>JACCEC010139713.1_pt1 | contig 12490 bp, 11 predicted proteins | sample 7450121 | NCBI WGS metagenome assembly JACCEC01 (sample SAMN15323455, study PRJNA562643) | freshwater metagenome | isolation source: river surface water | place: USA:Blue River Watershed | collected 2017-08-18 | reverse complement strand
CTGTTTTCATCGGCTGTTTCAATTTTGATTGGGAGAAGTTCGACAGCACTGCGGGCTTCCGATTCGCTCATCGAAACGAGGTCGGGAACGGTTATGAGAGCGCCCGGGCCGGTTCCGAACCACCAGCCCGCACCAAGCCCAAGCGTTACCGCCAAGACGCTTGCCGTTAGCCAGGTAAGAACTTTGCTTCGCTTCTTTTTCTTCGGCTCTTCCATTACGACATCAAAGTCCTGGTCGATTAGCTCGGTGGCGCTTTCGATTCGCTCGGTCGCGGCGATCACGGTGGTCGGATTAGAACTTGCCGGAGGTTCGGTTAGCAGTCTGACCGCCCCAAGTAAATCTCTGGCGTCACGGAAGCGTTTCAACGGGTCTTTTTCGGTCGCCTTCAGGACAAGTTCGTCGAAAGCCTTACTCACTTGGGCGTGGCCGCTTGGGATCGGCATGGGCTCGCTTAGTTGTTTTCTGGCTAACTCCCTCGAGTCGGAGGACTGAAACGGCTGTCTGCCGGCAACCAGTTCGAAAAGCGTAATGCCAATCGAATAGACGTCACTTCTTGAGTCGGTGATTTCACCTCTGAGAACCTCGGGCGCTATGTACGCGAGGGTGCCAAGCAGTGGCTCACTTCGGTCTCTGAGCAGTGAAGACGGTTGGGCCAGGCCAAAGTCAGTCAACTTGATTCGGCCGTCGTTTGCCAGGATCACGTTTTCGGGCTTGATGTCTCGGTGGACAATTCCGGCGGCGTGCAGAGCCGAAAGGCCACCGAGGATCGAAGAAATCACGTTTAGCGCTTTGGTTTGGTCTATCGAGCCGAACCGAGTCAAGACTTCGCGAAGAGTCTTGCCTTCGACCAGTTCCATGACTAGATACTCTGAGCCACCATCGATGCCCTGGTCGTAAACATTTACAAGATTCGGGTGGTTCACCTTCGCCGCTAGCCTAGCCTCGCGCAAAAAGGCGTCCAGATAGTTCTCTTCGAGCGCGAATTCCTCTTTTACGACCTTTAGGGCCACGTTTCGCTCGAGTCGCAGGTCGTATGCCCGATATACGTAGGCCATGCCGCCGACGGCGATTTGCGCGTCGATTCGGTAGCGCTCAGAGAGCACTTGCCCGACTAAGAGTTCGTTGGAATCCATCGACTCTATGTTCCCACGCGTACAAACTGTTTCAGTTCAAGCAGTTATGTGTGGCAATCTTGAAGCGTGACTAACCCTTTTGATTTTGTTGACGAGTGGCTAACCGTTCCAGATGTTGCTGAAAAGTTGGACGTTCCGCTCGGCAAGGTTCGCCGACTCATCGAAGAGCACCAGCTTTTTTCTGTTCGATTCGACGGTGTGCAGAAAATTCCGGCGCACCTGATTGAAACCGGTGAGCCGCTACCGAGCATCCGAGGCACGATTCTCGTTTTACTAGATGCTGGATTCAGTCCCGAGTCTGCCGCCGAGTGGCTCTATCGGGTTGAAGAATCAATCGGGCGACGCCCAATTGAATTGCTCCTTGAAGGTCGAAAGTCGGAAGTCCGACGCGTAGCCCAGTCGCTCGCGTTCTAAGCGCTTCGGTTGATCACCTTTAGGGCTAGGTCCTTGAGCTGATCCTTGGCAAATTGCTCGAGTTCGAGCAGGTCGAGTGCTGCCAGGCTTTCGTCGGCCAGTTCCTCAATCATTCGCTCTGTCTTGGCTAGCGCCCCGGAGCCAACAATGGTTTGCTGCATGAAGGAAATTTGCTCCGCGGTTAGGTCGCGCTGAGAGAGTAGTTCGTCGAACACGCGACCGGTGTTGTTGGCCAGTGACTGGCGGGTGAGCGCAACTAGCACGGTGCGCTTTCCTTCGCGCAGGTCGTCTCCGGCCGGCTTGCCTGTGACAGCAGGGTCTCCGAAAACACCTAGGACATCGTCGCGAAGCTGGAAAGCCATACCCAACGGAATACCGAAAGCCGAAAGGCCTCGCAACGTTGCCGGGCTAGCTCCCGCAAACGCCGCACCAATGAGTAGTGGAGCCTCGATGGAGTACTTGGCGGTCTTGTAGAGAATGACGCGGTTTGCGCGACCCACGGCCTCTTCGACCGGACGTGTGGTGGCAGCGTTTTCCTCTAGGACGTTCAGGTACTGCCCAGCCTAGACTTCGACGCGCATCTTGCTGAACTCGCCTCGAGCGGCTGCCTCGATTTCGGTGTCGGGTGCGGCGAGTAGTGCCTGCCCGAAGATTTCGCTCGACCATCCGAGCATCAAGTCGCCAACTAGAACGGAACCGGCAACACCGAATCGTTCGGGAGAGCCCACCCAACCCGAGTCTTTATGAAGTTGCTCGAATCGACGGTGAATGCTCGGTGCTCCGCGACGGGTGTCGGATTGGTCTAGCAGATCGTCGTGTACGAGTGCGGCCGCGTGGAACATTTCAAGTGATGAACAGATGCCAACCATCGAGTTCGCCGAGGCTTTGCGCTGTTCCTCGCTTTGTGGCCAGTTTGCGGTCTCCAACGCAGCAGCCCATGCCCAGTAGCAAAACAGAGCGCGGAACCGCTTGCCCCCACCTAGAAGTGATTGCGTGTAGTCAACGACTGGCACTAAGTCGGGTGAGATAGCCTCAAACTCGACGCGTCGTTCGGCGCAAAAGTCATCAAGTTGCTTCTGAACAAGGTCAAGCAGTACACGGGTTTCACTCACCTCCCTAGCCTAACTTCTGAGGTCGTAGAATTGCCTCATGGGACTTTCCGAAAGAGAACGCAAGCTGCTTGAAGAGCTCGAGCGTTCGCTTCAGTCGGACGGTCTTGAAGAGCCAAAGGTTTCGGATGCAGCGCCTATCTGGGGGCGCAGGATGCTCGCGGGCCTCTTGATTTCGGCTCTCGGTTTCTTCGGCCTGGTCGCCTCGGTGATCAACCAAATTCCTCCACTCGGCCTGGTTTGCTTCCTAACCATGGGCTTCGGACTAGTCCTGGCTTCCTCTCGAAAAAAGCTTTAGCTAGTCCGGGGTTATTTTTTTTGCCCAAAATCTGGGCGTTGAGCCAATTTGGCTCCATTTTCTACCACCGCTAAAAAAGCCCGTCGTTACAAGGTTGTTATCAAAAATATTCCCGATTTTTGTGTGAATTTTGCCTCTTTAGGAAATTGAGTGGAGTAAAGTGGAGAAAACGGGTCAAGAAAGGAGGCGCCATGTTTTCAGGTACAACCAACCCAAAGCTCGATGACAAAGGTCGCCTCGTGATTCCCGCCAAGTTCCGCGAGTTAACCGACGGACCGCTTTACATCACCAAGGGGCAGGACTACTGCCTTGCCGTTTACACCGCGAGCGAATTTGCTCGCATAGCTGAGCAACTCCAGCAGGCAAGGGTTACAACTAAGTCGGCTCGCCACTTCGTAAGAAACTTCATGGCCTCCGCCGAGCTTCAGATCCCGGACAAGCAGGGCCGCATCAGCATTCCCGCCCACCTTCGCGACTACTCGCAAATTGATCGCGAGCTCGTAATGGTCGGAAACAACAACAAGGTTGAGATCTGGTCAGCCAAGGTCTGGGATGAAAGCCAAGCCGAGCAAGACGAACTCTTTGCAAACCGTGACGAGGAGGTGATTCCGGGCATCTTCTAGCCCGGCGGTCATGTCCAAGGAAATCTCTGAACTTCATGTACCCGTAGCTCTAGAGCGAACCCTAGAAATCTTGGGGGAGCACCTGGATAAGCCCGGCGCCGTATTTGTGGACTGCACCTTGGGTCTCGGTGGCCACACTGAGGCTTTCTTGGCTAAGTTTCCAGAGCTGCACGTCGTAGCAATCGACCGTGACCCAAAAGCCATTGACCTTGCCAGTGAGCGGCTTGAGGACTACTCGGACCGCATTGACTTCGTGAACACGACCTACGACAACATCGACGAAGCTCTTGAAAGCCTTGGAATCGAAAAGGTAGATGCGATCCTCCTCGACCTCGGTGTGTCGTCTATGCAGCTCGATGAGCGCGATCGCGGATTCGCCTACAGCTACGAAGCGCCTCTGGATATGCGAATGGATTCGAGCAAGGGTAAAACCGCAGCCGAAATTGTGAATGGTTACAGCGAGGACGCACTCGCCCGCATCTTCTTCGAGTACGGCGAAGAGCGTTATTCAAAGCAGATTGCAAAGGCAATCGTGGTTCGTCGAAACGAACAGCCTTTCTCGGTTAGCACCGAACTCGCTGCGCTAATCGCAAAGATCGTCCCGTTCATTCCCGGAAAGAGCTCAGGTCACCCTGCCAAGCGCGTTTTCCAGGCCCTTCGTATCGAGGTGAACGAGGAGCTAGACGTTCTCAAGGCCACAATGCCTCGCGCTATCGACGCGCTGGCAATGAACGGCCGAATTGTCGTTCTGTCGTACCACTCGCTTGAAGACCGAATCGTGAAGCAGGCTTTTGCAACCGCGGCGAACTCGTCGGCTCCAATCGACCTACCAATTGAACTTCCGGAGCACGCACCGACGCTCCGACTAATCACCAAAGGTGCTGAGACGGCATCGCAGCAAGAAATCGAACTAAACCCAAGATCCGCCTCGGTGAAACTCCGTGCGGCAGAAAAGATTAGGCAAGCAGCATGAGCGCAATTCGTCTGAACCAGCGTCCCGCACTACAGGTCCAAAGCGGACTCCAGTTTGCAACTGCACGCAAGTCACCCGCGTTCCGCCTCGGTGTCATGGCTGTCTCAGGTTTTGTCGCAATCATGCTGATCCAGCTCGTCCTAGGTGTTCTAACCTCGCAGGGTGCTTATGAAATGGCACGCCTGAAGGCCGAGCGTCACGAGTTGACCACCTCAAGTGACATTTTGGCAGCGCAGGTTGACTCGCTGGCCAGCAACCAGAACCTCGCTAACTCGGCACAAAGCTTGGGAATGATCCCAAACTCGTCACCAGTGTTCCTAAACCTCGCAGATGACAAGTTGATCGGAAAGCCGAAGGCAGCCTACTTTGACTCTAGCCACCAGGTTTCGCGCAACCTTGTGCCCAACGCAGCGATGACCACCAAGTCCCGTTGGGACCTCTCCGTGAAGACCGCCAGCACCAATGTCGCTACCGCAGAAGTCCCCGCCACTGAAGTAACTTTGAGCACGGGCGACCTTCCGGTTTCGCCCACCCACTAAAGCGCGGAGGCTAGTCGAGTGAACTACCTGACGCCCGGCAATCCGCGCAAACGAGTAAGACTTTTCGCTGGCATCACGCTGATTTTGGCCGTTGTTTTCTCTTTCCGACTCGTCCAACTTCAATATGTTGACGCCGCCGCAATCAACGCTGTCTCGAAAGAGAAGCGCGAGGTCACGCGAACAATCAAGGCCCTACGCGGCGACATTGTTGACACCAACGGCAACGTGCTCGCGCACTCGGTTTACACATATGACATCAACGCCGCCCCGATCAACGTGGGCCCCGTGATTATTGAACGCGATGGCAAAGAGGTCGAGCTGACAGTTGATCAGCAGGCCGAGGAGATTGCTCGAATCCTGCGAATGGACAAGGCTGAGATTCTCAAGCGCATTGCCGGAAACGGTGTCTATTCGAATCTGGCCAAAGGTGTCAGCGCCGCACAGTATCGGGCCTTGCAACAGCTCGATCTGCCCTGGTTGTTTTACGACCCGATTCTTTCTAGAACCTATGCCGAAGGTGGAACCACCGGAAGCATTGTTGGTTTCGTCGGCGTAGACGGTTTGCCGCTTGCCGGAGTTGAGAGACAAATGAACTCTTGCCTCGCTGGTGTTGACGGCCAAGAAACCTATGAACGCGGGGTTGACGGAATTCGTATCCCAAACAGCGCCGTGATTGCTCAGCGTGCTCAAAACGGTTCAACAGTTCACCTGACCATCAACAAGGACCTTCAGTACCTGGCACAGAATCAGCTTTACAGCGAGGTTCGCCGATTCCGAGCCGACTGGGGTACGGCCATTGTCCTCGAGGTGAAGACCGGCAAGGTTCTGGTAGCCGCAGAGGCACCTTCGGTCGATTCGAACGACTTCGCCTCGGCCACAGCCGAAAGTCGCAAGTCTCGAATCTTTGAAAACACCTTTGAACCTGGCTCAACCATGAAGACCATCACGGCTGCCACGGTTATCGATACAGGTAAGGGCACACCGCTCACCAAGGTGAAGGCGCCTTACAAGATCAGCTTCCCCTGGGGTCCGGTGCAGGACTCGCACTTCCACCCCACGGAGCGCCTGACGCTCACAGGCGTTTTGCGAGACTCCTCAAACACTGGACTGATCCAGATCGGCGACGCGGTTCCACGCAAGACCCGATACGACTACATGCGCAAGTTTGGCTTCGGTGAGAAGACCAGCATCAATTTCACGGGTGAGGCCAGCGGTCAGTTGCGCAAGCCAGAAGATTGGGATGGTGCCACCGACAAGGTGTCGATGTTTGGTCAGGGTGTGGCTGTTACACCAATTCAAATGGCAGTTGCGTATCAGGCGATTGCAAACAAGGGAGTGCGCCTGCAGCCGAGCCTTATTGAAGGCTGTGAAGATGCCAACGGCAAGCTTTCTCCGGTGCCCGTTGGTGCGCCGACTCGTGTGATTTCTGAAGAGACTGCGGCTCAGACCATGGCAATGCTTGAAAAGGTCGTCGAGTACGGTGGCGTCGGAAAAACTGCGGGGCTCTCCGAGTGGCGTGTTGCCGGTAAGTCGGGTACCGCTCAGATCGCCTCAGCAGACGGTCGCTATGGAAATCGGTATGCAATTTCCTTCATCGGTGTTGCCCCCGTCGAGGACCCAAAGTATGTTGTTGCGGTTACCTACTACAAGACCAGAACCGTGAGCTCGTCTATCGGTGCCACCCCTACCTTCCGTTACCTAATGAAGAAGGTTCTCCTGATGGGATCCGTGCCACCATCAACCACTAAGTCAAAGCCTTTGGCGATGGAGTGGTAGGTCGATGAAAGAGCAAATCCCGCCGATTCTGAGACCGGATTGTGTTGAACCGGTTAGCACACTGGCAATCGCCGAGAAGTTTGGCCTCGGGTCCTTCAACTCCAAGTCGGATGCTGTGGTAACTGGAATCAGCATGAACACGGCAGATTTGCGAGCGGGAGACCTGTTCGTTGCTATGCCTGGAGCTAAGACTCATGGTGCAGCTTTCTACCTCAAGGCTCTCGAACTCGGGGCTGCAGCAATCGTGACCGACCAGGTCGGCTTTGACCTGATGGGCGAGGTTTCTGTTCCCGTGTATCAATTGGAGCAGCCAAGACTTCGACTCGGTGACCTAGCCGCTTTTGTTTACGGCAACTTCCAATCGAACATGCCACTGCTATTCGGCACCACCGGGACAAATGGAAAGACTTCTACGAGCTACATTCTCGAAGCGATCCTGAGGCAGCTTGGTCAGGTGACCGGCCTTACCTCAACGGCCGAGCGCCACATCGCAGGCGAGGTTATTGTTTCGAGACTCACAACGCCAGAGTCCACAGAAATGCAAGCCCTGCTAGCGCGGATGCGCGAAGCACATGTGAATTCCGTTGCAATCGAAGTTTCGGCCCAAGCGCTCACCCAACATCGCATCGACGGCATCGTTTTCGACGTTGTCGGCTTCACAAATCTGAGCCACGACCACCTTGACGATTACAAGGACATGGCCGAGTACCTTGCAGCCAAAGCGCTACTCTTCAGCAGCCAGCGCGCGCGCAGGGGAGTGGTCTGCCTGGATTCTGAGTATGGCGATGAGTTTGCCTCGCTATCTGACATTCCGCTTGTAACCGTTGCAACCGCAAAGCCGGCCGACTTCGTTGTGACAGTTACCGAAGAGGTTCCTGCAAGAACCTCCTTCGAGGTTTCCTTGCCAGACGGTTCGGTTATCGCCAGCTCACTGCCAATCATTGGCGCGCACATGGCATCGAACGCTGGTTTGGCCATCGCCATGCTTATCGAAGCTGGATTCTCGGCCGAACGCGTTCGCGAGGCTGTCGCGGAGGGCATCAACGCCTACCTTCCGGGTCGCACCGAGAGAGTGAGCGCTGCTACGGGCCCAGATGTTTACGTGGACTTCGGGCACAGCCCAGACGCTTTCCTAAACACTCTCAAGGCCGTTCGTAAGGTAACAACGGGCAAGGTAATCATGCTTTTCGGTGCGGATGGCGATCGCGATGCCTCGAAGCGCCCGGCAATGGCGAGTGTTTCGGCGGAAAATTGCGATGTTCTCGTGATCACCGATCACCACCCTCGTTTCGAGGACCCAACGAGCATCCGCAAGACCCTGGTGGATGCTGCTCGGGCCGCACGCCCAGAGCTAGAGATCTTTGAGGTTTCACCGCCTGAGGATGCCATCATCAAAGCTGTCTCACTTGCGGGTCCAGGCGATGCAATTCTCTGGGCGGGTCCAGGTCATCAGGATTATCGGGACATTCGGGGAGTTAGAACCCCGTACTCGGCGAGAGCACTCGCTCGAGAAGCCCTGAAAGCAGCGGGGTGGGAATGATTTCGCTCAGTCTTCACGACATTGCCGAGGCTGTCGGCGGACGCCTCATTGGCGGCGATTTGCAGGTTACCGGAAGCGTAGAAACAGACTCTCGACTAGTGCAGAAGGGTTCGCTTTTCGTCTGCAAACCAGGTGAAGAAACCGACGGTCACCTCTTCGCTCAGGCGGCGTTGGACGCGGGTGCGGTTGCGCTCATGGTTGAACGCGAACTCGATGTTGATGCACCCCAGGTGTTAGTAGCCGATGCGGTTTTGGCACTCGGTCGCTTGGCTGCGGATGTTCTTCGACGTGTTCGATCGGTGAGCGAGCTCAAGGTCGTTGGCATCACGGGTTCGAACGGCAAAACCAGCACCAAAAACATGTTGAGGGCGATTTTGTCGAAGGTTGGCAACACGGTTGCGCCGATCGAGTCTTACAACAATGAGGTGGGCGCGCCGATCTCGATTCTGAAAATTGACGAGAACACGAAGTTCCTCGTGGTTGAAATGGGCGCGGGCGGCGTCGGCAGTATTCAGTACCTTGCGAAGATCGCAAAGCCAGACATCGGAGTTGTTCTCAAGGTTGGTCTCGCTCACGCCGGCGAGTTCGGTGGAATCGAGTCAACCTTCAAGATCAAGAGTGAATTGGTTACAGCGCTTTCCCCGGACGCCACCTTCGTTTATAACGCCGATGACCCTTACGTAAGCCAGATGGTCGAGCTGACCACTGCTAGGGCCATACCGTTCGGCACTGTCGATGAGGCTGAGTATCAAATCGAGTCACCACGAGTAAGTATCGCCGGGACTTCTGCGACGCTGCACCTGCCCAAGGATCGAAAGTTCGAGATCACACTGAAGATTCTGGGTGAGCACCAGCTTATGAACGCGATCGCGTCGATCGCCGTTGCCGAGCAACTCGGTGTGGCACCAGAGGTTTCGATTTCGGCTCTTGAGGAGCTCCAACTTGCCGAACGCTGGAGAATGCAACTTACGACGCGTCCCGACGGTGTCCATGTCATCAACGATGCCTACAACGCCTCGCCAGACTCGATGAAGGCGGCTCTTCAGACGCTCGCTCAGTTAGGTCGCCAAGGGCACCGCACAGTTGCTGTCCTCGGTGAGATGGCCGAACTCGGCGAATACTCGGCTACCGAGCACGATTCTATGGGGCGCTTAGCCGTGCGACTCGGCATCGACCAGGTCGTTGTAGTTGGCCAACGCGCCAAGTTGATTCACATGGGTGCTTCGCAAGAGGGTTCCTGGGATGGCGAGTCAAAATTCTTCGACGAGGCCTCCGAGGCTTTGGTTGCAGTTCGTGAAATGCTTGAGCCTGGCGATGTCGTGCTCGTGAAGTCGTCGAAGTCGGCGAATCTTCGCTTTCTTGGCGACGATCTTTTGGAGGTTTCAGCTTGAGAGCAATTCTTTTAGCCGGCGGCATTTCGCTAGCCTTCACACTCTTTCTAACTCCGGCCTTTATTTGGCTATTCAAGAAACTCGAATGGGGTCAGTTCATCCGTGAAGACGGACCCAAGTCTCACCACACCAAGCGCGGAACACCGACAATGGGCGGTATCGCAATCATCGGCGGTGCGGTCCTCGGTTACTTCGTCGGCAAGGCTGTAAACGGTGAAGTTCCGACGATTTCAGCGCTGTTGGCTTTATTCATGATGGTCGGCCTGGGTTTGGTCGGTTTCTTGGACGATTTCATCAAGACGCATAAGCAGAGAAGCCTGGGCCTTACCGGCTGGGCCAAGATTGCACTTCAAGGTGTAGTCGCAACGGTCTTTGCAATCCTCGCGATCCAGTTTCCGAACGAACAGGGAATCACCCCGGCTTCGACTCACATCTCCTTCACGAGGGACATTCCTTGGCTAGACATTCTCAGCTGGGGAACCATCATCGGCACTTTGGTCTTCATCATTTGGATCTACTTCTTGGTGGCTTCAACCTCTAATGGTGTGAACATCGCCGATGGGCTAGACGGCCTTGCCACGGGTTCCACCATCATGGCTATCGGTGCTTATGCGGTAATTGGCTTCTGGCAGTTCAACCAAGCCTGTGATCCAACCGAATTGGTTGCGCAGTGCTACGAGGTCCGCGACCCGCTAGACCTTGCCGTCGTTGCCTCTGCGATTGTTGGCGCTCTAATCGGCTTCCTGTGGTGGAACACCTCACCTGCACAAATTTTTATGGGAGACACCGGTTCGCTCGGCCTTGGAGGAGCACTTGCCGCTCTTGCGATTCTTTCGCGCACCGAGTTGCTGTTGATTTTCGTCGGCGGAATCTTTGTCATTGTGACCGGTTCGGTGATCATTCAGCGCATCTACTTCAAGTTAACCAAGTGGACCACCGGAGCGGGCAAACGCGTGTTCCTAATGAGTCCGCTGCATCACCACTACGAGCAAAAGGGTTGGGCGCAAATCACAATCGTGGTTCGTTTCTGGATCATTTGTGGACTCTGTGTTCTCGGTGCAATCGGTTTGTTCTACATCGAATGGACCTACGGATAAAGTGTCGCGGATTGATCAACTAACCAGCTGGCACGATGATTGGACCAAGCTAAAAGTAGCCGTCATTGGCTTAGGTGTGACCGGGTTTTCGGTGGCAGACACGCTAGCCGAACTCGGTTCCGATGTTGAGGTTTTTGCCGAAAGCGCCGATGCCGAACACCTAGATATCCTCGATGTTTTAGGTGTCAGACACACTACCGGTGAGGCCGCCAAGGCACTTCCGGCTGCATTGGTTGAATTTGCCCCAGAGCTGATTGTTACATCGCCTGGCGTGAAGCCAGACTCTCCAATCATCGTTTGGGCCGGTGAGAATCGGATTCCGGTTTGGGTGGACATCGACCTCGCCTGGCGTCTTCGAGACAAAACCGAACGCATTGCCGACTGGTTCTGTGTCACAGGCACCAACGGCAAGACAACGACTGTTCAATTGGCGACCAACATGTTGCAGGCAGCGGGTTTGCGCGCCGCATCCTGCGGAAACATCGGTGTGCCAATACTCGACTGCATCCGCGACCCGGAGGGTTTTGACGCATTGGTGGTTGAGTTATCGAGTTTCCAGTTGCACTACCTTGGCGAAATTTCACCTTACGCAAGCGCTCTGCTCAACATCGATCACGATCACATTGACTGGCATGGAAGTTTCGAGAGTTATCGAAGCGCCAAAGGAAAGATTTACGAGAACACCCAGGTCGCTTGTGTTTACAACGTCGGCGACCTTGCCACTGAAAAACTTGTTGAAGAAGCCGATGTTGTCGAGGGTGCCCGTGCCATTGGCTTTACGGTGGGTAGCCCCAGCGTTAGTCAAGTTGGTTTTGCAGGTGACATTCTTTGCGATCGGGCATACATCGAGCAGCGTAGAACCGAAGCACAAGAGTTGGCGACCATCCAAGACATCAATGAGATTGGCGTTCTCACTCCGCACCTGATGGCAAACATCGCTGCTGCGTCGGCTTTGGTTCGCAGCTTGGGCATTTCTGCTGAGGCGGTGCGTGAGGGTATCCGCACCTTCAAGTTAGACCGTCACCGCATTGAAGTTGTTTTGGATCGAGACGGCATCATGTGGATTGATGATTCCAAAGCTACGAACCCGCACGCCGCTGCAGCTTCGCTAGCAAGCTTCGAGTCGATTGTCTGGGTCGTTGGTGGCCTGCTGAAGGGCGTAGATATCGAGCCACTGGTTGCAAAGTTTGCTTCGCGTCTTCGCGGAGCTGTTGTGATTGGGGCTGAACGGGAGGCCGTTATGACCGCCTTGCAATCGGCCGCTCCGAGTGTCCCGGTGATTGAAATTTCACCCGAGGATGCTTCCGAGGTCATGCCGAAGGCGGCAAACGCGGCATTGGCGCTAGCGCAATCGGGCGACACGATTCTGCTCGCACCAGCGGCCGCCTCGATGGATCAATTTAAGGATTACGCGGATCGCGGCAACAAGTTTGCAGCGGCCGCGAGGGCAACGGGGGAGAAGTAAATGAGTGCACGCAAGGTTAAGGTTGGACTCGCTGAGAAGTCGAAAACCAGTGTTCGTAGCTTCATGGTTGGTCATTCGTCTGGCTATTACCGCATACTAGGCATCGTCGCGTTTTTATCGCTTTTGGGCCTG
>JACCEC010563009.1_pt1 | contig 12491 bp, 11 predicted proteins | sample 7450121 | NCBI WGS metagenome assembly JACCEC01 (sample SAMN15323455, study PRJNA562643) | freshwater metagenome | isolation source: river surface water | place: USA:Blue River Watershed | collected 2017-08-18 | reverse complement strand
CTCACCGTACGTTCGGCAAACTGCCTGAAGGCCGAGAACATTTACTACATCGGCGACCTGATCCAGCGCAGCGAGAACGAGCTGCTGAAGACGCCGAACCTGGGCCGCAAGTCGCTCAACGAGATCAAGGAAGTACTGGCCTCGCGTGGTCTCACGCTGGGCATGAAGCTCGAGAACTGGCCGCCGGCTGGCCTCGACAAGTAATCCGGAGAAGCTTTCCGGTACCGATCCACCTTGTAAATTACCGGCCCGCGCGGCGCCGGAGCCTTGCAAAAACAAGCTCCGGCCAGACGATAGAAGAGCTGGCTTGAAAACTCTGAAAAGGAACTACCATGCGTCATCGTCACGGACTCCGTAAACTGAACCGTACCTCGTCGCATCGCCTCGCGATGCTGCGCAACATGACCGTGTCGCTGCTGCGCCACGAAGCGATCAAGACCACGCTGCCCAAGGCCAAGGAACTGCGCCGCGTTGTCGAGCCCATCATTACGCTGGGCAGGACCGACACACTGGCCAACAAGCGCCTCGCGTTCAGCCGTCTTCGTGATCGCGAAATCGTCGTCAAGCTGTTTGCAGAAATCGGCCCGCGTTATGCGAACCGCAATGGCGGCTACCTGCGAATCCTGAAAATGGGATTCCGCGTGGGCGACAATGCACCAATGGCGTATGTCGAGCTGGTCGATCGTCCTGAAGCGGACGAAGCTGCAGCTGCCTAAGCCTTCACCGGCTCACGCGCTCCCCCAAAAGCCAGGCAAGCCTGGCTTTTGTCGTTTCTGGCGATGACCTGAATCGCCCGTGAGTTTTTACAGCCGGCACGCGTTGGCTGCCGCCACCGGGCGCGGATGGGCAGCAGCGGTTCGGGACCGCATTTTGTGGCAAGATCGCGCATCAGCGATCGCCTGCCACCCGCCCCTCCTCTCACCGACCCATGGACATCCTCAGCGTTACCGACTTGCGCAAATCCTATGGCGAAGGTGCCAGCCGTCTCGATGTGATCAATGGGCTGTCGTTCAGTCTGCGGGCGGGTGAGTGCTACGGCTTGCTGGGGCCGAATGGCGCCGGCAAGACGACGACGCTCAAGCTGTGCCTTGGCCTCACCGCGCCCGATGAAGGGCAGATACAGCTGGTTGGCCGACCCGTGCCCGATGAGGCGCGCGCAGCGCGGCAGCGCGTCGGGGTGGTGCCGCAGATGGATAGTCTGGATCCGGATTTCACCGTCGAGGAAAACCTGCTCGTCTACGCGCGCTACTTCGGTATGCGCGATACCGAGGCACAGGCCCGTATTCCCTGGCTACTTGAGTTCGCGAGCCTGACCGCGAAACGACACGCACGAATCGGCGAGCTGTCCGGTGGCATGAAGCGTCGGCTCACGTTAGCGCGCTCTCTCGTGAATGACCCGGATCTGATCTTCATGGATGAGCCGACAACCGGGCTGGATCCGCAGGCGCGCCACCTGATCTGGGAAAGGCTGAAGACCTTGCTTGCGGCGGGCAAGACGATCTTCCTGACGACGCACTTCATGGATGAGGCCGAGCGATTGTGCGATCGGCTCGCCGTGATCGATCACGGGCGTCTGATCGCCGAGGGCGAACCGCGCGAGCTGATCGGCCGGCATATCGAGCCCCAGGTGCTCGAGGTCTATGGAGACAATGTCGCGAGCTGGGCAGCGCAATCCACCGCGCTTGCCGAGCGTATCGAAGTCAGCGGTGAAACGGCCTTTTGCTATGTGCGCGACGTGGAGCCACTACTGCACAATCTCGCAGGCCTGCCCGGCCTGCGCTATCTGCATCGCCCGGCCAATCTGGAGGATCTGTTCCTCAAGCTGACCGGACGCGAGATGCGGGACTGAGGTGAAGAGCATGCGTTCTGCGATCTATCGACTTCCCTCACTGGGTCTGCGCTTCGTGCCGGTCTGGCGGCGAAATTTTCTTGTCTGGCGCAAGCTGGCCGTCGCCAGTGTCATTGGCAATATCGCCGAGCCCCTGATCACTCTGATCGCCTTCGGCTATGGACTGGGCAGCCTGCTGCAGCAGATCGATGGCATTCCCTATATCGAATTCCTTGCCAGCGGCTCCATCGCGATGTCCGTGATGATGGCTGCTTCCTTCGAGGCCTTGTATTCCGCGTTCTCGCGTATGCATGTGCAAAAGACCTGGGAATCTTTGCTGAACACGCCGCTGGAGCTCGATGACATCGTGCTTGCCGAGATGCTGTGGGCAGCGAGCAAGGCGATGATCTCGGGGCTGGCTATCCTCGCAGTCCTGTTCCTGCTGGGGATAGGCCTGCATCCGACCACCGTGCTGGTGCCGCCGATGCTTTTTCTGGTCGGCATGAGCTTTGCGTCGATCGCCCTGATCATGAACGCCATCGCGCGCGGCTATGATTTTTTTACCTATTACTTCACCCTGGTGCTCACCCCGATGATCTTCCTGTCGGGCGTTTACTATCCTGCCCGCCAGTTACCAGATTGGCTGCAGGCGGTGGCTGAGTTTCTGCCGCTCGGCGCGGCCGTCCAGCTTGTGCGACCATTGCTGCTGGGTCAGCTGCCTGCTCACGCGGCACAGCATCTGCTGGTGCTGATCGCCTACGGCGTAGCCGGCTTTTATCTGGCGACCGTTCTCACGCGCCGCCGGCTGCTCAAATAAACACCGATCCGAGTCCCATGGAACACGTCCTTCTCGTGCTGACCAATCTGCCCGACACCGCCTCGGCGCAGTCACTTGCCCGCGCGCTGGTCGAATCGCGGCTTGCTGCCTGCGTCAACCTGATGCCCGGCGTTCAGTCGATCTATCACTGGCAGGGCGCCATCGAGCAGACCAGCGAAGTCACGCTGATGATCAAGACCACGCAACGGCATTATGCGCAGCTGCAGCAGGCGATCGTCAGTGCGCATCCGTATGAGGTGCCCGAAGTGATCGCGCTGTCCGTCGCGGACGGGCATTTGCCGTATCTGCACTGGGTCGCCTCTGAAACTTCACGGGATGATCATGCCTGAGTTCCTCCGGCGTCTTGCGCTCGCGTGGCTGTTGCTGCTCGCCTGCCTGACCAGCGCGCACGCGCAAGACGATTTCCTGCCGCCCGAGCAGGCGTTCCGCTTCAGCGCGCGCCTGCTGGACGAGCGCACCGTCGAGGTGAACTTCCGCATCGCTGACGGCTATTACCTGTACCGCGAGCGTTTTGGTTTCAGGGCAGAGGGCGCGCGCCTTGGCGCGCCGGACATCCCTCGCGGACAGATCAAGTTCGACCCCAATTTTGCCAAAGAGGTCGAGACTTTCCGGCAGTCGCTGAGCTTGCGCGTACCGGTGCAGGCCGACGGCCCGTTCACGCTGACAGTCACCAGTCAGGGCTGCTCCGACAAAGGTCTGTGCTATCCCCCGATGGAGTCCGTCGCCCGTCTGACGACGGCCAGCATGTCGCCGGCAGGACCTACCGAGCCCCTGCCGGGCACAGACCCTGCGAACGCCGCACCCGAGACGGAGATGGGCCGGATCGAGGCGTCGCTGGCCAGTGGCAGCCTGTCCGTCATCCTGCCGCTGTTCTTGCTGTTGGGGGTCGGTCTGTCATTCACGCCCTGTGTTCTGCCGATGGTGCCTATCCTGTCGTTCATCATCGTGGGTGAAGGCGCGCAGACCGGGCGCAAGCGCGCGTTTGCGCTCTCGGTCGCGTATGCGCTGGGCATGGCGCTGGTGTACACCGCACTGGGCATCGCCGCCGGCCTGATCGGCGAGGGCCTGTCGGCGGCGCTGCAGAGTCCGGCCTTGCTGACAGCATTCGCGTTGCTGATGATCGTACTGTCATTGTCGATGTTCGACGTCTACCAGCTGCAGGTGCCTGCCTCTGTACAGCTGATGCTCACCCGACTGTCAGAACGTCAGAAGGGCGGCAAACTGATCGGCGTATTCGTCATGGGGGCGATCTCGGCGCTGATCGTCGGCCCCTGCGTCGCCGCACCTCTGGCCGGGGCGCTGGTGTACATCAGCCAGACGCGTGATGTGCTCATCGGTGGCAGTGCACTGTTTGCCATGGCGGTCGGCATGAGTGTTCCGCTGCTGCTCGTCGGCCTGTCGGCGGGCACGCTGTTGCCGCGCGCCGGCCACTGGATGAAGGCCGTGAAGCCTTTCTTCGGTGTGCTGATGCTGGCGCTGGCACTCTGGATGGTGAACTCGCTGATTCCGGGATGGGTACTGATGCTGGGATGGGGGCTGCTGGGCGTTGGCTACGGACTCTTCCTGATACGCGCGACGCGTCTCGGTCTGGTGGCCAAAGCGCTGGGCGCTGTCTTTCTGCTGCTTGGCCTGGTGCAATGGACCGGGTTGGCCACTGGCAGCCGCGATCCGTGGTCGCCGCTGGCAAGGCTCTCCGGCGAGCAGCGACCCAGGGTCGAATTCCGCCGGATAAAGACCTCAGCAGAACTGGATCAGGTACTTGCCGCTGCCGCGGGCAAGCCCGTGATGCTCGACTTCTACGCCGACTGGTGCGTCTCCTGCATCGAGATGGAGAAGCTGACCTTCACCCACCCCGAGGTGCGTTCGGCCATGGATCAGATGGTATTGCTGCAGGCGGATGTCACGGCCAACGATGCGCATGACAAGGCGCTGCTCAAGCGTTTCAATCTGTTCGGCCCGCCGGGGATTCTGTTTTTTGATGCCCGAGGAGAGCTCATGCGGGACGTGCGCGTGATCGGCTTCCAGAACCCGGAGCGTTTCCTCGACTCGCTGCGGCGGGCAGGCATCCCGGCCGGCGCGCAGGAAGCGGCTGGGGCTGGGGTGCCGTCACCTACCCGCTAGCGCGGCCATCAGTAAAGCCCAGTATGAGGTTTACCGCCAGCGCCAAAGCTGGCTATAGTGTCGGCTCACGCATATTCAACACAGGAGGTCCAGATGGCAATAAGACTTGGCGACACCGCACCTGATTTCGAGCAGGATTCCTCGATCGGCAAGATTCGTTTTCATGATTGGGCCGGCGACTCCTGGGTCGTTCTGTTCTCCCACCCGGCAGATTTCACGCCTGTCTGCACGACCGAGCTGGGTCTGACCGCAAAGCTGAAGCCCGAGTTCGACAAACGCAATGTGAAAGCGATTGCACTGTCCGTCGATCCGGCAGACAAGCACAAGGACTGGATCAAAGACATTGAAGACACACAGAAGACGGTAGTTGGCTTTCCTATCGTCGCTGATGCCGACAAGTCCGTATCCATGCTGTACGACATGATTCATCCGAATCAGTCCGAGACAGCCACGGTGCGCTCGCTGTTCATCATCGATCCAAAGAAGAAAGTCCGTCTGATGATCACGTATCCGATGAGCACGGGCCGCAATTTCGATGAGGTGCTGAGAGTCATCGATGCACTCCAACTGACTGACGGCTATACCGTTGCCACGCCGGGCAACTGGAAAGATGGTGATGATGTGATCATTCCGCTGTCGGTGCAGGATGAAGCGGTGATCAAGCAGAAGTATCCCAAGGGGTATACGTCACCGCGCCCCTATTTGCGGATCACCCCGCAGCCGAACAAATAAGGCGTTCTCCAAGGCGCCTGCCGGGCACGTAGTGGCTCGCTCTACCCGGGCCTGACCTTTGGCGGCGGGTGGCGGGATTCCCCGGGCAGGCGCTGCGCGCGTCACATCAGTGCGGCGCGCAGCGATGGTTGCGCTAGGCCAGCAGGCGCGCGATATCCCGCGCAAAATAGGTCAGTACGCCATCCGCGCCCGCCCGCTTGAAGCAGAGCATCGCCTCCATCATGATCTTGTCATGATCGACCCAGCCGTTGTGTGCTGCCGCCTTGATCATCGCGTACTCGCCGCTGACCTGATACGCAAACGTCGGCATACGGAATTCGTCTTTCACCCGGCGCACGATGTCCAGATAAGGCATGCCGGGCTTGACCATCACCATGTCTGCACCTTCGGCGATGTCCAGTGCCACTTCGCGCAGTGCCTCGTTGCTGTTGCCCGGGTCCATCTGGTAGGTGGCCTTGCTGCCCTTGCCAAGATTGGCGGCTGAGCCGACTGCATCACGAAACGGGCCGTAGTACGCCGACGCATACTTCGCCGAATACGCCATGATGCGCGTATGGATGTGCTTGTCGGCCTCCAGCGCTTCACGAATCGCACCGATGCGGCCGTCCATCATGTCCGAAGGTGCGACGATATCGACGCCGGCCTCTGCCTGCGCGAGTGCCTGCCTGACCAGCAGCGGCGTGGTCTCGTCATTGAGCACATAGCCATGGGCGTCCAGCACACCGTCCTGACCGTGGCTGGTATAGGGGTCAAGTGCCACATCGGTCAGGATGCCCAGTTCTGGAAAGCGCTGCTTCAGCTCACGTACGGCCCTCGGCACCAGTCCCTGCGGGTTGATCGCCTCGATGCCGTCGGGTGTCTTCAGTGACGCATCGATCACCGGGAACAAGGCCAGTACCGGTATGCCCAGCTTCACGCAATCTTCGGCTACCGGCAGCAGTAAATCGACCGATACGCGCTCAACACCCGGCATCGACGGCACGGCTTCGCGTCGGTTCGTTCCATCCAGAATGAAGACGGGATAGATCAGGTCGGCCGGCGTGATCACATGCTCGCGCATCATCGCGCGGGAGAAGGCATCACGACGCATGCGGCGCATGCGCATTGCAGGGAAATTCGCAGACAAATTCGAGTGCTTGTGACTGGACATGATTTTTTGTATCAAGGTGTTGAACGATAAACTGTGAATGACAGACATCTCCGCTGTTCTGACCGGCGCAAATGCACGAACTTTTCCTGTAGCCTGCCCTCAGACGGATGGGTGATGACTCACCTCCCGCTTCTCCTCCCTGAGCGGGGCCGCTTCACCTGAGGGTGATACGGCGTTAAACCCTGGAGACCTTCCCCTTTCTCCAGGGTTTTTTTATGCCGGCGTGTCGGGGCTATCCCCGTCCATCGTGGTCTCTTCAGCGCTCAGGCCGAGCAGCTGCCGAATTTTTGCATCCGCTTCTTCGACGCCTGTGCGTTTGGTCGCAGAGAACAGTTGGACAGTAAACGGCAGAGGCGTGCCGGATTCGTCAACATAACTTGACAGCACCGTGTGTGCAAGTCGCAGTGCATCAGTGGCCTCGCTGCGATTGAGCTTGTCGGCCTTGCTAAGAAGGCAATGAATGGGTTTGCCCGTACCGGCAAACCATTCCAGCATCTGAATATCCAGTTCCGTGAACGGGCGCCGGGCATCCATGATCAGCACAAGGGCGACCAGCGGGTCGCGCACCTGCACATAGCGTCCGAGCAGGTCTTGCCAGTGATCCTTCGCCGAGCCGGACACCTCCGCGTAACCGTAGCCGGGCAGGTCCACCAGAAACGCGCGAATCTCCTCGGTGCGCGTCGCGTCCTTGCGGTGCTGTCCGACATGCGCGCCACCGATCGAAAAGAAATTGATGTGCTGGGTGCGTCCCGGGGTCTTCGACGCAAACGCAAGGCGCTTCTGATTGCACAGCAGGTTGATCGCGGTGGACTTGCCCGCATTCGATCGGCCTGCAAAAGCTATTTCAGGCACTTTATATTTTGGCAAATCGCCGAGTCGGTTGACGGTAGTGAAGAAGCGGGCTTGCCAGAGGACGGACATAAATCGTTGCCAGAGCGGCATCGGGGCGGGATAGGGGCGTTCATTGTAGTACAATGCCGGGTCGTTATTGACGCCGAAAACCGTTGGTTTATGCGTGTCCTGCGACCAACTGCAAGATGACGCTACAAAAAAATCAATCCCAATTCCCAGGTGTTTGAATGAACCGTGCTCTACCGTCGTTTGTGAAGTTCGTTTCCATCGCTGCGCTGGCTTGTGCCTCCGTCGCATGGGCCTCCGAAAACAAGTCGCAGCCTGCCGATGCTGCCAAGGGCGGCACGCTCTATTCCAATGGCGATGCGTCGCGCGGCATCACTGCCTGCGTGGCCTGCCATGGCAACGCGGGCAATTCCTCCATCACGCAGAATCCCAAGCTGGCTGGCCAGCATGAGGCCTATCTGCAGAAGCAGCTGCATGATTTCAAAGGGCCGGCACGCAACAATGCCGTGATGACCGCGATCTCGAAAGCCCTGAGCGACGAGGATATCCGTAACCTGGCCGCGTATCTGGAGCAGCAGAAGCCTCAGCCGGGCGCGGCCAAGAACAAGAACACGGTCGAGCTGGGCAAGAAGATTTATCGTGGCGGCATCGCCGAAAAGAATGTCCCGGCCTGCGCGGGATGCCATAGCCCGAATGGCGCAGGTATCCCTGCGCAGTTCGCCCGTCTCGCGGGACAGCATCAGGATTACACTGTCGCTCAGCTGACCAATTTCCGAAGCGGCGCCCGCACCAACAGCACGCAGATGACGGTCATCGGCAAGCGGATGTCGGACGAGGAAATGCAGGCAGTCGCTGATTACATCGCCGGCCTGAGATAAGTTCCGGAGCGCTCGCGGCGACACACGAAGTCAATAATTTGCCGGTAACGCGCGACAATGTATCAAGGGGGTGGCTGATGCCGCCCCTTTTCGTTTTTTCGCCGGCCGTGCTTGGCTGCTGCCGCATGGTCGACAACAAAGGCAAGTATCCGAGATGAGTACGAGCACCGAAGGTATCGTTTTACAGACCCGCCGCCGCTGGCTATCCGACATCATCGAGCTGTTGTCGTCGATGCGCTTTGCGATCAGCCTGCTCACGGTGATATCGATCGCTTCGGTGATCGGTACCGTGATCACGCAAAACGAGCCCATGCCGAATTATGTGAATCAGTTCGGTCCGTTCTGGTTCGAGGTCTTTGCGCGCTTCTCGATCTACTCGGTCTACTCCGCGTGGTGGTTCCTGCTGATCATGGCATTTCTGGTCACCTCGACCTCGCTGTGCATCGTGCGCAATGCGCCGAAGATGATCCAGGACATGCGCAGCTGGCGTGATCAGGTGCGCGAGCAGTCGCTGCGCAACTTCCATCATCACGTCGAGTGGAAAGGCAGCGGCAATACCTCGCAGCTGGCAGCCGAAGCAGCGCGGCGCGTGGCCGCCGCGGGCTATCAGGTGAAGCTGGTGCAAAAGGACGAGGCGGTGCTGGTGACCGCAAAGCAGGGCGCTGCGAACAAGCTCGGCTATATCTTCGCGCATTCGGCCATCGTGATCATCTGCGTCGGCGGTCTGCTCGATTCCAATCTGCCGATTCAGTTTCAGCAATGGCTGTTCGACAAGGAGCCCTTCATCGGCAACGGCATCATTGCCGAAATACCGCCGAAGCACCGGCTGGGGCTGGGAAATCCTACCTTCCGGGGAAATACCTTCATTCCGGAGGGCGGCAGCAGCAACACCACCATCCTGCCCATGAGCGAGGGCGTGATGATCCAGGAGTTGCCTTTTACGCTGACGCTGCAAAAGTTCGTCATCGATTTTTATCCGACGGGCATGCCGAAGCTGTTCGCCAGCGAAGTGGTCGTCACGGATCATGAGACCGGCAAGAACTTCCCGGCCACGATCAAGGTTAATGAGCCGCTGGTGTACAAGGGCATGGCGGTGTATCAGTCGAGCTTCGAGGATGGCGGCAGCCAGCTCAAGCTGATCGGCCACCCGATGAAGGGCCCCAGCGCTCAGGGATTTCAGGTCGAGGGCGTGGTCGGTCGCAGCACACCGCTGCTCAGCAGCTCCGGCAGCGAATACACCATCGAATGGTCGGGCTTTCGCCCCTTTAATGTCGAAAACACCTCGGCGGCCGACGGTCAGGATGTGCGTGCGGTCAATCAGGGCAAGAGCTTCAATGAAAAATTCTCGGCGAAGCTGGATCAGCAGCTGGGCTCGGCGGCCAGCAACAAGAAAAGCAAGGACCTGAAAAATGTCGGGCCCAGTGTGCAATACAAGCTGCGTGACAAGACCGGGCAGGCGCGCGAGTTCAATAACTACATGCTGCCGGTGACCATCGATGGTGCCGACATCTTCCTCGCCGGGCTGCGTGATTCTCCGGCAGAGCAGTTCCGCTATCTGCGTATTCCAGCGGATGACAAAGGCACCATGAATGAATGGATGCGCCTGCGTGCCGCGCTGATGGATACCGCATTGCGCGAGAAGGCAGCCCGTCGTTATGCGGAAAAAGTGCCGCTGAGTGCCGGCGGCAGCGCGCCCTTGCGCGAGCAGCTGCAGGCATCGGCGCTGCGCAGCCTGAATGTGTTCGTCGGTGACAAGGAGTCCAGTGGCTATGTCGCCATTGCCCGCTTCATTGGCAAGCTGCCCGAGGACCAGCAGGAGAAAGCAGCTGACATTTTCATGAAGATACTGAACGGCAGCCTGTGGGAATTGTGGCAGGCTGCCCGCGAGAAAGACGGCCTGCCACCGGTCGCGGCCGATGACAAGAACGGCCGCTTCCTTCAGCTGGCCACGAATGCCATCGCCGATGCGTTCTTCTACGAGGCGCCCGTGCTGCTGCAGCTGCAGGGTTTCGAGCAGGTCAAGGCTTCCGTGTTCCAGGTGACCCGATCCCCCGGCAAGAACGTGGTCTATCTGGGTTGCCTGCTGCTGGTGCTGGGCGTGTTCGCGATGCTGTATGTGCGTGAGCGCCGGCTCTGGGTCTGGGTGAGGCCGGCCGGCGACGGACAGAGCCGTGCGCTGATGGCCATGAGCACCCAGCGACGAAGCCTCGACTTCGACAAGGAATTCGATCAACTGAAGGATCGCCTGACCCGGCGGTAACACCGGCCCCTTAATTTGCCCCTTAATTTGCCCCTTGATCTGCCCCTGCAGCACCCCTGATCACCGCCGGGGCATCGAGCGGCCAGACGGGGGCTGCACTATACTTTCCGAACCTGATAGTCAGGCGGCGATGGCAATACGAGTGACATCGCCGCTGCACGGAGAAACGCCATGGAACTCACTGAAAACCCTGTGTATACCGATAGCCCCGGCCTGCTGAAAAGTCGCAGCCTGTTCGACTGGATCTTTGCCGTCGTGCTGGCGGCGGGTGCCTTGTTCGCAATGAATCGTTATGCCGAGTTCATGGACATCTACGAGAAGGGCATCCTGCTCGCGGCCGTGCCCACGTTTGTCGCGCTGGGCTGGTACTGGCGCCCGTCGCGCCTGCTGATGCTGCTGATCGGTGCGCTGGCCATTGGTGCGATCTCGCTCTACAACGGCAATCTCGACATGGCGCAGTCGCGCTTCTGGTTGAAGTACCTGCTGTCCAGCCAGTCGGCCATCCTCTGGATGAGCACGCTGTTCTTCCTGTCCACGCTGTACCACTGGGGCGGATTGCTCGCGCGCTCGGATTTCGGTGGTTCGGTCGGCAGCAAGCTCTGCTGGGCAGCGATCCTGATGGGCTTCACTGGTCTGATGGTGCGCTGGTACGAATCCTATCTGCTCGGTCCCGATATTGGTCATATCCCGGTATCCAATCTGTACGAAGTCTTCATCCTGTTCTGCCTGATCACGGCGATGTTCACCGTGTTCTACGAAGGCAAATACGCGACCCGTCAGGTCAGCGCCTTCATTCTGCTCATCATCTCCGCTGCCGTCGGTTTCCTGCTCTGGTACATGACCAGCCGCGATGCCCATGAGATTCAGCCGCTGGTACCGGCGCTGCAGAGCTGGTGGATGAAGATCCATGTGCCGGCGAACTTCATCGGGTATGGCACGTTCGCGCTGGCAGCGATGGTGGGCGTGGCCTATCTGCTGAAAGCGAAAGGGGTGCTGGCTGACCGGCTGCCATCGCTGGAGGTGCTGGATGACATCATGTACAAGGCAATCGCCGTGGGCTTTGCTTTCTTCACCATCGCCACCATCCTCGGCGCCCTCTGGGCTGCAGATGCCTGGGGCGGCTACTGGTCATGGGATCCGAAAGAAACCTGGGCACTGATCGTCTGGCTCAATTACGCAGCCTGGCTGCACATGCGACTGATGAAGGGCTTGCGCGGGCAGATCGCCGCGTGGTGGTCTGTCGTCGGTTTGCTGGTCACGACCTTCGCTTTCCTCGGCGTGAACATGTTCCTCTCCGGCCTGCATTCGTATGGCGAGCTGTGAGAGACGATCGGACATCTGAGCGCACTACCGTCTGCCACGGAGGCTGCCATGCTGATCAAACGCACTCGTTTTGCCGAGCCTCCCGCTTCGGAGATCACGCCGCGTCATCTCGCTGAATCGCGCCGCCAGTTCTTTCACCAGCTGGCTGCAGGCGCGCTGGTGGCGGGCGGCCTCCATCCGCTGGCACGTGCCGCCGACCGCACCGACACCGGCGCGCGCGCTGCCGGCAGCGCCCAACCCGGCATTCACCGCCAGGGACAAGCCGACGCGCTTCGACGACGCGACCACCTACAACAATTTCTACGAGTTCGGCATGGACAAGGCCGACCCGGCGATGCATGCGGGCGCGCTGCGCACCCGGCCATGGACCGTGCGCATCGAGGGTGAGGTGAAGAAGCCGTTGACGCTGGATATCGACGCGCTGATGAAACTGGCACCGCTGGAGGAGCGGCTGTATCGCTTGCGCTGTGTCGAAGGCTGGTCGATGGTGATCCCGTGGATCG
>JACCEC010898219.1_pt1 | contig 12492 bp, 5 predicted proteins | sample 7450121 | NCBI WGS metagenome assembly JACCEC01 (sample SAMN15323455, study PRJNA562643) | freshwater metagenome | isolation source: river surface water | place: USA:Blue River Watershed | collected 2017-08-18 | reverse complement strand
GTTCTTCTAGGGGACGACCATCTCGGCGAGACAAACTATTCATCGCCACAATGCGGTAACTAGCTTCCCGCTTTTTTCCGAATCTCTTTAAACGCAGTTTGATCATTATTGATTCAAAACACTCCTCCATGAATTGTAAGCTATTTTTCAACAACCGAGTCATTTGTTTAGGAAAATTGACCAACACTCGCTGTATGGGCAATTGAACCGCCTATCCAAACTCACCTCTCAGCACAACAAACCCCCATTGACCCATGCCCTTGCCTCAATTCTCTGACTGGATTTCCCTGAAAAAAAAGAGCGGTAAATTTTTACTGGCGATTTTGGGTGTTGTTACCCTGATCTTGATTTTACTCTTCGGGAACTCTCGCACTCCAACCCCGGTTCATCCTTCATCCATTTATCAACCGTTAACGACCATTCCTCCCACCGCCCAAAAAGTCAACGTTGGGATTTATGCTCAAAATATTTATGAACTGAATGCGTCGAGTAATACCTATTATCTGGATTTCTATTTATGGTTTCGTTGGAAAGGCAAAATTGACCCGATTACTAATTTAGAATTTATGAACGGTGTTGAAGATTGGGGAAGAATCATCGAACCCGCCTATCCAGAACCGAAAAAACTTAAAGATGGCAGTTTTTATCAAATTCTTCGGGTCGAAAGTCGGTTTCGAGAACCCTTTGAATTTTCCCGTTATCCCCTCGATGAACAACGATTAGGAGTCACCTTTGAAAATGCTGTTTATTCCCTAGATGAATTAGTCTATATAGCGGATCAAAAAGAGTCCGGCTATGCTGCGGATTTAACAGTTCCAGGGTGGAAAATTAGAAATTCTGAGATCAAAACCTTATTCCATCGATATCCTTCTAACTTTGGGGATTTAGACCAAGAAAGTAATCGTTCCGTTTATTCAACGGTGCGGTTTGAAATTCACATTTCCCGCCCCATCAGTTTCTTTACCTGGAAATTATTATTGCCCTTATTTGTAGTTTTATTTTCCAGTTGGGGTTCCTTATTACTTTATCCGGTCTATGTTGATTCTCGAATTATTCTTCCGACGACGGCTTTATTAACGATTGTGTTTCTACAACAATCCTATTCTGATTCTTTACCCGATGTCGGCTATTTGGTTTTATTAGATAAAATCTATGCCTTAGTGTACGTTTTGATTATCGCTGGAATTTTAGAAACTATTATTACAGGCGATTGGATCAAACGTGGACATTCTGAATCGATTCTTCGAGTTAAAAAACTTGATCAATGGTTCTTATTTGCCAATATTGGGATTCTAGCAGGGGGAGTCATGCTGATATTATTGTTATAAATTAGATGCTGATCGTTGATTATTTGAAGCCATGAAACTGTTTTTTTCAGAACTATTTTAAGGCTTTGAGGTCTTGGTTTTTAGGTGTAAAAGTGATGATTTGTCATTTTATGATCGGTGTTCCGGGTTCGGGAAAGTCTACGGTTGCTAACTATTTAGCAGAACAGACAAAAGGTTTAATTATTTCAACGGATCAGATTCGAGAACAATTATATGGGGATGCAATCATCCAGGGAAATTGGTTAGAAATTGAAGCTGAAGTCTTGCGACAAATGGCAATTGCGATCGCGATTTCTCAACCGATTATTTATGATGCGACCAATGCTTATAAACAGTGGCGACTGGAATTGTTAGAAAAAATTGCCTTAATTGAGCCTGAAATTCCTCGTTTTTGGGTAGCTTTGCTGTTAGAAACTCCCCTAGAAATTTGCAAACAAAGGAATCAAAATCGCCAACGTCAAGTTCCTGAATCTGTTATTGAACAAATGGCAAAAGCGATCGCTAATTATCCTCCTACTTTATCAGAAGGATTTATCAAAATCTATTCTTTAAAATCAGTTATATAGTTTGAGGGGATGGAAAAAAGTGATTCGCCATCCGAACAATGATCTGTAGCCGATATTTAAGGATGGAATTTAACTATCAATATCCAAAAGTTAACGATTAACTAAAATCGAGTTTCATACTCAAAACGAATTTCACTTTCATTTCTAAAATTCGTTGCTCCCCGTAATAATACATTATCATTGAGGCGATAATTAATATTAAATAGAAAGGGTTGATTCGCTGCTAAAACCCGGCTTAAAGAGACATAAACATTATCGGTGACATCTAAACCCACTTCAATTCCTACTCCTAATGCGGAAGCTCTACCCGTAGAACCTCGTTCAGCAACTCGTGAGGGATAAATTCTAAATTCTGTTAATCCCGTTGCATTAATAATATCTTCTTGTAATTTACCAAATAATCCCGCACTAGCAATATTTGCTAATACTAAGGTACTGTCATCTTGAATTCCTTGAATAACACTTCCTCCTAATAAAGCGACTAATTCATTTTGAGAACGAGGGGGAGAACTTTGTAACTTAATAATATCATTAATTTCCGATGCCGGGCCATTAACAATTGCAACAATCCGAATGGTTCTTACTGTTCCAAACCGAGACGGACTTAAGGCTTCCGTTTGTTCAGTCGGAAATACAGAAGGAGGAGAAACAAACTGCATAGCTTCAGGAACACGGGTAACTAAGCGAACATTTAAAATGGGATCAAGTCCCTCCGAAGGAACAAAAATGGCTTGTTGAGGATAGCCTCGATCTAATCGTAATTGACTGGTATAAAGATTCACTTGTCCTCCGATTAATTCAATGGTTCCTTGAGGACGAATATCATTAATACTGGCTAAACCTCCATTAAGTTGAATGGTTCCTTTTGCAGTAAAATTAATTAAAGGAGCATCTAAAATTGGAGGAGTCATAACTTGAATATTATCAGCTAACGTGAGTTTTAATCGATTTAAACTAACATTAATTGGAGGTTTAGGATTCTCCGGGGTATCTGTTGGTAATGTTGCGGTTTCTTGAGAAGGTAAAATTACTTTTCCTTGAGTTAAGACAACTTCTCCGCCTAATTTTGGTTTTAAAGCTGTTCCTATAATGGTAATCAAACCGGAAGCATTTCCTTTATAGAGATCCGGTAAATTCAAGGATAATTGATCTAAACTTAATTGTAAGGGTGTGTTGAGATCGGAATCAGTCGCCTCTAAGGGACGAGATACAGGTAAAACACCACTTAAAAGGATATTTCCTGTTCCTTTATCTCCTTGTAATTGTCCTTGAATATCTTTAACTAAAATGCGATCGCCTGTAAATAAAGCAGTCCCACTTAATCCGACAATAGATTGTTCTAAACTGCGTGCCGTTAAGACGGCATCTTGAATTTTAAATAATCCCTCTGGTTTAAGATTAAGTTTAATTCCTCCGGTTTCCGGCTGTTGCAATGTACCACTAATTTTTAATTGTACTAATCCCTTTCCTTGCTGCCAATCTAACTCAGGATTGAGTAAATTAATAACGGCTAATCCTTCATCTTTAATATCAACTCGTACATCCACTAAATCGCTTTCAGGAGTTACTTTTGCAAAAGGTAATTTAAACGGTAAAGTTCCTTTAAACTGAATCGGATCAACTTCGGTTACTAATAAACTTCCTCCCAATCGTAAACGAGCATTATTATAACTAAAACTACTTTGTGCTTCTTGAATTGGATCTCCGTTAACCGTTGCTTCTAATAAGGTTAATTCCCCCGATGCTTGCGGATTATTTAAGGTTCCTCCTACACTAGCTCTAAGATTTAATTGTCCGGTTAAATTAACATTAGGTAAATCAACAATTTTTTCAATTTCCTCTAAACGAATATTTTTCACTCGCAACTGACCAGAGGGTTGTTGATTGGCTAAATTTAATTGTCCCCGAAAATCATATAATGCTTCACCAGAACGCAGTTGAATCGGTTCAACTCGTAAAATATTATCGGCTAAATTCGCTTCTAATAAAAACTGATTCGCTATATATTTTCCATAATTCCAATCTTGACCTTTAACCGTTGCTGTTGCTTGAATTCCTGATTGAACTGAACCTTGAAAAGCAATTTCTCCGGTAAATTTTCCTTCTAAATCTTGTAATGGGGGTAAAGGTTCCTCCGCCGCCGCTTGAATTGATTGTTGTAAAATCTGTTTAATTTCTTCAAATCGTCGTAATTGTTGTAATAAAGTCGGATCTCCGGGTAAACCAACGGGCACAGGAGTCACTGCTGCTGCTGTTGCATAGTCTGGGGGTTTTAATCCCCTAGCTAAATCTTCTAAATTAAAGATTTTTAAAGCGGTTAAGACATCTTGTAAACTTCCTTGAGGGATTTTAATTGTTCCTTTAAATTGATTGGAGACGGTGGATAAATTTTGAGTTTGGGGTGCAGAAAGACTGGCTAAAATTTCAGAAACATTAGCTTGAGTATTAATTAAAACTTGAGTAAATCCTTTCTTGAGTTCAGCATTAATTAACTCTGCAATCCCATTTTTATAATTAATAGTTCCAACAAAAGAATCTACTTCAATATATCCTAATGTTGGGTTCTGAACAGCAATATTTCCCGTTACACCGATTTGATTGAGATTAAAACTAGCTAAATTAGAAATGGTCATTTCTCCCGATACTTTACCTTTTAAAACCCCAATATCCATTTGAGCTAAAGGAGCAAAACTTAAGGTTTGTAGAGGAAATTGTTCTAAATTAACGTTTAAATTACTTCCTTGAGATTGTCCGACTAATAAACTTTGATCCCGTTTAACTAAAAAGGAAACAGGTAAATATTGATCATCTAAAACCAGTTCAATTTTATCCTGTTCTCCGGCTAAAGCCATATTAACTTGTTGACCCGGACTAATATTAACAGTTCCCGCTAAAATTGGATCAAAAGTAATATTGCTAAGGGCTAAGTTATTTAATCTTAAATCTCCGTTTAAGTTGAAGGCGGAAACCGTTCCGGTTAACGTCCCATTAAAATTAACAATTCCCGCCACTAAAGGACTATCTTCTGTTCTAATTTCTGGGGGTAAAATTGCTAAAATATTCTGGGCTAAGGGAGATTGTAAATCAAAATTGTTCACCCGAACATTTAAGTTTAAATTCGATAATTCAGGAACCCCATTTCCTTGAAATTCAACCCCAATTAATCCATCCGTTGAAAATCCGGGGGTTTCTGCTTTTTGAATATTAATTTCTCGACCATTCCAAGCAGCAATGGCTTCAAAAGGTTGTTTAATAATAGGTAATTCTGTTAGTCTTAATTGACCTAATGCTTGAATTGTTGTAGGATTCAAGGTAGCAATATTTCCTTGTCCAAGGATTTCAGTATTTAATAATCCCCGTAATAAAGGCATATTTTCTGCTTGTTCTAGCAGTCCATTTTGATGTAAACTGGCGGTGAGTTCAGGGATTTGTGATTCTACTAATTGTGAGAACCGACTTAAGGCAATTTCATCTCCTTTGAAACCTGCTTTCCATTGTCCGCCTTGGGTTTCTCCTGTTGCGAAAACTACCCCTCCTCCTTGACCTAAATTTACTTTTCCATCCAGATTTGCTATCAGGTTATCGGGGGAAAAGTTGGCTAAATTTCCCCTAAAATTTGCTGAACCTTGGAGAAATCCTCCTTGTAAATTTAAGCCGTTAATTTCAGCTACTAAACTAGGTTGTAAATTAGCAAAGGGTAATCCTAAATTCACTAACGGTTGCAGAGGAATTTGATTCGTAATCACTTGAGCAGTTAACTGATTATTGTGTAATTTTCCGTCTGCATTTATTGTTCCTCCAAAATTGCCTAAATTCAATTGTCCTGATGCGTTAGCAATGATATTATTAAGGTTGAAGTTGTTGAAATTTCCGGTAAGATTTCCACTCCCCGTTAACTGACTATTTCGCAAGTCAAGACCTTGAATTTTGGTCTGAAGATTAGCAGGTAAATTAGCTAGGGGTAAACCTAGATTAATCCAAGGATTTAATTGAACATCTCTCGCGTTAAATTCTCCGATAAATTGACCTTGATTAATTTGACTATTGGCGGTTATAACGCCTCCTAAATTGCCTAAATTAATTGTTGTTTGTGCGGTTCCATTGAGACTATTAGGGGTAAAATTATCGATAATACCGTTAATCGATCCGGCTAGTTTTAAGGTTCCCTGACTCACATCTAAGTTTTGCAGTTGTGAGCGTGTTGCTGGCTGTAAATTAGCTAAGGGTAATCCAATATTAATTAATCGAGGTAAGGCTAAATTATCGCTGGAAAATTCCGTTTTAAAGAGTCCATTTTGCAGTTGAGCGATCGCTTTTAGAGTTCCATCCTGAAAATTGAGTTGAATTTGACTATCTGCGATCAAAGTATTCAAAGAAAATTCTTTCAAATTTCCTGATAAGTTTGCTGATAAATTTAAACGTCCATCGGTTAAATTCAAAGATTGAATTTGTTGTTTTGTAGAATTCGGAACTGAGGCAAATAATAGCCCTAAATTGACTAAAGGCGTAATCGCAATTTGATTTCCTAATATTTCTGCTTTCCAAAGATCATTATTATTTTTTTGAGCCCTTAAATTCAGATTTCCATCAGCAATTTTAACGTTTGCTTTCGCCGTTGTTCCCGCAAATTGAGCTTGACCACTAAGGGGATAGGTTGCGGAAGGTAAATTAAATTCAGCCTGACCTTTTAAGTTATCTAAATTTCCTGCAATTTGAGCATTTGCTGATAAATTTCCGATCTGAAAACTGGGTAACAGTCCATAGGATTGTGCGATCGCATCCCCCGGAATATTATTGACAGTAAAATCCATCTTTACCGTCGGATCAAATTCTACTTTTCCGGTTGTAATTTCCGGGTTTTGAGGTAAGGAAGGTAGGGATTGATTGGGAGTCGATTTTTCTGGACGGATAATAACTTTATCACCCGGTTGAAGTTGTTGAGGTTGAGGTTCTAATAATGCGGTTAATCCATTTAATTGAATTTCTCCGTTTCCCTTCACTGAACCTCCAACAGCAGGAATAATTAATAAATTTTCAATTTCCAGAATTGGATCAACTAAAATTTTAAAATTAGGATCAAATTTAGCAGATACATTAAAGTCAGTCTGAATCCTATCAAAATAAACCCGATCTAATAAGGTTTTTGGGGTCGTGGCGATGCGTCCTGAAATTTCTGGGGTTTGTAAATACCCTTTAACGTTTACCTCCGCTTTGACTTCTCCCATCATAGGAAATGGTAATTTTACAGGTTCTCCTTGAATTCCTTCTATGGTTTTTAAGAGGGTTGAAACTTGAACAGGTTGTAAATTAGCCGCTAAATTAACTTGACTTTTAGCTAATTCTAAATTAGAATTAGTTAAAAGAGAACCCTTCAAATCAAGGGCTAAATCTCCCATCGTGGTGTTAAACTGATCAATAATCAGTTGTGTTCCTGCAAAGCGTAAATTGGCTTGGCTTAAATTAACCGGATTAGGAAGAGTATCAACCGCCACTTGAATTTGATCTAAATTCAGTGTTCCTCGAACATCTAAGGGTTTATAATCCTCTAATTTAACGCTTAAATTTGTATTTAATTTTCCCTGTTTGACTGCAACCCCTGGAGTAGAAACAAACCCCGAAATTAGGGGTAAATCTAAACGATTTACCCGAATTTGAGCATTGACTTTACCGGGTTCTAATAAAGCATCCCCCTTAATCGCGAACGTGCCATGATCGCCAATTTTTCCCACTAAATCAGCTTGAATTCGCTCATTATCTTCACTTAAATTAGCTCTAACTTGATCAACAGCAATTAAAATCGGTTTTTGAGTTTTAGTTTCTTGAGAATTAGCTTTTAAAAGTTCATAAGGCATTAAATTAATTTGAGCATTTTCAACGCTAATCGTTCTAAAAACGAGAGTAACGGGAGGATTTGGATCTAATTTTAGCTGAGTATTTAACCAGTTTCCTGATGGGTCTTCTTCAATATAAATATTCGGTTTAATTAATGTAATATCCAGTTGAACTTTTGGTTTATATAAAGATAAAAGGGAAAAATTAACTTCTACAGATTCCGCGATAGCTTTGTCAGTATCCGTTGCGTTTGGGGGAATAGATGAGTTTCCAAAACGAATACTATTAAGAGTAAATCGTTCAACGGGGCCGACATTAACAGGCCGTTGTATAATCGTTTCTAAAGTGCTGCTAACAATAGGTGCTAATCGATATCGAATAAACCAGGCGGCGGCTGTTCCCAATGTTAACAACGTAATTCCTGATCCTACACCTCCCCAAATCAGGATACGTTTTAACCGTCGTCGGGGATGGAAAATTGGTTCGGAATTACGATTAGGAGAATTGCTCATCTCAAATCTACTCTGGGTTAATCACACAATATTATAAAAGTCATGGGTCAAGCTTCCGCCGTGAAACTCTGATGGTTTACTAAGGTTGAAAGAAGACTGTACGATATGAGTTTGATCCCAAGTTTGTGAGCAAAGTGCCACATTGAATACAGAATTTTGCGGGCTAAGAACTTTTGAATCCACAACTAGGACAAATTGTATCTAAGATTGTTTCATCATCTGTATTTGAAATTGGAATTTTGCTGATTTTTATCCATTTAGGAGCTTAAACTCGGTTTTCATCTGCTATTAGGGGGTTAGACTTCTGCTCCTCTGAAAACGAAAGGCATAATAAGATATCAATAATTTAAGTTCAGTATATAAGGTGTGTTAGTCAACATGGGTTTAGAACACAATTACAACAAACAGTGCTTAGACAAGCTAATCTGGGCGATGGAGCAGTTGGAAATTCAGGGGAACAACGCCGAACTGCCTAAAATTGCAGAACTGATTGTACAAACCATGACTGGGCCCTGGCGTTATTTTCACACGCCGGATCATATATTTGAAGTCGGGGGGTCTGATGATCCCATTGAAGTTTTAGCCGCTTTGTTTCATGATGTTGTTTATGTGCAGGTGGATCAAAGTGTTAATTTTAATTTAACTTACTATATTGCTCCGTTTATTCGCCAAGTTGGAGAACATTTATTAATTCGGGATGCTCAAGACTTACCACCGGATCAAAGCTTTGAAATGGTTAGACAAATCTTTGATTTTGCCCCAGGTCAAACCTTGTCTCCCATCAATGGACAAAATGAATTTTTAAGTGCATTAGTTGCCAGCAAAGTTTTAGAACCCTTGCTCTCGTTAGAATTTTTAGTGAAAATTGTAGCTTGTATTGAAGCAACCATTCCCTTTCGGACAAAAACGGAATTAGGAACAAATAGCGATATTTTATATCAACGGTTAAAGGATGTTTGTGCAACGTTTAAACTCAAATTAACCGATGACGAGTTAATCGAAACGGTGAAACGTTCCGTTAGACTTTCTAATCGAGATGTGGGGAGTTTTGCCAATGAAAGTGCTGCTAGTTTTTTAGATAATACCTGGAATTTAATCCCCGAAACCAATCACTATCTGAAAAATTCCAGTTCCTATACGATTAGTCAATATCGGACAGCCTTACAAAAAATGGAAGGGTTTATGAATTTTATTAAACCTGAAATTATTTTCCATCAATTTAAAGACTGTCCTGATGAATTAACCTATAATGGGTTAGTAGCCAGAGCCAGAAAAAATATTGAAGTCGGACGTTTGTACTTAGCCAGTAAGTTATTTACTATTGCTTTTTTAGAAGCGTTATCTTTACGATTTGGGCGAGTCATTCCGGTTTCAACTTTAATGGGTGAAATGCCAACAGACGGGTTTTCTGCCGTTTCTTTAGTGGATTTTCTCACTCCACCGTCTAACCCTCACCAACCGAAAACGGAATTAGAAAAAACGGTGTTAACATTACTAGATAAAGGCCGCACCCAAAGTTCATCCTATGATATTAAAAATTCTCCATTAGCAACCTATATGGTTCAGTGTTTAGGATTTGATCAAATTATCTATCAACGCAACCGTGCCCAAGAATTTTTCCAGCAGAAAATCAGCCATGAAGAATTTTTAGCCGGGATAGATCCTGATGTTAAAAAAGCAGTTACTAATGGCATTGTTCAATTATTTGATTCTCGGAAAGCTGCCCTTTGTCAATCGGTTTGACATCCTCTCGATTAAAAATCCCCCCTGTTTAACCAGGAGGGACTTACAAGTTTAAAACTGAATCACTTAATTATTTAGATTCGGTGAAATCAGCATCAATCACATCATCGCCACCGCTTGGGGGTGTAGAACCGCCTGCGCTGGGGCCACCGTCTTCAGGGACTCCACCACCCGCTTGTTGATAGATATTAGAACCCACCGCAAATAATTGTTGTTGTAAATCGGTGGTCAGGGTTTTAATCTTCTCATCGTTATCTTGGCTGATGGCTTCCCGCAGGTCTTTAATTAAACCTTCAATCTTGGTTTTATCGGCTTCGGGCACCTTATCACCCAGGTCGCTGAGTTGTTTTTCCGCTTGGTAAGACAGGGTATCGGCTTGGTTTTTGCGTTCGATACGTTCCCGACGTTCTTTGTCGGCGGCGGCATTTTGTTCGGCTTCCCGCACCATCCGTTGTACTTCATCATCGGGGAGGGTAGACGCACCCGTGATGCTGATAGATTGTTCTTTACCCGTTCCTTTATCCTTAGCGGTAACGTTCAAAATCCCGTTAGCGTCGATATCAAAGGTAACTTCGATTTGAGGAACACCCCGTGGCGCGGGAGGAATACCATCGAGGCGGAAGGTTCCCAAACTCTTGTTGTCGTTGGACATTTCCCGCTCCCCTTGGAGAACGTGAATTTCAACGTTGGTTTGACCATCAACCGCAGTGGAGAACACTTCCGATTTCTTGGTGGGGATAGTAGTGTTACGAGGAATAATCTTGGTCATCACACCACCCAGGGTTTCCACACCCAAAGACAGAGGAGTGACGTCTAACAGCAGAATGTCTTTAACTTCACCTGCTAATACCCCAGCTTGAATGGCAGCACCAACGGCCACAACTTCATCCGGGTTAACGGTTTGGTTCGGTTCTTTGCTTAAGACATCCCGCACTAACTGTTGAATAGCAGGTATCCGGGTTGAACCTCCAACCAGCACCACTTCGTCAATGTCCGTTTTACTGAGTTTGGCATCACGCAGGGCATTTTCTACGGGAATGCGACAACGGTCAATTAAATCAGCACACAGTTGTTCAAATTTTGCCCGCGTTAAGGTCATGTCCAGGTGTTTCGGCCCATCTTGGGTAGCGGTAATGAAGGGCAGGTTAATTTCCGTTTGGGTAACGCTGGACAATTCTTGTTTGGCTTTTTCAGACGCTTCTGTTAACCGTTGTAAAGCTTGTTTATCTTTACGAAGGTCAACACCTTCCATTTTTTGGAATTCTTCGGCGAGGTAGTCAACGATTTTTTTATCGAAGTCGTCCCCACCCAGGTGAGTATCCCCAGAGGTGGCTAATACTTCAAACACGCCGTCGCCGACTTCCAGAATGGAAACGTCAAAGGTACCGCCCCCTAAGTCAAAGACCAGGATGGTTTCGTTGCTTTTTTTATCTAAACCATAGGCCAAAGATGCGGCGGTGGGTTCGTTGATAATTCGTTTAACTTCAATTCCGGCAATTCTACCCGCGTCTTTAGTGGCTTGACGTTGGGAGTCGTTAAAATAGGCAGGAACGGTAATAACAGCTTCTTTAACGGGTTCGCCTAAATATTTACTGGCATCATCAATTAGTTTTCTCAGCACTTGGGCGGAGATTTCTTCCGGTGCAAATTGTTTGCTACGAGCGGGGCAATCTAATTTAACGTTACCTGTGCCATCACGTAGGACTTTATAAGAAACTTCTTTAGATTCGTTGTTAACTTCTTCTGATTTACGTCCGATGAACCGTTTTACGGAATAAAAGGTGTTTTCGGGGTTCATGACGGACTGACGTTTGGCAATTTGACCCACGAGTTGGTCGCCATTTTTAGCAAACGCAACGACAGAAGGTGTGGTGCGTAACCCTTCAGCATTGGCGATAACAGTGGGTTTGCCCCCTTCCATCACGGCGACGCAAGAGTTAGTGGTTCCTAAGTCAATTCCGACTACTTTTCCCATAGGGTTTATAGTTCTCCGTTTACGACAAAATAAAGTTAGGTTCTGTTTGAGATGAGTCGTCTTGATACGACTTCTGGACTACTGCTCTAACCCAACTGCATCAGGGGGCGAGTCCAATTTCAATACAGTTTTTAAGATACGATTGCTTATCTCTATACTGGGGGCGGTTTGTCCATTCCTTGAAGGTGTGTTTACCGAACCTTTTTAGGTCGGTTTAACTTCAAATTTGGACATCTGCCCTTTGTTGTTCATGTTTACTACTGTAGGAATTGCGATCGCTTTTGGTATTGTGGCTAACCGTATATTTAGGGTTGTAGTTCCCGACAAAATTATATTTTCCCCTCGTTTCTAGGTAGAACCTAGAAATAATATTAATAGAGGCTCTGCCTCCTGCTATGATTTGAGGGGGAGCCTCATGATTTCCATTTGGGTTTCAGAAACCGGGTTTCTTAATTGATATTTCTGTTAGTAACAAAGATTATGGCAGAAACTCGGTTTCTTGGATCTCTGCCTTGATTTTCATTCGGATAAATTTT
>JACCEC010155534.1_pt1 | contig 12498 bp, 9 predicted proteins | sample 7450121 | NCBI WGS metagenome assembly JACCEC01 (sample SAMN15323455, study PRJNA562643) | freshwater metagenome | isolation source: river surface water | place: USA:Blue River Watershed | collected 2017-08-18 | reverse complement strand
CTATCGAAAAAAGTATTCAAGAAATGAAAGCCAAGATTGTTCCTGCTGTCATCACACCAGCAAATTCCTCGAAAAAGAAAAAAAATTAATTTTCAAAAACTTCAAGTTCGCTTGAAGTTTTTTTTATATTTTTCGTTTCAGCTCAAAGACATTCTTTTTTCAAACCAAATCGCTACTCGATGAGACCCTTGCTTTTCTTGCTATTTTTAATTTTAGGTGCAAATTTTTGCTTGGCACAAAATACCCAATTAATCTATGAAGATTATATTTATCAATCTCATATCAAATCTGTCTTATTATATCCTTCTCTTGGCAAGGATGATGCGTCGAAAACCCTCAATCCGCCAATAGCCTCACTTCAAGAAGATAGACCTTTGGTATTAGAATTTGATGATTTGAATGCGGAGTTCGAGCAGTACCACCTCCGAATTGTACATTGTAATTATTCATGGAAACCATCAAATTTGTCAGAAATTGAGTATATGCCTGAATATAACGACCTGTTAATCAATGATTATCAAGTTTCCAACGGTACAAAAGTTGCTTATTATCACTACAAAATAAATCTGCCAAAAGTCTTACTTTCGGGCAATTATATAGCTATTGTTTGGAAAGGAAGGAATAAAAATGATGTCATATTATCGAAAAGATTTATGGTTTATGAAAATATCATCGGAGTAAACGGTGAAGTTCGGCAAGCACAAAATCCTGCCAAATACAAAAATTCTCAGCAAATTGATTTTGAATTACAATACGGAAATTATAGACTCATGTCGCCCAGAGATGAATTAAAAATTGTCATCCGTCAAAACTATCGTTGGGACAAAACAGTCAAAAATCTAAAAGCATTCAATGTGAACGAATCTGAATCTAAACTCAGTTTTCGATTTTTCAATGATGAAAATGTATTCTTGGCGGGAAATGAATTTCGTTTTTTTGATTCAAGAAGTACTTATACCAGAGGTATGTATATTAACCAAATTCGTCGAGGAGAAACAGACGAAATGCTCCTAACATTACAGCAAGACAGAAGCAAGACAGCCTATATAGAATCGAATGATTTTGATGGAAATTTTGTCATTTCCAATCGAGAAGCAAGCAATTCGGAGGTCGATGCCGATTATATTTGGATGAATTTTATGCTTAAATACCCACTTTTAGAAGAAAATAATAAAATTTATGTGAATGGAGCTTTTAATCAATGGAAATTTGATGATAGTAATTTGATGAAATTCGATGAAAGTTCGGGATATTATTTGGCTCGGATTTTACTCAAACAAGGAGTTTATAATTTTAATTTTGTCAATATAGAAAATCCAAATAAAGCAAATGAGAGCTTGTTGGAAGGTGATTTTTCGGAAACACAAAATACCTACGAAATATTTGTTTATCACCAACCATTTACGTCAAGAGCCGAAAAATTAGTAGCATATCATATTTTGGATTTTAATAAAAGACGATAGAATCGAATAAAAATAAAGGCATTTTTGACGAAAAATTGTTTTTAAAAAAAAGTTTTACGAAATATAATTATCTTTGCGACAAATACAGAATTTCAAAAAATTAAATGAATAAAATACTTCTTCATAAGAATAAGCATAGCTTTCAAGTCAAAATTGCATTGGCATCCTCCAAATCAGAGAGTAATCGTGCTTTAATAATCAATGCTTTGAGCAATTTTAGCGGGGATTTGAAAAACCTTTCTACTGCCCGAGATACCCAAACCATGATTCGTTTGTTACAATCAGACGACCACACGGCGGATGTCATTGATGCAGGAACTACCATGCGTTTTTTGACAGCTTATTTTGCAGCAACAAAGCAAAGTAAAACCATGACTGGTACTCCCCGTATGTGTGAAAGACCTATTGGGATTTTGGTAGATGCTTTGAGAAGTATTGGTGTAGATATAGAATATTTGAATAAAGAGGGCTATCCTCCACTTTCCATCAAAAGCTTTCCATTTCAAATTAACAATGAAATTAGTGTCAGAGGTGATGTGAGTAGCCAATATATTTCGGCATTATTAATGATTGCCCCTACCCTACCTAAAGGACTAACCATTCATCTGACTGGACAAATTGGCTCAATTCCGTATATCCAAATGACATTAGAACAAATGAAAGCATTTGGCGTGGTTTTTGAGGCAAATTGGGAACAAAAATATATTAAAGTAGCCCCACAAGCATATCAAGCAACACAGTATCAAATCGAATCTGATTGGTCGGGAGCAAGTTATTGGTATAGTATTGTTGCCTTATCAAGTGATGAGGATACAGCAGTAGAATTGTTGGGATTGAAGCAACACTCTCTTCAAGGCGATAGTGCCATTGTCCAAATTATGGAGAAATTAGGGGTAAAAAGTACTTTCACTTCAGAGGGTGTTTTGCTCAGTAAAATTCCTCATGAACAAAGCTTTGAATGGGATTTCACGAATTGTCCTGATTTGGCTCAAACAGTTGCTGTCTGTGTGGTTGCAAAAGGAATTGAAGGTAGTTTTACCGGGATTGAAAGTCTAAAAATCAAAGAAACAGATAGGGTCTTGGCATTACAAAATGAATTAGCAAAATTTGGTGGGGAAATGGTAGAAGTGGAAGAAAAACACCGTTATCGAGTTCGTCGTACTAATTTAGGAGTAGATTTTATTCCTGAAAAAGTTGAAATTCATACTTATGATGACCATAGAATGGCAATGGCATTTGCTCCATTAGCGATGTTGGAAGAAATTATTATCCAAGAGCCATCGGTGGTTGTTAAATCCTACCCGAGTTTCTGGGAAGATTTAAGTAAAATTATCGAAATTTCCCCAATTGTCTAAAGGGCATTAAAAAAATTCGCAAACACCATGCAAGGACTTAGCACAAAGCATCTTTTAGGTATTAAAGGACTTACGTCCAATGATATTGAGCTTATTTTAGATACAGCAAAAGAATTTAAAGAGGTAATAAACAGACCTATAAAGAAAGTACCTTCTTTAAGGGATATTACTATTGCCAATATTTTCTTTGAAAATTCGACACGAACCCGACTTTCATTTGAATTGGCGGAAAAAAGGCTTTCTGCAGATGTTGTTAATTTTTCGGCATCAGGAAGCTCTGTTAAAAAAGGGGAAACTTTGCTTGACACAGTCAATAATATTTTAGCAATGAAGGTGGATATGGTCGTGATGAGGCATAGTAGCCCAGGAGCACCTCATTATTTATCCAAAAAAATCAAGGCAAATATCGTCAATGCTGGTGATGGAACTCATGAACACCCGACACAGGCTTTATTGGATGCTTTTTCGATGCAAGAAAAAATTGGTGACTTAGCTGGGAAAAAAATTGCCATTATTGGTGATATTTTACATTCCAGGGTCGCTTTATCAAATATTTTTTGCCTTCAAAAATTAGGAGCAGAAGTAATGGTATGTGGTCCAAGTACTTTATTACCTAAATATATTAAAGATTTAGGTGTAAAAGTTGGCTATAATGTCGAAGAGGCTTTAGCTTGGTGTGATGTAGCCAATGTATTGAGAATCCAATTAGAAAGACAGCAAATTAAGTATTTTCCTTCGTTGAGAGAATATTCTATTTATTATGGTATCAATAAAAAAATGCTGGACAAATTGGATAAAGAAATAGTTCTGATGCACCCAGGTCCAATTAATCGTGGGGTTGAGCTGAGCAGTGATGCAGCTGATTCTTCTCATTCTATTATCCTCGACCAAGTAGAAAATGGTGTGGCGGTCAGAATGGCTGTTTTATATTTATTGGCTCAAAATAATCTATAATTGTGGCATGAAATATTCGGAAATAAAGTCGAAAATTATCGAAAAATTCGGTGCTGATTTCATCATCGAAGAAAAAAGCACTACAATTCAACCTTGTATTCGGATAGAAAGTACAAAACTCCATGAGCTTTGTGATTATTTATACAGAGATTCGGAGTTATATTTTGATTTTTTAGCTTGTATTACCGCAATTGATAATTTTCCCGATTCAGAAACAATTGAAGTATTATATCACCTAAATTCCATTCCATTCGAGCATCAATTAGTGATTCAGGTTATTTTAGCAAGAAATTTACCCGATAATCAATTACCTGAAATCGACTCTGTTTCGGATATTTGGAAAACTGCCGATTGGCACGAACGAGAAGCCTTCGATTTGGTTGGAATTAATTTTAAAAACCATCCTGATTTAAGAAGAATTTTACTGCCTGCCGATTGGGTTGGGCATCCACTTCGCAAAGATTATCAAGAACAAGATACCTATCACGGAATCAAAATCAAATATTAAAAAAAGCGACTTTCTTGAAGGAAAGTCGCTTTTTTTAGGATTAAAAGGAATTATTATTGCATTTGCATTCCTTCCATCGAATTATTATTATTATTTCTCTTGAATAGACTTACATCCATTTGTCCAAATCTGATGGATAAATTCAATTTCACCATTTGTGGATTTGTCAATCGGTAATATTGTTGGCTAAATCCTTCACCATAAGAAACTTGTGTATTGCCACGGGTTTTGAAAATATCATTAAAGGATAGTGTCAAAGATGCCAAATCTTTTTTCAAGAATGTTTTCTTGATGGCTACATCAATACCATAAAAAGGCTTGATATATCCTTGTGAAGAACTTTGTGCTTGCGACATTGGAGGCCCGAAACCTTGATTTTGTGTCACTGGCATATTGGTTTTCCCTTGATAATCTCCCGAAAGTTGAATTACCCATTTGTTGGGAAGACTGATATTATTATTGATTTTACCAAAAACAGTCCAAAGAGCAGCCGTTGGAGTACTATTGGTAATATTATCGATATTGATTTTAGAATTATACAAATTTAAGCTCGCTGTAAAATCCCACCATTTTTTCAATTTATTGGTAAAAGTAAATTCAGCACCATAATTAATACTTGAATTAGCATTGATATAAGTATTGATTAAATCCAATTTACCACTAATCGGGTTGATTTCTTGATTCAAATATCTTGTAATTAAGTTATTGGTATATTTGTAATAAACCGAGGTCAAGAATGTAGCAGTTCCTTTAGATTTGCTATACGAAAACTCGCCAGATGTTGTAAACTCAGGCACTAAATTGGCATTTCCTCTTGTGATATTCAAACTATCCGAAAAATCCACAAAAGGAATCAATTGGAAGAAATTTGGGCGATTGACTCTTCTGGTTACGCTCAACTGCACTTGGTCTGTTTTGCTAATATTCTTGCTTAAAAATACAGATGGGAATAGACTCAAAGGATAATTATTGGTGAATTTCTGACCAGTATTAAGTAATTTTCCCTCATAAGCAGAGCTTTCTGCACGTAATCCAATTTTATAACCAAACGATTTTTTGGCTTTTCCAGCTACCGAAATATATGCTGCATAAACTGAATTTTTACTTTCATAATTCATTGAAGCAGAACTGATATTTTTATATTCTTCCGAACCTAATGCTTTCAATGTATTATTATTGACATTCTCGATTTGATTTATTTGAGCTCTCAAACCTGTTTCTAAAGTAATATCATGCTTCATTGGCTTGACATAATCCGTTTGCAAAGTAACAAATTTATTTTGTCCCGAACCTGCATTCTTTTGAATCTGATTGCCAAAAATTGCATTTGATGCATTGTAATAATTGGTTGTGTAAGTTGCATTGCTTGCATTCGTACCACCAAAATAATTCATATCAAAAGAAAGCTCTTCACCTGCTGTTGGGAAATTATGCTTTAAACCTAATTGTAAACCACGTGGTTTGAAATTTCTATTTGAATTTGAAAGTCGATTGCTTAAACTCGTTAAACCATTTCGGGTATTTTGAATCTTGATATCTTCTGTCGGACTAAATCTTCCATCACCCAAAAATGTTCCTACGGTCAAAACTGTTCTGTTGGATAAATTATAATCTAATCCCAAGCGAGAAAAAGTCATCGAACCCCTATTTTTGCTTGAAATATCTTGGCTGACCAGCGAATTGATTTCTCCTATCGAACTTGCCCTTTCACTATTTCCAATGGTATTATTTCTTGGACGCATGTTCATTCCCATCAAGGTAATATTTACTCGATTTTGCTTTAGGCTAAAATTTCCCATGGCATTTGAGCCACCAAAACGGTCGGCACCGACATTTACCATACCATTATATCCACTTCTTTTATTCTTTTTTAAGATAATATTCAAGATACCCGCCATACTTCCCGAAGCATCATATTTAGCAGAAGGATTCGTAATAACTTCAACTTTTTCGATTACATCTGCAGGAATTTGGTCTAAGCTCAATGTTGTTGGTCTCCCATCAATAAAAATAGTTGGGGCGGCATTACGAACTTTTACATTCCCATCGATATCAACCTGAACGGACGGAATATTTCTCATCACATCAACAGCAGTACCACCAGCAGTGACGATATTTTTTTCTACATTGAATGATTTTTTATCAATATCCATCTCCAACAATGCCTTTTGAGCCGTTACGGTAACGCCCTCTAAAGCTTGGGCATCATTTTCGAGCTTGATATTTCCTAAATCTTTCTCAAAAGCAGCCATCATTTTTGCCATCATTGCTGGGTCAGGTTGTTGTCCAGGTTTTGGAGGGGTCATTCCATCCATTTTTGGCATTGAGAACTGAACAGGCATTTCTTTAGCTTTATAGCCCACCGAAGAGATTTTCAACTTTAATCTGCCCATCATTGGCAATTCCGTAAAACTAAAATCTCCATTTAAAGCAGTGCTTTGGGCTTTCACCAATACATCTTTCATTTTTTTTGAGGCACTGTCTAAAACAGTTTTCATGATAATAACTGATGCAAACTCTACGGGTTTTCCTTGTTCATCAACAATTTTGCCGAAAACATGTCCCTTTTTCGGGTCAGTAAATTTTCCGCCTGCCGGGAATTGAGCAAATGCAGATAAACTCATCATACATATTAGCATCAAGCTGGTTAATTTTTTCATTTTTCTTTGCGTAAATATTTAAAAAAAGGTTTAATGAATTTGATTTAGTTTAAAATTTCAACATGCTATGCACAGATAGTCTGCTTTTCATATTACAAATAAACAAGCTATTTGGCTTTAATTTTTGTAGAATAGACAAATTAGCTAGTCCACTCGACAATTCACTAGAAGTTTTGGCTATTTCAATTGGTCGAGCATACATAAATAAATATCGAGTTTTTACACCAATTGATAGAAAACAAGAATAAAACTAAAGCTACCTCCGCTATTTTTCGATTGCTTGTGCAAAATTAGCTTTCCAAACCCACAATCACACAAATTCAAGCTCGAAATTACATGAACGGTCTGTTTAAGCGTATGAAACATAAAATAACTCATATCAAATGAATTATTGTCTAAAAAAAAGACATTAATTAAAAATGAACAAAATTAAAATAATCAAAGATATAATTGTAAAATTGACACTTAAACTATTAATTCGCATAATATTAATAAGTCTTAAATTCAACCCTAACAAATTTATGATACATACCATGCGATGGTTTGGCCCGAATGATGCTGTTTCCTTAATGGACATCAGACAATCGGGCTGCTCGGGAGTAGTATCTGCCCTTCATCAGATACCAGTTGGTGAAATATGGACAGAAGAGGCTATTCAAGAAAGAATCGATACCATTGAGGCTCAAAATGCTACATATTCTGAATTAAAGTGGTTGGTTGTAGAAAGCCTACCAGTACATGAGGCTATCAAAAAAGCCCTACCTGAGCGTGAGATTTTCATAGAAAATTATAAAATTTCTCTTATCAATTTAGCCAAAAAAGGGATAAAAACCGTTTGCTACAATTTTATGCCCGTATTAGATTGGTCGAGAACAAATTTAAACTATCGTTTATCGGACGGAGCAATTGCTCTTCGATTTGTTTGGACAGATTTTGCCCTTTTCGATTTATTCATTTTAAAAAGACCAGATGCTGCTCAAGATTATACATCAGACGTCATTCGGGCTGCTCAAGATAAATTTAGCCAAATGACTGCCACGGAATTGGCTGAACTCCAAAACACAGTTTTGTTGGGCTTGCCTGGCTCAAACGAAGCTTTTGAATTGGATGGATTTCAAGCCTTATTAGATAATTATCGGTCTATCAATGGTGAAAAACTTCGAGAAAATTTGGCTTATTTTATTCAGCAAATTGGTCCAATAGCTAAAGAAAATGGTATCAATTTATGTATTCATCCAGATGATCCTCCCTTTCCTTTGTTGGGTTTACCGAGAGTCGTAAGCACCGAAGCAGATTTGGATTTTCTGATGAATGCTTATCCCGAAAGAAATAATGGTATTACGTTCTGTACAGGTTCATTAGGTGTAAGAGCAGATAATGATTTAGTAAAAATGACCCAAAAATTTGCCAATCGCATTCATTTTTTGCATCTCAGAGCAACCAAACGAGAACAAGAATCACCATTAATCTTTCATGAAGCTCAACATTTGTATGGCGATGTGGATATGATTGGAGTCATTAAAAATATATTATTGGAGGAAAGAAAACGTTCAAAAAACAAACAAACAGATGCTGAAATTCCGATGCGACCTGACCATGGGCATCAAATTTTGGATGATTTCAACAAAAAAACTTATCCAGGTTATTCAGCAATCGGACGATTGAAAGGTTTGGCAGAACTCAGAGGAGTTGAATTTACTTTAAAAAACATGATTGAACATGAAAATTAAATTACTTTTATTGATTTTATTGGCAATCAGCTTTACTTCAAGAGCAGATGATGGCTATCGGCTTTGGCTTAAATATGAAGCAATCAGCGACCAAAACCTCCGACAAGAATATATTCGATATTTCAACGGAATCAATCTTCAAGTAACTTCCACACCAATCGTCGAAACTGCAATTGGCGAACTGAAAGTTGGACTGAAAGGGATGTTAGGAATTGATAAATTAAACCAAAATTCAAAAGGATTCATTATCAAAACCGATACAAAACTCAAAAAAGAAGGATTTAGCATTCAAGAAAAAAATGGTCAACTGATTCTCAGCGGTGGTGACGACAAAGGAATTTTATATGGAATATTTGATTTACTCCGAGAAATACAACAAAAACATTCCTTGAAGAATATCTCTAAAAGCGAAAGTCCAAAAATTGCTTTTCGGATGCTCAACCATTGGGATAATATGAATGGCACAATTGAAAGGGGGTATGCAGGTGCTTCTTTGTGGAAATGGTTTGAATTACCCGAAACGATTGAACCACGCTACACAGATTACGCACGTGCCAATGCCTCTATCGGTATCAATGCCGTAGCTGTGAATAATGTTAATGCAAGTGCCAGACTACTAACCAAAGAATATTTGGTAAAAGTCAAAGTTTTAGCAGATATTTTTAGAAAATATGGCATCAAGCTCTTTTTGTCTGTCAATTTTGCTTCACCCAAAATTTTAGGAAAACTAAAAACATCCGATCCACTTGACCCCCAAGTACAAGCTTGGTGGAAGGCAAAAACGAAGGAGGTTTATGAATATATACCAGATTTTGGTGGATTTTTAGTAAAAGCAAATTCCGAAGGAGAGCCAGGTCCTCAAGAATTTGGTAGAAGTCATGCAGATGGAGCCAATATGCTTTCGGAGGCTATTTTGCCCCACAAAGGAATCGTGATTTGGCGAGCATTTGTATATAGCCCCAATCCGAACGGCGATAGGTTCAAAGAAGCATATAATGAATTTAAGCCTTTAGATGGAAAATTTAACCAAAATGTTATAGTTCAGGTAAAAAACGGCCCAATAGATTTTCAGTCAAGAGAGCCTTTTCATCCCCTATTTGGTGCAATGCCACGCACGCCACTTTCTTTAGAGTTTCAAATTACGCAGGAATATTTAGGATTTACTACAAACGTATTTTACCAATCGATTTTATACAAAGAATGCCTCGATTCGGATACTTATTCGCAAGGAAAAGGTTCAACTGTTGCCAAAGTTATAGATGGTTCTTTAGGTACAAATCCAAATTTATCGATGATAGCGGGCGTTGCCAATACTGGCTCAGACAGAAATTGGACAGGACATCTGCTTTCCCAGGCAAATTGGTACGCATTTGGCAGGTTAGCTTGGAATCATGAACTAACATCCGAATCAATTGCTGACGAATGGGTGCAAATGACATTCCAAACAGATGAAAAAAGTCGAAAAACTATTCAATCGATATTGTTAAAATCGAGAGATACCTACGTAAAATTCACAACGCCACTTGGATTACACCATATTATGGGGCATAATTTACATTTCGGGCCTGAACCATGGCTTGCCAAATCTGCTCGTCCCGATTGGTCTTCCCTATACTATCATCGGGCAGATTCCGTCGGATTAGGATTTAACCGTACACAAAGTGGAAGTCAAGCCCTCAGTTTATACCATCCAGAAGTACAAAAAAGATGGATTAACCCCAAAAACTGCGAGTTAGATTATTTGCTTTGGTTTCATCACGTGGCGTGGAATGAAAAACTAAGTACGGGAAATACATTATGGGAAGAGCTTTGTTTTAGGTATTATTCTGGAGTAAAAGAGGTAGAAATACTACAAAAAGAGTGGCAACAATGTGAAGGAAAAATAAATCAAACATTGTTTTTGGACGTGAAAGGAAGACTTGCTGCCCAACACCGAGAAGCACTCAATTGGCGAGATGCTTGCGTACTTTATTTCCAGACCTTCTCGAATCAAGCCATTCCAGCATCTTTAGAAAAACCCCAAAGAAGCTTGGAAGAAATGAAAGAATTAGTAGAAATATATCAATTAAAATAAAAAAATGACACATCAAGATGCTTTTTCACTCCACAATCAAGTGGCTTTAATTACCGGCGGCGGTACCGGCATAGGCTTTGCTATTGCTCAATGTATGATTGCATCTGGAGCAAAAGTCATCATCACGGGAAGACGTGAAGAAGTTCTCCAAAACGCTATTCAAGAACTTGGCTCTCAAGCAAGCTATCGGGTGAATGACGTTGCAGACCAAGACCAAACAGAAAATTTGGTGAATGGAATTATAGAAGAATTTGGCAAAATTGATATTTTGGTAAATAATGCCGGGATAAACATGAAAAAACCAGCATTAGAAGTAACGGATGCAGAATTTTCGAGAATTATTCATACAAATTTGGAAGCTGTTTTTAGTCTAACCCGAACTTGTGCCAAACAGATGGTTCAACAGAAAAAGGGTTCAATTATCATGATTTCGAGCATGGCAGCATATTATGGCATCGATAGAGTGCCAGCATATACGGCAAGTAAAGCTGGTATTGAAGGACTTACCCAGACATTGGCTTGCGAATTATCCAAATTTGGCATCAGAATCAATGCGATTGCACCGGGATTTATCGAGACAGCGATGAGCAAAACTGCCATGGATGCAGACCCAGACAGAAAATTCAAGGCAATGGACAGAACACCGATGGGATACTTCGGGAAACCAGAAAATATTGGATGGGCAGCCGTATTTTTAGCGTCAGAGGCCGCCAACTATATCACTGGCGTATCTATCCCAGTAGATGGGGGAAATTCTATTGGGTTTTAGTATTGATGTTGTAGAGATGCAGTAAAAAGTATCTCTACAACATAATTTTGGTTTAAATGACAAAATTATCCATAAATACTCTTCCCTCCTCCATAATACTGATGTTTTAAATGTTCATACACTAAGTTCGTTTTTAAGTCTATTTCGTCTGTTTGATATGTCGGGTAGGGCAATGTTTCAAATAAAGTCTTACTAACGGTATTAAAAACTGCTGCTGCTGTTACTGATTTGTCAGACCACTGCTCAACTTTCAGTTTGTCTTTCTTTAATTCGTCAAGTAGTTCAATTGATATTTTCTTGATTTCGTTTTTCTCTTTTTCTTCCAATTTTTTACCGTGTCTGAGAATGTCAAAGATGGCTTTTTGCTCGTCTGTCAGTCCTTCTCTTTTGGTGTCGGCTTCTTCTTCTGAATATGAGTTTACAAGTTCAATCAGTTTTCTGAATGTTTCTTTGATTACAACTTCGTCTTTTCCTCTGTTGTATTCTTCAATTATTTCTTGATAACGTTTATAATAATCAACCGTCAAAGGATTGCGTTCTACCATTCGTTTCAGTTGTTTTTCAACTTTGTCTTTGAGCGATTGGACAGCTACATTTTTATTCTTTGTCTTTAGGAAGTATTGCTCCAATAAGTCAAAATCCAGTCCGCTTAGATCAATGATTTTTTCTTCATTGTGTCCAGGCTCGGCAACCATATTTTCTATGGATTCATCCACCACACTTTGAATTTTCCGCATTATGTCGGCAACATCTGCACTTTCGATATTGTCTTCAATAGCGGTGTAGATTACATCAATGGCGTTCTTTCTTTGTGCATATTGATTTAATACTTTGTCTGGTTGCAGGGCTTTATATTTCTTAAAAACTTCTCTTGCCAAAACCTGAAATTTGCGTTTGGTTTCGTCATTGGTATAAACTGCATTTACGCCTTTTTCCATAGAAGCCAATTTGTGCAATCCGTCTGTGTTGATGAGTTCTTGCAAAT
>JACCEC012940408.1_pt1 | contig 12503 bp, 11 predicted proteins | sample 7450121 | NCBI WGS metagenome assembly JACCEC01 (sample SAMN15323455, study PRJNA562643) | freshwater metagenome | isolation source: river surface water | place: USA:Blue River Watershed | collected 2017-08-18 | reverse complement strand
GTCTCACGAACCCGCACGATCCCGTATGGTCCGTGAGAGGTGGTAGGATGGTCAAAAATGTTCTATTCGGACCCGTTGGAACAAAATCCGCACACATTTTTGAATTGACGAATAGAACAGACGTCGGTTCCTTGCACGGCTCGAACCGTTTGTAAAATTACAAAATATTCACATTTCGCCAAACTGAAGTACAAAGCGCATCATGTCACGCAAACGTCGCCCGACGGGGTCTGAAGGATCCTCCATCTTCGCAACAACCGTGTCCCAACGCTCCAGATATTCACCCTTGAGCGTTGCACGCGTGCTGAGATATCCATGGCCAATGTCCGACAATATGGCCATACAATGGAGCATCATAAAAGACATATAATCCGAACTAACGTCGAGCATCATTTGCTGCGAACCATCGCGTACAATATACGTCAATGGTGCACGTTTGCACACTGAGTTGTCGTGATAGCGATGATTGTACAGATGCGTGTATGCACATTTTTCGCACGTGCAAAACGCAACGATCTTCGAACCTCCTTTGCGATACGTCCCGAGGTACTGCCGGAAAATCATGTCCGAGAAGCGGTTCCGCAAAAACGCCCGGTCGAAGCCGTCCATGATCCGAAAGAAATCCACGAGTACATCCGGTCGGATCATGTACGACCAGAACTCGGGGTTCGGGTTCGACTGGACGTCGCAGATGTAGTCCCTGGTCGTACCGAGTTCTTTGACACCATATACACTTTCGCTCGGGCGAGCTGTGGACATTGTACGAAACGCGTTGAGCATGAACTCGATCCGACTTGCGTGGTAGGTGTCGTCGTCGTCACAAAAGCACACCATACTGTATTCATGACCGTCCGCGAGGTGCTCGTGCGTCAAGAACCGAAAGTGCTCCATCTGGTACGTCTGTTTCGTGCGCAACGAGAACCGTACGGTCGGCAAGCGCTCTTGCACCACCCGCTCGAATTCCGAGCGAAACGTTGTGTTTTGGAACGACACACTAACACATACACGAACATTACGATGGGTCTGGCGCAGCAAACTGCGCAAGCACTGGAACAGGAAGTCACACTGTCCATCGTAACACACGTGCGATGCCACAAGGGCAAGCACGGAATCTTGCATATTTGTTGACAGATGTAGCAAAGTTCGTAAATACAAAATGGGATAGTTTTTTCGTTTCCACATGAACCCGGAAGCTACTTCCACCAAACATACATAACTCGCATTTTTTGTACCTCCACCATATGTGTAAATACAAACATGCATTCGAAATTCATTGTGGCCGCGGTGGTCACAAACGTTGTCGTCACACACGCCCTTTTGTGCACGGGGGACCACTTCCGTGCGCACATTGAAAAGTACAACATCGATGTCCCCGAGGACGAGTCGTTCTTCCGCTTCGACGTCTTCTGCGACAACAAGGCGTTCGTGGACGCCCACACAAACGCGTCGTACACCCTCGCGCTCAATCAGTTCGCGACGCTCACCCATGAAGAATTTGTCAATACATACACCAGTGTGTTCGCAGCCCCGACGCTCCGTCGGCTCCGTGTGCCTTCGAGCGGGTTCCTTCGGGGACCCGACGGATCTGACGGTTCATTCCCGGCGAGCATCGACTGGGTCGCCAAGGGCGGTGTGACTCCGGTGAAGGACCAGGGACAGTGCGGGAGCTGCTGGTCGTTCTCGACAACCGGTTCGATGGAGGGCGCGTACTTTGTGAAATACGCGAAGCTCGTGAGTTTCTCGGAGCAGGAGCTCGTGGACTGCTCGAGTCCGCTGAACCACGGATGCAACGGGGGTCTTCCGGACCGTGCGTTCCGCTGGATCCAGAACAACGGCGGGCTGTGTTCGGAGGACACGTACCCCTACGTGTCCGGCACGACGCTCAAGGCGGGCGCGTGTCAGTCGTGCGCGCCCGTGGCGGGATCGCAGGTGCTCGGATGGACCGACTTGTCTCAAACGAATTCTGCGATGACCTCCGCGCTCGCCATGCAGCCCGTGTCGATTGCGATTGAGGCGGACCAGCGCGCGTTCCAGTTCTATTCGGGCGGAGTGTTCCCCGCGAGTTCCTGCGGGACGAATCTGGACCATGCGGTTCTTGCGGTGGGGTACGACGGCAGTTCGTACAAGGTGAAGAACTCGTGGGGGACGTCGTGGGGCGACCAGGGGTACATTTACCTGGAGAAGTCGGCGTCCGCGGAGGCCGTCGGTGGAACGTGCGGGATGCTCATGGCAGCGTCGACTGTGCAGTTGGTGTAGAACAAAAAAAAAGTTCACATGTCCTCCACATGCAATCATTGTACTTGTACCTGCGGAGCTCATGCCCCCAAAGACTTTACCACGCGCGCGAAAATGCAGGCCTATGGGAATTTTTTGGACGAAGACACCTGGCACGTGGGTCTCGATCTCGACCTTATTGATCCAACAAATGCCATGGATCTCCAGACGATTGCCAAGGTGGCTGCGTACCTCGAACACCAACGTAGACCTGTCGAAATGTTTGGATGTATGTTCTCATACGAAACGATTGAATCGTTTGCGTTTTATGTGGACCGATATGCAATGTATGCTGTGTACGGTGATGATTATAATTAATTAAAATGTGCTGCCCGACGTGTTGCACCTGTGGATGCCGGACACCTGTATGTGATCTCACGTCTCCCGATGTGTGTTACGCGGATCCACATGTCCTCGAGAAGCTCAAAACGGGGAGTTTGAGTGTATTTGACAAGGAAGGCCATTTTCAAATTTATGGTGTCTTCGATCTGTATGACAACAAAGAAGACATCCGTGGACCTTTTCGCCTTTTCGGATGTATGTTCACTCCGGAATCACTGAAGGCGATTATGCGAATCATGTATGAATATCATCGTCTCTATTTGTAAGATGGTTCACAGAAAGCAGAGGAACCCGAAGGACCGTTGTTTCGAATGGTTCTCAAGGACCCAGAAGAGCTCGTCGCACTCGGTTGTGCACGCGACGGCGTAGAGTTCGTCGTACGTAATCTGACAGTATATGTCTTCGTCCGGGTGGATGTGCATCATGTCCGCGACCGCGTCGGCGACTTCGTACACGATGTGTTTGCCGACGTACTGGATGTCAAAGTTTTGTGGGAGGAACGCGTGGACCTCTCGGTCCCCCGACATGTCCATCGAGGTGCTAATGTACGCGCAGGGACCCATTACCGTGTTTTCTTTGTAGACGCGACAATTTCGTGTCCGACCTGTTCGACGTGGTATTCGCGTCCGTACGAGATAAAGATCTCCTGACCGTGTCGAATGTTGCGTTTGGCCCGCATGGTTCCGTAGTTTCGTGGGATCCGTGTGGGCACGATCTCCGCGTTGGGGTTTGCGCGGTGGTTGGCGATGCTTCCGGTTCCGCGGAGACACGCCGCGTCCCGCACGACGTTCCGTGCGACCTGGATGGCGTACTGCGCGAGTCCCGCGTCACCGCCGTACCGCGCGTCGATCTGATGGTGCGTGAGGTCCTCGCCGCCGTACTGGACGATCCTGTCCCCCTTGCGGAAGATGATTTCGCCGTCCCGACGTGGGTCCCACGCGAACAGTCCCTTCCCCGCGCCAGGAAGTGTGGACGTCTGGATTTTGAGGTGGCACTGTGTCATGAGATGTTGCCAGCACATTTCGAATCCGATGCACGCGGTCCGCCGACAGCGTCGGTTGTGTTGCGCGGGATTGTGGTACGAGCACTGACGGCACTCGAGGTCACATGCGAAGTCGACGTCCTCCGGGACGTTCTTGTATGTGTACCGGTACGGCATGACGATGTTGTTTTATGAACGCCGGAACACAAAAAAATCAGAGTGTGTCCATAAGGAGGTCATTGACGGCGAACACGACGTCCGGAGCGGGATCGTGAATAAAGAGATAGTTGTGTACGGCACAGACGAGAAGACACACGAGCGCGGACGTGGACATTTCGTACCCCGCGGACACGTGGAGATGCAGGTGGAGTACAAGGTCGTTTTCGAGGTACTTTCTAAATTCCTCGAAATCGAACGATCCCGCACGGTCCGTGGTCAGCACAAGGGCCGCGACGGTGACGCGATCGTCGAGGGACAGAGTGTTGCGGAGTTGTGCGCATGTCCTTCGGGACGCTGCAAAGCGCTGGAAGAACGTTGTGAACGGGCAGAGAATGGGGTCCCGCACGAGTCTTTGGAGTCGTCGGAGTCGTTGGAGGACGTGCGGTGTGGTGTCGGGGATCCCGAGGTACTCGAGCACGGTCCCGACCTGATCCATGTGATTTTCTTTTTTTTTCTTAAGATCACAAAGAAAGGATGTTTACACTCGACTTGAGTAGGTACACGCACGGTTCGTGCGTGATCCGCACGACGAACATGAAAGTTTCGAGCATTCCCGCGATTGGGTCGCTGGAGGACATGAACGTGGTCCGTCAGCGCAAGGTGGGTGCGGGGACGTACGGACAGGTGTTTGACGCGCGGATCGGTGCGAAGCCGTGTGTGATGAAAATGGTGGAGCTGGGGGAGGACGACAAGACGGCGTTGAACGAGGTGTTGATCCACGTGATTGTCCTCGAGACGTGCAAGCGGGACCCGGAGATCCGTGCGAAGCAGTCGTCGGAGAAAATGGCGCGCGTGCCGGACGTGTACGCGATCTTCCGGTTCACGGAAGGTGAGCAGGACTTCCTTGTGACGGTGATGGAGAAGCTGACGGAGTCCGTGTCGAAGTTCATGCGCGCGCACAACGCGTCCGTGGTGGCGTCCGTGACGTACTACCAGATGGCGTCGCTGTTCGACCGTCTGGGGAAGCTGTTGCGCTTCAACCACCGGGACATGAAGCTGGACAATGCGATGGTGTTGCGGACGAAGGGGAGTCCGATCGGCGGCGTCCCGCACTTCCAGACGTACGTGCTGGACTTTGGCTGTGCGCGTCTGACGTACATGGACAGAACGATCGTGTGCAATCCGGATTTGTACGAAATGGGGCAGAGCTACAACGAGGGACACGACCTCGTGTACCTGGCGTGGTCGTACCGCACGACCATGGGGTGTCGTGCGAACACGACGGTCCCGTGCACGAAGTTCGCCAAGGTTCTGGACGACGTGTTCCGTGGGATCCTGGATGCGTCGGGGCTGAACTTTGCGTCGGAGGCCCGTCAGTACTCGGGCGGTTTGACGGCGGAGTTCTACACGGAGCTCGCGATTGTGGGACGTGCGTCGAAGTTGCGTCGGCACGGATCTCTCTCGGACCGTCGGATCCAGCACACGGTTCTGACGAACCGTTGGGTGAAGAAAATGATGGTCCACGTGGTGCGTGTGATTGCACGGGACCGTCGGGGAAGGATGTTGTCCCCGGAGATTCGTTCGATGTTGAAGGAGCTGCGGACCGCCGCGGGTGACGCGGGTGTCGTGGGGAGTTTCCGGTCGTGAGAATCTTCCGGACATTTCAGTCCCCGCACGTTCCCCGTACGGTGAACAAAATGTACATTTTGGTGAAGGAAGTGGGGCACACGGATCTCGTGTGGGAGGTTCTGCAGATGCACGGTGTGAGGATCATCGAGAGCTTCAAGGTCTTTGTCCCGGATGCGGTGGCGCGCGTCGTGTACCGAACGATGGAGGGCTCTCGGTTTTATGAAGACGCAGTGTCGTCCCTCGCGGACCGTACGGTGCATGTGTTTGTGATCGACGCGGGGGACATGTCGTACGCGGACTTTAAGCGTAATGTCCAGGGACCGTTCGGGACGGCGGACGCGAACACGATCCGCGGGTACCTGTCGGACGAGGGACGGATCCCTGGGAGTTTTGTGCACGTCCCGGACGATGACAACAAGTCGCTCGAGGACCGTTCTGCGTTTGTGAATTTGTGCGTAATGGATGAATAAAAAAAGCGTGTCATGCGATTTCTTGTGCTTCACACGGTTCCGACGGGGCTTCAGACGCTGCACATCACGGACGGGTCCGTGGTCCACGCGACATGTCGGCACACGTTGCAGGACCTCCTCGAACTCTGCAGGGACAAGAACGCGACACTTCTGTTCCACGGGACGGAGGTGGAGGACTACGACACGGCGGTGCAAGCGCTTCCTCTGGACACCGTCGGCGTTCTGGACGACATCTACGATCTGAACGAGGCGCGCAAGGTCCCGATGGAGTTCGATGAGGTGTTCGCGGCGGAACCTCCGGCGGTGATTGCGGACGACAACGTGTCGGACCTCTTGTCGACGATTCGTTGGATCGCGGCGAAGATGTTGGTCGGTCCGCGGCGTGACGACGTTTTTGTGTACACAGACGCGGTGTTCTTGTTCGGCGGCGCACAGAACGCGACGCAAGCGTGGGGCGCGTACGCGGCGTACCGCGCGATCCACGACCACACGGGACCGTTGATCGGAGCGAGCATGGGCGCCGTCGGAGCCGTCTTGTTCGCACTGTACCCCGACGATGCGTACGAGCGCCTGATGTCCACGTGCGAATCCGTGGGGGACATTCCTCTGAGTCGTGCGTTCCTGGACCGCGCGTTCGCGGTGCTGTTCCCGGACGTGGACGCGTCCACGACGTTGGCGGACCTGTTCGCGCGCACGGGGCGGGACGTGTCGATCTTGACGACGGACGTGGTGCGCTGGGCGCCGCGCGTATGGAACCACCGCACAGACGGGGACGTCCGCGTTCTGGAGGTGTTGGCGGCGTCGTGTGGAATTCCGTACGTGACGGGTTTCCAGACGATCGGTGGGCGTACGTACTGCGACGGGGACATTATGTCCGCACGGTTCCTCCGGGCTTCGTCGGGGATTCGTGTGGCGTTCGACGGGTGCGGCGGGATCAAGGCGTCGACGGACGTCCTGTTCGCGGACGTGACATCCAACAGTCCGCTGCGCGCGGTGGCGGACGTTGTGTCGGAGCTGTTTCGGCAGATCACGGACCGTGGCAAGCGTCTGGAGATGGTCCGCACGATCCCGTTCGGATCGCATCGGAAGCCGAAGGGGTTGTTGGAGTCGTTCGGTTCGTCGGCGTTCCACAGCGAGAACTTCAATGACGGTTACTCCAGTCTAATATAAAAGCAAGAATGTTGTCGTTGCCGGTGTACAAAGTGGTATCCATGGAGGACGTGTGCAGGGAGTACTTGGTGGACGACGATCCGTTCGTGTACCTGAAGAAGCACAATGTGTTCACGACGCCGTCGTCGCAGAATGTGATCAAGACGTTCCCGGACGCGCAGCAGTGGATCCAGGAGCTGATTGCGCACGAGCTCGCACGGTCGTTGGTCCCCGAGCGGACGCTGGAGTGTCGCGGTGCGTTCACGGACGCGGCGGACGTGTTCGCGATTGTGTACGAGCGCGCGGGGATCGTGCCGGCGGACGAGTTTGACATGCGGATCGAAGAAGCGCTGCACGTTCTGGAGACGTTCAATGCGCACGGGTTGTATCACGTGGACCCGAAGAGTGCGAACTTCTTGTTGCGGGCGGACAACAAGCTCTGTCTGCACGACTGGGGACTTGCGGTTTGGATGGGCTTCCGGGACGTCCCCGGAGATCTTCGGTACGACCGTCCGCCGGAGCACGAGATTCGTGCAGTGATGCGTCACACGAATCTCGGTTTCGAGGAAGCCGCACGGACCCTTGCGATTCGTTGTCAGCTCCGTCTGGTGTTGGCGGGGAACCACGAGCTGGACGAGAGTGCCGGTCCGGACTTTTTCTGTGGCGTCCGCATTCTTCCGGAACACGTCGGGAACCATGATGCCATGTACATATACACGACGCCGCCATGGTTCGCGAACATGTACCGCGACGTCTACTTTCTGGGCCACCACAAGATTTCATTGTTTGCGGACCAATTCATAAAATCGATGGACAACAAATAAAAACAAGACATGGACGCGGACGTCACGGTTTCGGTCCCGACGGACGTGTACGACGCGTTCCCACCGTCGTGGTCCGAAGTGCCCGCGGTGGAAGATCCGTCGTTCATCGGAAATCAAAACGACTCTCTCGACACCGTGGTCACGACGGGGGACCCGTTTCCGATCTTTATGGCGGTGGACACGTTCGACAACGTGATCATTCCTGCGGCGGACCTGGAGGGACAGCAGGACATTTATGACAACCCGGGCGTTCCGACGGCGACGACAACGATTTCGTCGGTGGTCCCGAGCACGTTTGCGTACGAAGGCACGACGTTTGTGACTGTCACCGGAACGAACCTGAGTTCCGTCGTGACCGCACGGATCTCGAGCACACTCGTGGACAACTTCGTGGTCGTGAACGCGTCCACGATCACGTTCACGGCGCCGACGTGTCCGAGCATTGCAACGACCGGCGGACCGATGTCCCTCGGCTTGTACGATCTGTATGACATTCTTCTGAGCTCCGTCGGTGTTTCGTACGCACCGTCGGCGACGCCCTTTGCGCTTACAACCACGACGTTGAACACATGTCCGGTGACGGGGAACCTTGTGGGGCAGTTGGTGGGCACGGGCTTTTTTTTCATTACACGCATGTTCGTGTGCGGCGTGGAGGTCCAGCAGTTCACGGTTCTGTCGGACACGTTGATCGAGTACACGCTCGCTCCGTACAGCGTCCCTGTGGGCACGACGAACGGGGACGTGGTTCTTGAGAACGGGGACGGGTCCCTGCGGACGCTGACGGGCGCGTTCTCGTACACGATCCCGCTCCCGTGGGCGAACGGCGCGGACGTCACCGAGCTGTCGACGACGGGCGGGACGCAGATTCGCGTCCAAGGTAATTACTTTATGACGCTCACGTCTGTGCTTGTGAACGGCACGGCGGTGAGTTTTCTGGTGGAGTCGGACACGTCCGTGGTGCTCACGGGTCCCGTGGGCGTGTACACGGGTCTTCCGGTGGACGTGGTGTTCACGAACGCGACCGGTTCGTACACGTGGACGGGCGCGCTACGGTTCGCGGCGCCCGCAGGAGCCCCGACGATTTCGTACGTGGTCCCGACGACACTTGTGGTCGGCGTCGGCGGGACGTTGGAGATTGTGGGGACGAACTTGGCGGGCATCACGAGCGCGTGGGTGGACGGAGCGCCCGCGGTGATTACTTCGTCGTCGTCGGGTTCGTGCGTGCTCGCATGTCCCGCGGGCGTGTACACGGGGTCGTTCGTGGACGTGACGATTTCGGACGGGTCCACGATAGTCACGCAGCCGCAAGCTGTCATGTACGTGTACGGTCCGCCGACGATTACGGCGACGACGGTGTCCTCGGGACCGAAGAGCGGAGGGACGTCGGGGACGGTGTACGGGACGAACTTTGTGTTGGTCTCGAGTTTTGCGGTCGGGTCCGTCCCGGTGGCGTCGTACACGGTCGTGTCCCCGACGCAAATCGATTTTGTGACGGGCGCGAGTCCGAACTTTGGCGTTCCGTCGGACATCCGTGTGCAGTGTTTGTTTGGCGAGGGCATTCTTGCGCACGCGTTCGCGTACACGGAGGGCGTCCGGATCGACGCAACGTCCCTTTCGTCGGACACGGTTCTCGGAGGGACCGTCGGAGTTCTGACGGGCGCGGGGTTCACGACGACGACGTCGGTGTCCGTGGGCGGCGCGATCACAACGTTCACGGTTTTGTCGGATGCGAGTGTATCGTTCGTGGTTCCTGCGAATGTGTTCACGGACACGTTGGTGGACATTGTGGTGACGACGTCCGCGGCGGGGACCGCGACGTTCGCGCGTGCGTTCTTATATGTACCGGTGTTGTCCGTCGGGTCGCTGGACGTGACGACGGGGGACCGGACGGGCGGGGACGTGGTGAATGTGTCGGGCGCGGGATTCTACGAGGTCCAGTCGGTTCTTCTGGGCGGCGTGTCGGCGTCGTTCGAGTTCGTGAGCTTGACGCAGCTGCGTTTCACGACGCCCGGCGGAGTCCCCGCGGGGACGTACGACCTCGTGGTGCAGACGCGGTATTCCTCTGTGACGCTCTCGGGAGCGTTTGTGTACACGGACTGGACGCCGCAGGTGATCAGTTTGTCCCAGGCGTTGTACACCATGTCCGTGCAGCACTGGGGAGGGATCACGACGCTCGACGCGAACGTGTCGTTGTTCGGCGCGACGACGGTCCCGCTGGTGTCCCGCGTGCAAGACCTCAGCAGCCGTGTGGCGTCGTTGGTGTCGACGGTGAATATTCTGTCGCCGGTGTTCGGCGGCGCTCAGTTCGCGTCGACGGTGAGTTACATGTCGTCGCAAGTTGCGGGACTGTCGTCGACGTGGTCGGTGGTGTCGACGGACCATTGGAGTGCGATCTCGAGTTTGTCGGACACGCTTGCGTTGTCGTCCGTGGTCCCGACGGCGTCGTCGGTGGTCGCGTCGGTGTCGGACGTGTCGTACGTCCACGGAACGATGTCCCAGGTGCAGTACGCGGCGATTCTGTCAATGTCCGCACAACACGCAGTGGCGTCCGCACAGCACTGGGGCGTTCTGTCGAGTCTTTCGAACGGGCTCTCGCGCATGTCCGTGGAACATTTCACGGCGATCCAAACGATTCTTCCGTCCACCGCGGGACAGAGCGGTCGGTTCCTGCAGTACACGGGCACGGCGGTGGCGTGGACGAGCGTGAGCGTCGCGAGTGTCTCGGGACCGGTGGTCCCTGTGTTGAGTTCGGTGCTTGTGACATCGAACGCGTACGTCACGTCCTCGAACGACACGTTCGTGTTGGTGGACGACACGTCGTTGTCGACGGGCTTTTACGGGAGCAACATTGCCGTGTCGATCCAGTTGGCGACGTCGGGGCTTTCCGACGGAGCTCTTGTGGTCGTGAAGCGTGTCACGTCGGACGCGAGCAAGTACACGAAGGTCCGTGTGCCGATTTCGAACGGCGGGTCGACCACGGAGTACATTCTGTCGGGACCGTACACGTGGATCGCGGCGCGGTACACGAACGTTCTGTCGGGGTACGCGGTGCTCGACACGGTCCTCGGGACGTCGGAGCCGTATTATGGCACGCTCAGTTTTTCGGTGGCGGGCGTGAGCGCTGTGGATCTCGGGGGCGCGGTGGTGAATCTGACGGGCGTGTCGTCCGCCATGACCCGTGCGGTGTACGTGGACGGCGTGAGTGTCGTGTTCTCCGGTCTGGGACCGACGCAAGTTCAGTTCGCGGTTCCGGTGCGCGCTGCGGGTGCGTACGCGAACATCACGGTGGAGAACCTCTGGGGTCTGTCGGTGACGCGTGTGAGTGCGATCAAGTACAACTTTGTGAACAACTGGGGATCGGGCGCGCCGGGACTGAGTGGGCTGACGGTCCTTGCGGCCGCGGACGGAATTGCGTACGGGACCGCACGGGGTCGTGCGGTGTACTCCGTGGACACGACGGCGATCACATGGCTCCCGAACAATCTGGGGAATGCTTTCCAGAACTGGACGGTGACACCTGTGGGGGACGTGTGTTGCGAGCGTTCCGAGGGCAAGGTGTTGTTGGTTCCGATCAACGGGGGACCGTACTACTACTCGACGGACCGTGGGCAGACGTACGTGTCGTCTGCGTTGTCGAACACGTGGACGGGGTTCACGACGTCCCCGAACGGATCGTATGTCCTTGGAGCGACCATGAGCACGATCTACACGGGGACGTCCGTCGCAAGCGTCCCGGTGACGTTCACGAGCGGTGTGATCACGGGACCGACGTTTTCGTACGTGTCCACGAACCAGGTGGTGTCGCTGGAGTCGTCCACGCTTGCGTTGGCGAGCGGTGCGGTGGTGTCGACGTGGGGCGCGTACACGTTGTCGGGACCGGGTACCGCGACGTACAGTGCGGGCGGTACGGGATCGTACGGGACGAAGCCGTTTGTGGAAGTCGCGGGATCGTGTTTTGTCGGTCCGTCGACAACGCTGAACATGTCATCGAACGGGGGACTGACGGTCGCCGCGTTGTTCTGGGTACCGACTTCGTTCCCCGTGCCGAACCGTGAGTACCCCGTGTGGACCGCGGGAAAGTCCGCGACGAATCTGTTCGACACGGTCCAGCTAACCGTCGGGGACTTTTCGGGCGTTGGAATCGGAGTGCGCGTTCGGATCACGAACGGTGGCGCGTCGGGGACCGACGGCACCGACGTTGTGTACCTGACAAGTTCCGACACGGACGACGTGCGTCCCGGAGCGTGGAACATTGTGGTGATGACGACCGGCGCGGCCGTCGGAAGCATGGCGAAGCTGTACCTGAACGGTGTCGACGCGAGTCTGTCCCCCGGGAGTCTGACGACACTGACGGCGGCGCTCACGGACCGTGTGGCCTCGAACGTGTACATGAACTTCTTCAACGGGACGTACAACCCGACGATGAAGTACGGTTCGGTGCTTGTGTGGGACCGTCGGATGGAGCCGACGGAAGCGGACGACGTCCGCATGGTCCTGGAGACGTTCCGCGTGGTGTCGTTTGGCGTTTCGGACGAAGGGAACGCGTTGGCGGTCGTGGGTTCGTTCGCGTACCGCTCGGTGGACGCGGGACTGAACTGGGTGTCATTGGCGGCGCTGTCGGGGTACCGCGTGTCGGGCGTGGCGGTTGCGAACGGAGGCAAGATGTACGCGTGC
>JACCEC010039911.1_pt1 | contig 12503 bp, 5 predicted proteins | sample 7450121 | NCBI WGS metagenome assembly JACCEC01 (sample SAMN15323455, study PRJNA562643) | freshwater metagenome | isolation source: river surface water | place: USA:Blue River Watershed | collected 2017-08-18 | reverse complement strand
GTGACGACATCCTGCTCGCCGGCTTCAACGTGGCCAGCACCGGCTCCAAACAACTCCTCCTCCGCGCAGTCTGCCCGCGCTTGGGCGGTTACGGCGTCTCGCGCTTCCTCGCCGACCCCAAACTCGAGATCTACCGCGGCGACGCCAAAGTGGCGGAGAATGACAATTGGTCCGGCTCCCTCGCGGCGTCGTTCACGTCAGTCGGCGCGTTCCCCCTCGATCCGGGCAGCCGCGACGCCGCCCTTCTCGCGGATCTTTCCCCGGGCTCCTACACCGTGCAGGTGAGGGGCGCCGACGGCGGCACGGGTGAGGCCTTGGTCGAGCTCTACGAGGTGCCCTGAGCTAAAGGCGGGTTTCGCCCCGCCATCGCCCTCCGCGCGGCCGCGTACCACTCCGCGCATGCCCGTTGCGCCGCGGCCGCCAAGTGCCTCGGCGCCTGGACCGGCCGCGCCTCCGCGAGCGCCCTTGCCACTTCCTCGGCATCCGCCGCAGGTCCTATCCGCGGCACCCCGAGTTCGTCGGCCGCCGCCCGCAGCTTTTCGTTGGTGACGATCACGACCACGCTCGAGCCCGCCCACGCCCCCGTGAGAGCCGCGTGATAACGCGAGGTCACGAGCAGCTCCGCGCCCGGCCAACGCGCCATCGCGGAGGACAGCGGAGTTCCGGGCACGTCAGGCCCGATCAGTTCCCATCCGCGGCGCCTTTCCTCCGGCAGCGCGGCGTGAATTGCCCGCTCCGCGCCGGGTAGTTCCCGCGCTTCCTGGGCCAGCCAGATCTTCCGAGCGGGGCTCCTGGCCTCGAGGGCATCGAGTAGCGCGTCGCGGCCCGGCCAGTCCCCGTAGTCGAAGTTCGCCACCACCGCGACGCTGCCCGGCTTGGCGTGCGGCGGGGGCTCGGCCGCCAGCTGCGCGTGCGCGAGGTCCGCGGCGGCTGCCGCCGGCACCTTTGCATCGGAAGCATGGATACGGCGGGCCGAGGCCGCGTCGCGGGTCCAGACTCCACCGGCCTGCGCGAGGAGGGCGCGCACCGCAGGCTCGCCGAGTTCCCCCGCTTCCTGCACGCCGACGCCGAGGAAATGCATCGGCTTGCCCAGTTCGCGGCACAGGGCGGCCTCCTCCGTGAGGTGATCGATGAACCACCGGGATTGCGCGTGCTGGAAAGGCGAGCCACCGAGGCCGAGCCAGGCGTCGCAGGCCGCGATGCAGGCGCGCCGCTCCTCCCGCCCCATCCCATGCCAGGTGATCCGCGGGAACCGCCCGGCGAGCGCGGCGCGGTCGAACGGGACCGCTCCCGTCACCTCCGCCCCCGGCTCCAGTTCCCCCAGAACGCGGAGGAACCCCGCCAGCATCAGGTCATCCCCCAGGTTACCCGCCCCGTAGAAGTGGTGCCCGAGGTGGATGCGCATCGGCGGGCGGGCCGCTCAATAGGACAGGTTCACCTTCACGTGCAGGCGACTGTGCTCGGCGCCGGGCGTCTCGTCTTCCTCGATCTGCCGGGCGAAGTCCAGCGACGCGGAGAAGCGCGGGCCCATGGTGATGCGGAGACCTGCCCCCGCGCTCGTCACGTAAGCTTCTTCTGCTTCGTTACGGCGCGGATGCCTCACGAAGGTCTTACCATAATCCCAGAACGCCACGGCGGTGGATTCGATGGCCGGCCAGCGCTTGGCCAGCGGGAGCGGCGGCAGGGCCCGGTGGACTTCCTGGGAGAAGCTCGCCCCGGCGTCCCCGCTGATGATTCTCTCCTCGTAACCCCGGACCGTCGTGGCTCCGCCCAGTGAGAACTGTTCGCTGGGAACCATCCTCCCGCTGGCGACCTGCGCGCTCAGCCGTGCCACGTGCACAAGCCCGGTGGCCAACGCCGTCTGGCGCTGCGCCCAGAACTGCCCGATCAGGTAGCGGGGAACGGCGCCGGGCCTTGTTTCCTCGAAGTTTTCCCGCCGGTTACGGTCGCTCAGGTCGCCGGGGCTGCCGGTCAGCGAGGCCGAAAGTATCCAACGTCCTTTACGGTCCGCGCGGATCGCCGCGAGTCCGAAGCTCGCCGAAGCGACGTCGATCGTCGACGTGAGGGCAGGCGCGCCGCCGAACTCCAGGTTGTTGTTCATCTGCTTGAACCCCAGTGAACCAGTGGCCTCCCCCTCCCAGCCTCCTCGCCGGAACGGGAGCGCGTACTTTGCCTCGGCCGTTGTGTTCCGGCCGACCTGCGCGAAGAGGCCCCCGAGGAAGGTGGGGTTCACCCGCGCGTCGGAAGCGGAAAGCGAGAAGACGTGCCGCCATGGCAGCGGCGCGCGATACTCGAAGGCGCGGGCCCTCAGCAGCCGCGCGGAGTGGGAGGACATCTCCTGGTAGGAGACAAGGTGATCGAGGCCCCAGAGGTTACCGTAGGTGACGGAGGCTGAATATCGGTCCCAGCCCAGGATCGCGTTGCCGGTATTTTCATAACCGGCCGTCAAGCGCAGGGGGAACGATTCCTGGACGCGCACGAAGAGGTCGGCCTCGCCCGTTCCCGCGACCGGTTCGACATGCAGCTTCAGGCGTCGGAACGGGCTGGCGTTCGTCCATGCCAGGGAGCGGTCGAGTTCACTCACCTGGATGAGCCCGCCGCGCTCGAGGCGCATCTTTTCCCGCAGCAGCGATTCGCTGAACCATCGGTTCCCTTCGAACGTGATGTTCCTCACTTTACCGGGAAGCACGAGGATCCGCAGCGCTCCCCCCGCTATGTTCTGCGGGGGAATCATCGCTGACGCCATCGGGTACCCTCTCGTTTTCAGGTAGTTCTCGATGACCGCCGCGATCGCCGCCAGTAATTGGTCATCCAGCACGCGCTTCTCCCCAGCCTTCAGCCGCGTTGCCAATTCAGTTTCCTCCACGCCCGGAAACGGCGAGGCGAGCACGACGAAACCCTTCTGCTCGTCGAGTCCGAGTCCCTTGATCGCCTCCGCATCCGTGGTGATGATGATCTGCTTCAGAACGTAGGTCGCCCGTGCCTCGACCGCGGGTCGAGGGCCGTCAGCCGCCCCGGCGGCGGCGATGAGCAGCGGGTGGAGGCTGAGGACTAACCGTCGGAGAACGGGAATCATTCGTACTTCGGAGACCTGTTGGTCTGGCGTTGGTTCGACGCAACCCAAGAAAAACCGCGGGGCTCCGGCCGTGCCTACGTTTTCTCTGGGCAATGTTTATCGCGTACCTCAGACCCTCCGCACGCGTCGAGCACGGTTCCCAATTTGTCCCGTCTCCCATCGGATCATGAACTTCGAACCAGAAAATCCCCGGGTGCGCTTGGCGGCCTTAGTCGCCGTTTGGCTTGGGCTCACCTTCCTGGCCTTTTCGCATGCGCGGCTCATCCGCGAATACCTCGTGATGGTGGGCGAACTCGGCCTCCGAGGCTCCGCTGCTCCGGATACGCCTTTGGGGCAGCCTGTTCCCGCCTTTGCTGCCGACGCCCAGACGTGGATTCGGCACGCCCTCACCTTGTCCGAGGGCGAACAATCCCGGCTGCGATTCACCTCGATCGATAACGCCCCCTTCGGTCGGGAGGTTCATTGGAACTCGGCTTGGGGTTGGCTCATCGCGTGGGGCGGGAAACTTGAGCATTGGGCTAATAATACCCCGCTCCCGCGAGCCACGGAGCGCATGGCGATCTGGATTAACCCGTTCGTATTAAGTGTTTTGATGATCATCATCTCCTTTTGGACCGCCAAGCGCGCAGGTCTTTTTGCCGGCATCATCATTGCCGCGGGCATGCTCGGCCACCCGCGGATCTACGAGGGTTTCTTCCCGGCTTATGTGGACCACCACGGGGTCCTCACGGTTTCGGTGCTCGGAATGTTCCTCGGAGCATTGTTCATGGGTGCCGGCTGGTGGACCAAGGACGGTTTGGGGGGCGGGTTCCTTCCTGCTTCGCCTGATCTGGCGCGCCGAGGGGCCATTGCCTCCGCGATCAGCGGCGCCTTGGGAATGTGGGTCAGCGCCGCCTCGGTCCTGCCGCCGATAGCTGTCGTCGGCAGTGCCGGACTGGTATCGGTCATTCTTTTCGGCCGTCGCGCGTTGGTCCGCGGTGAGGCCTTTGATCCCGAGTGCTGGCGCCTATGGGGCAGGGTGGGCGGTGGTCTGAGCTTTGCCTTCTACCTCTTGGAGTACTTTCCGAACCACCTGGGTATGCGGATGGAGGCCAACCACCCGTTCTACTCGCTGGCTTGGTGGGGTGCGGGCGAAATCATTGCGCGGATTTCCTCCCTGTGGCTCGACGGGGGTAAGGTCGACCGCAGGTTTCTCGATCGACGCTTTCTGGTACCCTTGGCCGCGGTGGCGCTGGCCCCGGCAACGATCCTCATCGGTGGATCTCGGGTCTTTGTGGTCGCGGATCCGTTTCTTTCCGACCTACACAAGTTTTACATTCAGGAATTCCTTCCGCTTTGGGTGCCCCTGAAGGGGGTCGGCTGGCAGTCCTTGCTCGGTATCTTGGTGCTGGAGAACCTCCCTTTCCTGACCGGGCTCGTCCTCGCCATCGTTGCTTGGAAGCGGCTGCCGGTCGCGGTCTTGTTCGCCGTGATCGCCATTGCCGTGGTTACGAGCATGGCTTGGATCCAGTCCCGCTGGCTGCTTAACTCGTCCGCCTGCCAGATTGGCCTCGGGGTACTTCTTGCCTCCATGGGATTCCGGCGACTGCCGCCCCGGTGGGGTTGGTTGGTCGGCCTGCCTTTGGCCGCGACCTTGCTTCTGCCGCAACCTTTTGAGCGTATTTCGGCTGCCAAGAACGACTTGGCTGCGCGCCGGGTTTCGCCCAAGGACGCCAATTCGGCCCTTTCCCGCGACGTCGCCCGGGTCATCAGGGCCTCCCAGCCACAAGGAGAAGTCGTACTCCTCACCAGCCCCAATAGTTCCACCGCGGTGGGTTACTTCGGGCGTTTCAAGACCTTGGGCACGCTCTACTGGGAGAACAACGATGGCCTGAAGGCCGCTGGAGCCATCTTATCCGCTTCGTCCGATGAGGAGGCAGCCCAGCTCATCCGGAAACACAAGGTGACCCACATCGCGATGATCTCCGAAGAGAACTTCGTCGAGCCCTACTTCCGCCTCCTCAAGGGCGGAAACGACCTGGAAGGGTTCAAGAAGTCTTTCGGCTACAAGATCCTGTTTGCGCGCGTCATCCCGGCTTGGCTGCAGATGATTCCCTACAAGGTGCCGGATGATCTGGCCGCGCTGAATGTCTCGGCTCTGCTGTTCAAGGTGGCCTTCGATCAAACTCCGGCCGACGCCCTCTATCATATAGCCCTCACCAAGATTGCCTTGGGTAACCTTGCCGAGGCCGAACGGGATTTCGAAACCCTCATCAAGGGGTCCCCCGAGTCCTTCCAGCCCTACGTTCGCAAGGCTGAGCTCCAACTTGGCCGGAATGACCATCTCGGAGCTGCCGAGATGGTCGCCAAGGCAATCGCCTTGGCTCCGCTTGAAGAGGCCCTTGAGTTGGCCAACTCCTTCGGCGGCATCTTGTTCCGGGCCAAGCAGCATCGTGCGGCCAAAGGAATCTACGAGGCCTTTCTCGCACGGGCCTTCAACCCGCCGGTCGCCGCCTACTTGGCCTTCGTTCTCGCCTGCTCTTCCGACGACACCGTTCGCGACCCCGTCCGCGCCCTGGAGTGGGCCGAGAAAGCGGTCGCCGCCGAGGCAAACTCTCCCACCACGCTTAACACCCTTGCCGTCGCCTTGGCCGCCAATGGACGCCTCCCCGAGGCCATCGCCGCGGCCGAACGGGCACTGGTTGTCGCAAGGGCCGCCAACCAACCGCAGGCGGCCAAGGTCTCCGAAACTCGACTTCAAGCCTTTCGTGCCGGTCGGGCATGGCGGGAATAGCGCCGACGCGCCAAATTGTTGCTGGGGAATATTCCCCGAGTTCATCCAAAAAAATCTCTTGATTCCACCCCTTCCCGAACGCTTATTTCCCCGCTGTTAGGCGTAATCCAGTTAACCACTGCTTCCTCAACATACATGAAAATCGCATCCAAATCCCGGCTGTCGCTGCGCAAGTTGTTCACTGCGCTGCTCGCCGTCGGACCCCTCGCGGTCCTTCCGAGCCCGGTCTGGGCCGTCATCCCCACGTCGAGCTCGTTCACCACGACGAGCGGCACCGTGTCGCTGTCGTCCTCCGGTTCGACGGTGAACATCAACTTCTCCGACAAGGCCATCCTCACCTGGGGAACGACCGCCGGAGCCACCAACTTCAACGTCGCCGTGGGTGAGACCTGGAACTTTGCCAGCACCGGTTCGGTGCTGAACAAGGTCACCAAGGGCACCGGCGCCGACGCCGCCGTGATCAACGGCGCGCTCCTCGGCAGCTCGGCCAAGGTGTTCATCCTCGCCGACGGCGGTATCGTCATCGGCAATGGCGCCCAGCTCAATACCCAGAACCTCGTGCTGAGCACGGTTCCGGAGTTGGCTGACGCCGTCTTCCTGAGCCTCGGCGACTTCGCCTACAACGGCGGCACCGCCGCCGGCGGAATCAGCTTCGGTTCCGGTGTGTCGATCGGTGGCAACCTAAGCGCCACTGCCTCGAGCTTCACCACGGCCGGTGCCTCAATCACCGCCGCGGGCGATGTCGTTCTGCGCTCCCTGGGTAACACCACGGGCGTAGCGCTGCCGACCACCACGGTGAACGGCAACCTCACCGTCAGCACGGTTAACGGCGCCATCACGCAGACCGGCGCGATCTCCGTGGGTGCTGTCACCGGTACCCAGACTGCCACGCTGAATGCCGGAACTGCCGACATTACCCTGGCCGACAACGCCAACAACTTCGACCGCGTCGCCCTCACCGGCAACAACGTGACCCTGCGCGATGCCAACATCATCACCGTGGGCGATTCCACGATCGCGGGTGATCTGACCATGAAGGTCGGCGGCCTGCCCTCGCAGACCGGCATCTCCACCAACGGCGCGCTTGTCGTGACCGGTAACGCTAATCTCGACTCCTCCTCTTCGGCCTTCAGCGGCATCACGATCGGCAACAACAGCTCGATCGGTGGCTACCTGAGCGCTAAGACCTCCGGCGGCAGCGTGAGCGCCACGACCGTCGGCAACCTGTCGGTGGGCAACATCACCAACAACTCCACCGCGACCCAAATCGATGGGACCGCTTGGACTGCCTTCCTTCCCACTGCTACGGCCGCGATCGATCCGGTCTCGGGTGCCGTTTCTCTTGCTGCCTCGAGCTTCAACGCTGGAGCTCCTTCCGCTCCGGTCGTGGGTAGCAGCGGTCCGTCCGTGACGTTCTCCTCGCCGACGGCTGCTGTCACTGCACCTGCTCCTGTTGCTGGTTCGTTCGGTGCCGGAATTGCTGCAAACGTCACCAACTCCGGTTCCGGCTATTCCGGCGGAAACGTCGCTACTCTGACTGTCGTCGGTGGTGGTGGTTCAGGCGCAACTGCGACTCCCACCTACACCGGAGACGCCATCACCGGAATCACCATCGCTGGGGGAATCGGTTACACCACTGCTCCCACCATCCTCATCACCTCGCCCAAGGATGCCACCGCCGCTGCCGCGACCGGTGTCGCCGTCGTCAATAGCGAGGGTCGCATGACAGGCATCACCGTGACCTCCAATGGCACGGGTTACGGTGCTACCGCTCCTTCAATCTCTTTCGGTGGCGCAAATGTCACCACGGGAACCGTCACGATCAACACTACCGGAATCGTCACCACCACGTCTGCAGGCTTGTCTGACGGTTCCAAGACCGGCATCACCTCCGACCGCACGGTTACCATTCGCGGTAGCAGCATCGATAATCAGGCACGCGTCTTCATTAACAATAGCCAGTATGTTGCGACCCTGAACGCGACTTCTGGTAACCTGATCGTCAACAGCACGGTCCAGGCGGGCCGGGTAGCTCTGATCTCATCGGGTGGCGACATTTCCCAGACCGCCGGTGGTATTATCACGACGAATAATCATGCCTCCGGCGCCAGTTCCTTCACCTCCAGCGGAAACATTACCTTGGATCAGTCCAACGCTTTGACCGCTACCGGTAATTTCGGCTTCAGCGTGACCGCCGGCAATGCTACCATCAAGAGCGCGAATAACTTCACGCTCGGAACCGCGAACGTGACGGGTAACCTCACGATCCTCGGCTCCGCCGCGAAGAACATCGTCCTCGGCAGCGGTAACGGCAGCGATGCCACCCGCGCGACCGTTGGCGGGGTTCTGACGGTGACTGCCCTGACGACCGGAACCATCGCCGACAACAACGATTCGGCTCTGACCGCCACCGGCGGCATGGTGCTCTCGTCTGGTTCCGGCGACATCACTCTGGACGCTGCTACCTTCCCGGGTGCGTTCACGCCCTCCGTCCAGTCCGGTGCCATCTCGGCTAGCACCACGGGCAACGTGACCCTCACTGAGACCACGACCCTGAACTTGGGCAACATCACTGCGGGTAACCTCACGGCTGCCAGCGCCTCCGGCTCCATCGTCGATTCCGGCAGCATCCGGGTCGACGCCGGCACCGCGACCTTCACGGTCTCCGGTAACAACAACGTAGTGCTGGACACTCCGGTTGCCGCCGCGACCCTCACGACGGCCGCCACCGAGAGCCGCATCGGCAAGGTCGTTCTCAACGGTGGTATGGATAATTCCATCACCAACCTGAACGGCGCCGTTCAAGTCGTCGCAATCAACAACGCGACCGGCACTACGACCGTCGGGACCGCCTCGGGTAACACCACCGCCAATGCGCCGATCACCCTCGGCAGCCTCACGACCGGTAATCTCACGGTCAACGCGGGTGGCTACATTAACGTCGCCGGCTTCTCGACCATCAGTGGCAACCTCGCGCTGAATGCCGCGGGTGTTGTTGCGGCGGCTGACACGCTCGCCCCGACCAATACCTGGATCGACCCGGTTGTGACCATCAACCAAAACACGGGCCGCGTAACCGGCATCGTGAGCAATAATACGACTGGAGCAGCTGCGATCAGTACGTACCAGATGCTAACCTTCGCGACCGCCCCGGCAGTTACCGTCGCTAATGGGACCCTCGGCACCCCGGTTAATGCCACCGCCGTCGCCAACCTGAACGCCGCTGGCCAAATCAGCTCGTTCTCTGTCACAAACAATACGGCCAATCTGGGCTACACGCAGGCCGCTCCGCCCGCGGTTACGATCGTCGGCGCGACCAACACCAGCGTGGTACAGACCGCCAACGGCGCCCTCAAGGTCGGTGGCACCACCTCCCTGAACACGGCCGGCAACGCGGTCCTCTACCGCAACAACGACTTCAACAACGTTGTGCTGGCCAGCTCGCCGGGTGGCGCGATCATCAATGACATCAACAACGTGTCGGTCTCCGGGACCGCCGCGGGAACCGTCACGGTGACCGCCGGCTCTAACGGAACCGCCGCCGGTGGTGCCGCCAACGTTGGGTCCCAGCTCGTCGAGGCCGGCACCTGGGGCGTCACCTTGGGTAATGTCAATGTCGGAGCCCTTTATGCTACCGCGTCCTCCGGCGGTGCGGGTAATTCCGGACGTATCGTTCAGAGCACGGGCTCGACGATCTTCAGCTTCGGCACCAGCTCCTTCACCACGAGCAACAACTCGATCACGCTCGCCAACGCTGGCAACAGCTTCGGACGTGTCCAGGTGACCTCGGGTGGCGGCGCGATCTCCTTGGTTGAAGATGGTACGATCAAGCTCGGCAACCTCAGCTCCGGCAACGCGACGGTCGCCCTGACCAGCCGTACTGGTAGCATCATTGAAGACCCGGCGGCTGACGTCTCCCTGTCCACCGGTTCCGCCGGTAACGTGACGCTGTCCGCGGCTAGCGGCAGCATCCTCCTCGGCAACACGACCCACACCGCGGGCAACACGACCGGTAGCTTCACCGCCCGTGTCAATGCCTCCGCCTCCGCGGGTCAGGTTGCCTTGGTCTCGACCGGCAACCTCAGCCTCGGAACGATTGATGCCAACTCGCTCACCGTCACCGCGACGGGCGAACTCACCCAGGCGGCCGCTGCCAAGGTGTACGGCTCGACCTCGTTCACCTCGTCCGGTGGTAACATCGCCGTCACCAACAACGGCAACAACTTCGGCCGCGTGTTCGTATCCGGTACGAAGGATGTCTCCATCGTTGAGAGCGGCACCCTCAACCTCGGTCGTGTGACCATGGCTTCGGGTGGCACGGGCAACTTCACCGCTACGTCGGTTAACGGCGACATCATCGACACGGGCCTCAGCCAGGTTCGTCCGGGCGGTGTGGTCGGCGGCAGCGGCACGGGCTTCGTCTCGCTGAATGCTGCCAACGGCAACATCACGCTCGACGATCCGACGACCGAGTTCCCGACCTCCGCGGGTGTCGTCTTCAACGCGAAGAACGTCACGCTCGCTCCGCTCGGAGCCTCCGCGCTGGTCCTTGGCGCGGCCAACCAGACGGCTACGGCGGGTAACCTCACGGTGACCTCCGCGACCGGCAGCATCGCCAATGCGGGTGCCGTCAAGGTGACCGGTGATGCCAGCTTCCAGACCGGAACGGGCAACATTGACCTGACCAACTCGGGCAATGCTTTCGGTGCGGTTCGCTTCGCTGGTGCGGTGGTTAACATCACCGAGGCCGACGACATCGCTCTGGTCTCCGGTTCCTCCGCGACGGGTGCGGCTACCTTCAATTCGGTTGGTGGCAGCATCACCATCGTGAACCGTGGTGGTACGATTAACCTGAACTCCACGGGTCTGTTCACCGCCTCGGGTAACATCACCCTCCCGAAGCTCATCCAAGCCAACGGTACCCTTACGGTCAGCGCTCCTGGCACGAAGGACCTCAGCGCCCTGAGCTTGGCCGGTGATCTGGCGGGCAAGGCGCCCACCAACATCGGCACCGGCACGTACGTTGCCCCGCAGCCTTGATAGTTGACTGATATTACGCCGCAAAGGGCGACCGGGCGACCGGTCGCCCTTTTTCTTTGGCCAAATCGGAGAAGGGTAGTGGGCCCGCTCATCGAGGGCCCCCTATCTCGGCTGCCGATATCGTTCGCGGGTTATGCCGGTACGGCTTCCGAGATCCGGAGGTGCCAACCCGCTTTCTATCGAGGCTCGAGCTCCGCATACTTCGCCCCTTGGGACACGAGCGCCCAGCAAAAGGAGTATTCCCAAAAAGTAAGGGGCGCGGTCGTTTGCAGGGGCTCTACCTCGGCTACTTCTCCGAGCCGTTCGGATAACGACTGATCCAGGACTCCCGCCAGGTATCTCGCGCCGACTCGCAACCTACGAAATGCTGACCAGAGCTTTTACTACCGTTACCGGCTCCCTGCACGAGACTCCGCGAGCTCTGAGGCCGACATGCTCGCCTCGAGTTCAGCCAAGAGGCGCGCCGCCTCGGGATGGCCCAATTCCCGAGCCCGCCAGAACCATCCATAGGCTCGCGTTGGATCACGATCCAACCCGCGTCCGCCGGAGAAGAGTAGCGCCAGAAGCATCATCGCCTCCCGATCGTCCTGCCTTGCGGCAAGGGTTAGCCAATGGACCCCGATCGGAATATCCAACGGCACCCCTTTGCCGGAGAGATAGAGCTGACCGAGCTGACGCTGAGCCTCTGCATTTCCCGCCTCCCCCGCACGCCTGAACCAGTATGCCGCCTCGACCATGTCCTGCTTCACCCCGTCACCCCGGGCGAGAAGGACGCCCAGGTTCTTCTGGGCGATCACGGAATTCTGAAGCGCGGCCTCCCGGATCCATTTGGCGGCCTCCACCACGTTCCGAGGTACTTTCTCTCCTCTGTGCAGAATCGCTCCGAGGTCATTCTGAGCGTCTACCTGCCCGAGCTCAGCTGCCCGTTGATAATAACTCACGGCGGTTACTGGATCCTCCGGCACCCCGAGACCCTTCTCGTATAGGAACGCGAGGTTCTTCAGCGCCGACGGGAATTCCCCCTCGGCAGCCCGCTGAAACCAATAACGACCGGCTGCAAAGTCCCTACTCCCAAGTTTCCCGTCGCTGTATAGTGCTCCAAGGTTGTTTTGTGCCGTCATGAGCTGACTGGAAGGCTTGAGAAAGGAATCAACCGGTAGTGAAAATCGGCCGAAGACGTGGTGGGCCGGTGTCGAAAGGCTGAGCAGCCCGAGCCCGAGCGACGGCGCCGCGAGATGGGCGGCACGCCATAACCTCGATGCCGCGATCCATCCGTGGGGAGCCAAGGGAATCAGGAGCACCGTCGACCGGCTCAGATCGAGGGCGGTATGAAGGGCGATCAGAGCGGTAAGGACGGCCGTGATCAGTAAGGTCGCCCCCAGGCCTGGCCGCCGCCGTACCGACGGGAGGAACGGTGCCGCCAGTCCGATTCCGACCAGGATCCAGCTCCAGCGCAGGCCCGACCACGCGCCGAATAGACGCTGTAGCCCATCCATCCGCTGCTCGAAGACAAACTTCTCGAGGTATTGCAGCATGGTTTGGTACCCGCCCCACCCTCCCAGCCCGAAAAGTTACACGGAATTGGTGGCTGCAATGGCGAGGGGCATGATGGGT
>JACCEC010699229.1_pt1 | contig 12505 bp, 9 predicted proteins | sample 7450121 | NCBI WGS metagenome assembly JACCEC01 (sample SAMN15323455, study PRJNA562643) | freshwater metagenome | isolation source: river surface water | place: USA:Blue River Watershed | collected 2017-08-18 | reverse complement strand
AATTACGCCGAGGCCGACAAACCGCAAATTCTCTTTTTGGCAATGCCGCCTCGGTACTTGTGGGTGATTTTGTTTATTCGCGCGCCTTTCAAATGATGGTGTCGGTCAATAGCATGCGCATCATGCAAATACTTGCCGATGCTACTAACGTGATCGCTGAAGGCGAAGTTCTGCAGTTAATGAATATGCACGATCCAGACGTTACCGAGGAACGTTACTTACAAGTGATTCGATCAAAGACCGCAAAACTGTTCGAGGCAGGCACAGAATTGGGCTGCCTGATCGCCGGCGCCCCCGAAACTGCGATTGCAGCGGCCGCTGAGTACGGCCGATCACTCGGAACTGCATTCCAACTGATTGATGATGTGCTGGATTACTCGGGGAACCAAGCCGACATTGGAAAAAATGTCGGCGACGATCTACGTGAAGGCAAGCCCACCCTGCCGCTTATTTACTTACTTCAAAACGGCACCGAGCAACAACGTGAGTTGGTTCGCAACTGCATCGCTAATGGAGATGAATTACATTTCGACGAAATTTTGTCCGCCATTACGCAGTCGGGAGCATTGGAATACACGCGACAAAAAGCCGAAGCTGCCAGTCAACGCGCAGCCGAAGCCATAAAAAATATTCCGGATGGGCCGAACAAAGCGGCGCTTCTGGAGCTGGCCGCCTTTGCTGTCAGCCGCACGCATTAAATACTTTTAGTCATTTACGCGCTTTCCGCGACTGCTTCCTCAGCCACTTCAGCATCAGATACAAGCTCTGGTGCGTCAACTTCACTCAACTCGTCATTAGGTTCTGCAGTTGCTTCCCCTGCAATAAGCTCGCCTTCGGACTCGGACTCAGAGTTGGACTCGGCAGAATTTTCCGTCACTCCTTCAACCAAGTCTTCAACAGACTCGTCAACCAGAGCGATTTGTTCTGGAATAACCACCTTTTCTGGAACCGCCCTTAAACGATCAATATGCTCTATCAACGTCGGCAGATAACGCTGCATGAAATCTTCATATCCTGCTAGAGGGATAGTGGGTGAGTTAGCCGGCAAACGATACCAAATGAATTCCGTTCTTTTATTCAGCCTATATCGCGTGTAGATTTGTGGCTCAGGATAAACAATGCGCTGAGCAATGATTTTGGGCACCTGATATCCAAACGTTGGATTCAAGTGATAAATCGCAGCATCGACTAACCAGTCACCCACCAAACAAATCACGTGACCATTCCATTTTTCGGCGTCTTCAAAATTAAAACAGCCGCCGACGAATTCTTTTTCAGTCTTTAAATTCGAACACCACAGACGAGCAGGGATAACCCGGGTCTTAATCCCATAGTGATGCAGAGCTTTGCTAATAACATGTGTGGAAAACACGCTGTATGTTTTTAAGCTTTCTGGCAGCGCGACATAAAACTCTTTAACCACCATTTGCAAAATTCTGTACTCATCTTCATTCAGGCTTTTTAGCTTCATGGACTGTCCCAAAAAAATCCAGGCCCTACCGGGCATTGTGGTCTAGCCGCCCGAAACTGACAAATTTAGCAATGTCACTTTTAGGCGCGGACTTTCTCCTATCTCTCAACTATCGACCGCAACCCCCAAAACTGAAGGGGAAATCAAACGCAATTTTTTAAATTTTCTGTCGCAACAAATCGTCAATCTTAAGCACTCTATTGAAGCTTCACAAAAGATACGCGCAAATGAGTTGATCACAAACGCTATCGAAAACTTACTGCGCTCCAGACTCTCGAAAGATCTATCAACCACGGGAGGTATCGTAATGAAGAAAAAGATTCTTGCAGTCGTTGTAGCGCAGCTGCTGATAAGTGGCTCGGCTTGGGCGCAAGCTAACCTAACCCTGTACGGCAATATAGATGCATCGGTGGTCAGTGCTAGTGGCATAGGCGCAGGTGACAATCGACGTACCAGCTTTGGAGAAGGTAACTGGGCTCCTTCTGTTTGGGGCGTACAGGGAACGGAAGATCTAGGCGGTGGAATGCGCGGCCTTTTTCATCTCGAAGGTGGTTATAACGCCGGCACCGGCGCTATCGCGAATGGCGGTACTACCGGCATTTTTAGTCGTTTGGCCAATGTAGGCGTAGCTGGATCATTCGGTACGTTTAGGGCCGGTCTTAATCTATCTCCCTTTATAAATGCCTACACCTCGGTCTTGGGATTAGCAGGTAATAATTTTTATGTCCCTGCTTTGCAAATGCACAGAGGCGGCACGGTGCTAAACAGCGTGGGTGCCAGCGTGCCCGCCTACACCGGCGGTACGGATGCAGACCCAGGTTTCGCTACGACGGGTGGTTTTTTTATCCCCAATTCAATTACTTACAGCCTGCCATCCGACTCAATGGGTGGATTTAACGGAAGCCTGTTGTATTCCTTTGGCGGTATTGCCGGCTCCTCTTCTAGAAATCGGCTTCTATCGGGAAATCTAGGCTATGCATTTGGTGACGTTAATGTTGTCGGTGCCATGTCGGATCGAGATGCACAATACAGGCAATGGTTAATCGGAGCGAGTGTCCCGGTAGGCGCAATAAAACTCGCTGCCAACTATGTGCACTTCAGTCCTGAAAATGGTGATTCAACCAACACATACATACTGGGTGCTGAAACACAAATGATGCCTGCAATGCGTATAGGACTTAACTATGCTCACAACAGCGGCCCGGGAAATCCCGCCATAATTAATGTGTCGACCGTGTATACGCTATCGAAGACAACGCATCTATACGCAGCATTCAATCGCGCAACCGAAGGAGTACCCTCATCCTACTCAGCGATTGTTGATTCTGGAACAAACGCCGCCTTAACTCAACCTGGCACATCGAATGCCGTTATGGTGGGAGTTCAAAAAGGCTTTTGATAAATATCGATTTTCTGAGTGCGAAAAATGTAGCCTGCCATCCGGCAGGCTATTTATTTTTTAATTCTCTCGAGGTGCGCGAAACACAGTGGCATCCGCGTAAAAATCATCAGACTGATCATCCCACCAACCAGGTACACCCAATATAGGCAAATGATTGAAATCTGAGCTAAGAAATCCTCCTGCTAAATCTTCAGCCACCCTCTGATCTAACCACGACCTACGCTCCTCAATTGACAACTCAAACCAATCGCTCTCAACAGTCACATTCCAAACGTGAGCTGTAATTGCTTTATAAGGAGTGATCAGCTTTTCAATTATTGCGTGCCCAAATAGAATCACTTCGCAACGATTAGAAAATTGTGATGAATCGATCATCAATATTTCTTTCCATCGGCGCTCCTTAAGAGCATCTAAAAAAGAAGTGTCTGAGCTGATCACTAAAGCACAATTCTCATCAAACAATGTGGCAGCATCACGCTGCCTCCCCCGCTCTGCAGCCTTCGGTGACGCATGAAGCATTCGTTGAATTTCCGCAAATTGTATGCGATTCAAAGTTCGCTTTATTTTCGGAAACTGTAACCACATCAGCGCATTGAAAAAATCATGCAGGTTATCGCGAGTTGGAATTTCACCTGTGTTGTAGATGTGTACCTCATACCCTGATAGATCAGGAATATTTTTTTGAGGAACAAAGGAAATTAGCTTAGCGTTCGCGTTACTCAAGCATCGCTGGCTGGCCACTTGATTAGCAGCACTTATCCAATCGGATGGACTTGAAATCATGCCACCCAGTTCACGCAGATGAGAAAGCCAGGGCCGCTGCCAATCAATGACTACGAAATTCATACTCAATACAATTCAAACTTAGCCAACGAATTTCCACTGGAGTTGTTGACCCGCATCGAGCGGAACCACCGTAGACTCAGCCATAGGCAATTCTTCAGGAATGTGCCATGGACTACGCTCTATGGTTATTTGATCTTGATTACGCGGCAGACCGTAAAAATCTGGCCCATGAAAACTCGCAAACGCTTCTAGTTTATTCAGCGCCCCGATTTCTTCGAATGCCTGAGCATAAAGCTCCATCGCATGCAGCGCGGTATAACAACCTGCACATCCACACGCATGTTCTTTGAGTCCCTTGGCATGAGGTGCCGAATCGGTCCCTAGAAAAAATCGTGGATTACCTGAACTCGCTGCATTAAGTAGCGCCTGTCGATGAACCTCGCGCTTTAAAACAGGCAGGCAGTAGTAATGAGGGCGGATGCCGCCTTTGAAAATCGCATTCCGGTTATAGAGCAAGTGATGTGCTGTGATTGTTGCCGCTATCGGCCCGTCGGCGTCGCGCACATAGTCTGCCGCCTGATATGTTGTTATGTGCTCAAAAACTATTTTTAATGCTGGGAGCTGCTTTCGCAAGGGAATCAGTATTTGTTCAATAAATACGGCTTCACGATCAAATAAATCAATATCGCCGTCGGTGACTTCACCGTGCACTAAAAGAGGCAAGCCGGCTTCCTGCATCATCTCTAGCGTCGGCATGCAATACTTGAGATCTGTAACGCCCGCATCAGAATTCGTCGTAGCACCCGCGGGATACAGCTTAACTCCATGAACAAAGCCGCTATCCACAGCTCGTTTGATTTCATCAACGGAAGTCTTGTCTGTTAAATACAAAGTCATCAGCGGCTCGAACTTTACGCCGCTGGGCAGTACGGCCAGGATCCGTTCGTAATACGCTTTAGCCAGCGCAACCGTTGTCACCGGTGGCTTTAAATTAGGCATCACAATGGCGCGAGCAAACTGGCGTGCAGTATGCGGTAATACATCTCGTAAAACTGCACCATCACGCAGATGTAAATGCCAGTCGTCGGGGCGCGTTAGCGTAATACTTCTAGGTGTGGCTGAATCTGACATAGAAAAAAATTATATATTTAGTGAATAATTTTACAGTACCAAGATAACCCGATAATCATTCACATTAGTTCGTGTCGGTCCGGTTACTAGCAAATCATTCAAGGCTTGAAAATAGCTATACCCATCATTATTTGCCAGCAAAGTTTTTGCGCTCAAGCCAAGCTTTGCTGCTCTAGATGCAGAATCAGGCAATAACAACGCACCTGCATTGTCTTCGGTACCATCGATACCATCAGTATCGGCAGCAAGCGCGTAGATATTCGGCAAACCTTCCAACTCAACGGCAAGCGATGTAAGAAATTCCGCGCAGCGACCACCACGTCCGTTACCACGGACAGTGACTGTGCACTCCCCTCCAGAAATTAACGCAACCGGTGGCTTGAAGGGTTGATTATGTGCCCGGATTTCACGCGCTAAAGCGGCATACACTTTGGCTACTTCAGAGGCCTCACCTGTCACCGTATCACCCAACACAACGGGTGTGATAGCAGCAGCACGAAAAAAATCAGCAGCAACTTGCAGACAGTGGTGAGCGGTTGCAATCACTTTATTGTCTGCATGTGCTACTGATGCATCTCCAGGCTTAGGAGTTTCTTCTATCAGACCAGCATTGCCAGCCTGTAGGTGAGCTAGAACAGACTGAGGAGCGTCGACTTTAAATCGTGTCAGCACATCGAGTGCATCTTGATAGGTACTTGGGTCCGGGCAGGTCGGGCCAGAAGCGATCGCGCTCGGATCATCTCCTGTTACATCGCTAATAATCAGCGTTAGTACGGGTGCTTTAGATGCGACTGCAAGACGACCGCCTTGAATACGCGACAAATGCTTACGCACGATATTCATATCTGTAATGGGCGCGCCTGAACGCAAAAGACTACTTGTGACTTTTTTGAGATCTGCCATGCTGACACTATCAACGGGCAATGACAAAAGACTAGATCCACCACCGGACACCAACGTAATGAGTAAATCATCCGGACCGAGCTGACTGACTCTGTTTAAAATTTCTGCTGCAGCTAATTCGCCTGCGCTATCGGGCACTGGATGTCCAGCTTCAATTACCTTGATATGGGATGTTTCTAAGCCGTGGGCATAGCGAGTCACTACCAAACCTTCAATGGGTGACTTACTGGGCCATGCCAGTTCAACGGCGCGGGCCATGCTGGCGGCGGCTTTACCTGCACCTACCACCAAGGTACGTCCCTTGGGAGGAGGTGGCAAGTGAGATGCAAGAATTTTTAGCGGATCAGCTGCAGCAACTGCTGCATGAAAGCTATCGATTAATAAGGTTCGCGGATTCATGACGATAGTGGCATGTAGGATAAGCCATCATTGTAAAAGAACGGGACAGATGAGGTTGAGTCATGGGTAACCGCATGAAAATGAATTTTTTCAAGCGCGATCAGCCATGCCAAATGAAGAATTATTTTTTGAGAAAGACTCTTCATCAGATTCGGGCCTTGCCAATTGACGTTCCCACATTTGAGCATAAACGGTACCGTCTGCTAGCAATTGAGCGTGAGTTCCTCGCTCTACTATCCGACCTTGATCCATCACCAAAATCTGGTCGGCATCCGCTACGGTAGACAAGCGATGAGCAATCACCAAGGTGGTTCGATTCCGCGCAATTTCTTTTAACTGCAGTTGTATGGCTTGTTCGGCTTGAGAATCTAGTGCGGATGTCGCTTCATCGAAAACCAAAATCGCAGGATTTTTAAGTAAGGTGCGCGCAATGGCTACACGTTGTTTTTCACCGCCCGACAATTTAAGACCTCGCTCACCCACCGTTGTGTCATAGCCATCTGGCAGACTAACTATGAAATCATGAATGTAAGCTGCTTTTGCAGCTGCGATAATTTCATCTTGGTTTGCACCGGGTCGGCCGTATGCAATGTTGTAAGCAATACTGTCATTAAAGAGCACTGTATCTTGTGGAACAATGCCTATGGAATTTCGTAACGAGATCTGCGTAACCTGACGAATGTCTTGGCCATCAATCAAAATAGCACCGCTATTTACATCGTAAAATCTAAACAGTAAGCGCGCTAGTGTCGATTTACCAGAACCGCTATGCCCCACTACAGCTGTGGTAGTTCCAGCAGACACCGTAAAGTCAACATCAAATAAAATTTGGCGATTGGCTTCATAACTAAAATCGACATGATTAAACTTTAATTCTGCTGACGATAAGGCTAACGCCTGTGCGTTCGATACATCAGCCACATCGCGATGCTGATCTAATAAAGCAAACATTTTTTCCATGTCAGCTAAACTTTGTTTGATCTCGCGATACAGCACGCCTAGAAAATTGAGCGGTATGTATAGCTGTATCATGAAAGCATTGACTAACACCAGATCACCCAAGGTCATGCTACCTTCAGTCACACCTAGTGTCGCTCGCCATAGTATAAGTGTGACTGCAATGGCGATGATTAATGATTGGCCCGTATTCAGTAGCGTAAGCGATGTTTGCGACCGTACAGCAGCACGCTCGTAGTTTTGCAATCCTTGGTCATATCGGCTGGCTTCGTATTCTTCGTTACCAAAATATTTTACGGTTTCATAGTTAAGCAACGAATCAATAGCCTTAGTGCTTGCTTTAGAGTCTAAGTCATTCATTGTTCGGCGAAAATGAGTTCGCCATTCTGTAATGAGTATCGTAAAAATAATATACGTTACCAAGGCAACGACCGTGATGCCTGAAAACCAGATGTCGTACTGAAAACTCAAATATCCTAGCACCAAGGTAATTTCAACGATGGTTGGCAAGATACTAAATAGGGTGTATGAAACAAGGGACGAGATACCGCGCGTTCCACGTTCTATATCTCGGGTGACACCACCTGTTTGCCTGTTTAAATGAAATCGTAATGACAGCGCGTGTAAGTGTCGAAAGACTTTCAGTGCAATGGTTCGAACTGCGCGCTGCGTTACTCGCGCAAAGAAAAACTCGCGTAATTCAGTAAACACCGTTGCGGACAAGCGCAACAGCCCATAAGCGACCAGCAAACCGATAGGTACAACCAATGCATAGGCTGGGTTACCCGGCATAGGTGCCAGTTTATCAATGAGCTGTTTGAGTACTAACGGTACTCCGACGTTAGCCATTTTGGCGGCCACCAAACTCAGAAGCGCGAACAAAACACGCCATTTCCATTCCAGCAGATAAGGAAGGAGTGTTTTTAGTGTGGTCCAATCGTCGCGGGTCGCCTGGTTAGCAGGAACGGCCATGGAGTGGCTAGAGTGATGACGCATGGTAGGGAGTGCCAGAAAATATGGGCTACGAAATTTTTATGCTTTGATTCAGCTCTGGTATTTTATCGTTTAAATCACTAGCTTATCGAAGCGATGAAGGGGATTCAATGAACAATACCGAAATAACGCGCCTGCCTGAGGGTATGCCCACTCTTCGCGTCATGCCTATGCCATCCGATGCGAACATTCACGGCGATGTATTTGGCGGATGGATCATGGCTCAGGTCGACTTAGCCGCTGCTGTACCTGCTGTTCGACGCGCGAATGGACGCGTGGGTACGGTGGCAGTGAATTCGTTCGTTTTCAAGCAACCTGTATTTGTAGGAGATTTGCTATCTTTTTATGCCAAGATCATAAAAACAGGCACAACATCAATTACTGTGAATGTTGAAGTTTATGCAGAACGGCATCGATTGGAATCTGACGTTGTGAAAGTTACTGAGGCGACGCTAACTTATGTAGCGACTGATGAGAATCGTCGGCCAAGACCATTGCCAGCGCTTACCTAAAATGTGTAAGCCACATCATTTCGAACTTATCAAGCCCGCATCTAATGTCAGCTAAGCACCCACTCGTCATGGCTGACTTATGGGTTTATAGATTAAGCTCTTGAGTCGCGCAATTCTCGTCTAAGAATTTTGCCCACATTGGTCTTCGGTAGTTGATCGCGGAATTCAATGATCTTAGGACGCTTGTAGGCAGTTAATTCATCATGGCAATAAGCCATCAGCGCCTCCTTGGATAATTCAGGATCACGCCTAACAACAAATAGTTTTACGGCTTCGCCCGTATTTGCATCTGGCACGCCAACGACGGCGCATTCTAATACCCCTGGGTGCATTGCTACCACGCCTTCGACTTCATTCGGATACACATTGAATCCCGATACCAAAACCATGTCCTTTTTTCTATCGACTATGGTTACATAGCCTTTCTCATCCATGAAGCCGATATCACCTGATTTAAAAAATCCATCCGCTGTCATGACTTGCTTTGTTTCTTCTGAACGCTGCCAATATCCCATCATCACTTGTGGACCACGGATAGCAATTTCACCGGGCTGACCCAAAGGTACTGGCCGTGCATCATCATCAAGAATCGCAATTTCAGTCGAGGGGATAGGTAGACCTATCGTTCCGGTGAACTCAACAGCATCCGCTGCATTCGCCGTCGCCACGGGTGCAGTTTCCGATAAACCATAGCCTTCAACAATGCTCTTACCTGTTACTGCGCGCCAGCGATCATTAACTGCTTTTTGAACGGCCATGCCTCCACCATTGCAAAGCTTCAACATAGAAAAATCGATCTTGGCAAAATCAGGATTGTTCAGCAAACCGTTATAGAGAGTGTTCACTGCTGGGAACATGTTGAAGCGATATTTGGACAGTGTTTTGACCAGACCTGGAATATCACGCGGATTAGGAACCAAAATATTCAAGCCACCAATTCGAGTACCCATCAAGCAACATATGGTCAGCGCGAAAATATGATAAAGCGGCAAAGCACACACAAACGTTAAAGATTCAAGCTTAGGTTCTTTATCGAGAGCAGGCTGCAACCAAGCTTCGTTTTGCATAAGGTTAGCAATGACATTGCGATGACTAAGCATCGCACCTTTAGATAATCCTGTCGTGCCACCGGTATATTGAAGAAATGCGATATTGTCGTGACCCAATTCGACGGGCCGTAAAGTCATGCTGCTGGCTTCCCCCAATACGCTATTAAAACGAATAGCATTAGGCAGCGAATAGGCCGGCACCATTTTTTTAATATTACGCACCACAAAATTAACTAGACTTCCTTTCAAACCACCCAGTAAGTCGCCCATGCTGGCTATAACCGCAATTTTTATCGACGTATTGGCGATGACTTTTTCTAACGTGTGTGCAAAATTTTCGAGAATCACGATGGCCTCAGCACCTGAATCTCTAAGTTGATGCTCAAGCTCGCGCGGCGTGTAAAGAGGGTTAACGTTCACCACGGTATAGCCGGCTCGCAGTACGGCTGCAATGGCTATCGGGTACTGCAAAACATTGGGCATCATTAGTGCCACTCGCGCACCGGGAACTAGTCCTTGGGCTTGAAGCCATGCACCCAGTTTTTTCGACATAACATCTAACTCAGCATAGGTCAGAAATTTGTCCATGCATACATAGGCATTTCGCTGCGCGAACTTACTGAACGCCTCATCCATTAAATGAACAAGGGACCGATAGCGAGTGTAGTCAATCTCAGCTGGGACACCAGCGGGATAGGATTTGATCCAGAATTTGTCCATTGAGTCACCTAGGATGTGAGGCTTTGTATACGGCGGGTATGTGAAACCCGTCACTGAATAGGCAAGCTATTTTTATATGCCTCGATGCTAGCTCAAATGGAATAAATTGTGTTCTTATTGCGATGCAGCAGAATGATTTGACTCGCTTTTTACTGCTGACTGATGCACTACAGGTTTGTAGCGCTCCAACATCTGACGACGTGTGTATGCATCGCTATCTGCCAATACTTTCACCGCCTTATAGAAAGCAGGTAAGGTTTTTTGCTCCGCCATTAGGGCTTTAAACTCGGGAACCAAATCATTGTAGGTCGCAATCAACGCGAAATGAGCATTAGAAACCGGCTCATTAAACCATCGGTCATAACCTGAGAAACCACCCCAAGTTTTCTTGAGTATTGAGTAATCAGTCTTCATCGACTGCATGAGCTCTAACTTACGCTGACGCTTTTCGTCATCGCTAATGGGTTGCTGATAGGTTGTCTCAAGCTGTAATCTATATTTATTTAAGAGCGACAAAAAGTCATCTCGCCTACCTCTATATATTCGATATGCATCACGCATGGTATCGTCACCACGAGTATCTAACCACCGCGAAAGACCAACTTCTTCTACCGCCGTAGCAAACGACTCGTTGAAAGGTGAGTCGCCTGCCGCATACGCTACTTGATGTGCTAGCTCATGAAAAATAAGTCTCGCCACTTCTGGCTCTGGGTAATGAATGAAGGTGGAAAGAACGGGGTCATTGAACCAACCCAATGTGGAATAGGCAGGAACACCCGTTACCCGCACATCCAAGCCTTTTTTTCGTAAGTCCTCCGCGAAACTTAACGCCGCTTCTTTGTCGTAATAACCGCGATAGTTAACACAACCCGCAACCGGAAAACACCACTGCTCTGGCACAAGTGAAAATTCTGGTGTGGCGACCACATTCCAAACGACAAATGGACGCTGTAGATCAGCGTAATTTTTATAACTTGCGTTATCCGGCAGGCTAAGCTCAATCACAGCAAATTCACGTATTTCCTGCACTCGCCTTAATTTAGTTTTGAGACTCTGATCCACTAGGGAATCTGATAGCCACTCGTTAATCGGCTTTGCTTTATACAAAAGTGAGAACTGACCCTGTGCTGCTTGCGTATAGTAGTTCAGCGACGTGCAAGCGCTTAGCAAGCCTAGCGAGCTTACGAACAAAGCTCGTACTAAATATTTCAATGCAAGAATAATCATGTTCAGCTAGTTTGATTCGTAAGCTTGTGATCAAACTTTTTCTACCTCTACTAATACGTCATAAAAAGTAGGAGCTCTACCCATATCCGTTAAACGTTGACTCGTAAGCTCGTTTGCATTTTTCCCATCGGATGCGAGTTTTTTCCACCAAATAGATAAAGCGACGACTAAGCCTGGTCTGGCATGATCGGTCACACGAACTTTTGCTTGCATAGAGCCACGTTCATTAAAAATTCTGACCAAATCACCATTTACGATACTTCGTGAATTCGCATCATAGGGATTCATTTCAAGATGGGGTTCACCTTCGGTGTTACGTAAACTTTTCACGTTAACGAAAGTGGTATTAAGAAAATTTCGCTGCGGCGGAGATATCATTGCCAACGGAAATCTTTTAGCCAACTCTGGCGAACTTGCCACGGACTCGTAAGGAGGTATGTACGTTGGTAGAGGATCTAATTCATCTGCTTTCATACGCTCACTATAAAACTCACACTTCCCAGAAGGTGTTCTAAACCCACCATGAGCAAACGGAGCATCGGCTATATTAAGGCGCATCCATCCATCATTTTTTAATTTATTCCAATCGAAATCTTTTGCGTGAACATGGTTGGCATCAAACGCTTGTGCTGCAATGTCATCATCACTATCCCGAAAACAAGGATCGTCAAATCCCATTTCCTTAGCGAGTAATCGGAAGATTTCACTATTAGGTTTAGCCTCTCCCAAAGGATCTATTGCCGGATTATTCGCAATGATGTAGAGGTGCCCATATGTGGCATGGATATCGGTATGCTCTAGCTGGGTAGTTGCGGGTAATACGATGTCTGCGTAATCGACGGTGTCTGTCTTAAAATGCTCAAGCACTACGGTAAACAAATCGTCACGCGCAAATCCTTCTGCTACTTTTGCAGATTCTGGGGCTACCGCAACCGGATTCGAGTTGTAAACGATT
>JACCEC012748858.1_pt1 | contig 12507 bp, 10 predicted proteins | sample 7450121 | NCBI WGS metagenome assembly JACCEC01 (sample SAMN15323455, study PRJNA562643) | freshwater metagenome | isolation source: river surface water | place: USA:Blue River Watershed | collected 2017-08-18 | reverse complement strand
GCGGCGGCGTCTGGCCGACCCGTTATTCGCTGATCTGGGGCTCGACCGGGCGGCGGTTGCCGACTGGATTTCACTGGCGCCAGAGGCGGCAGAGGCCTTTGCCCGGGCCTTTGACCGCATGGGGCAGGGCGGCGTGCCCATGGGTGATCCGATCACTGCGGTTCGTCAGGAGATTGAACGGTGGCGCAATCACTTCCCAGATCTCGACAGTCAGGCCGAGGCAATGGCCGATGACTTGCGTCTGGGGTCAGGTGATCTCTATGGCGCGATTGCTGAGCGGCTGCGGGTCAAGCATCAGCTGTCGATCCGCATCTTGCCGGTAGACGTGATGCCCGATCGGCTGCGGCGGCTCGATCTGCATTCGCGGCAGGTGCAATTGTCGGAATTGCTGGACCCCGCCTCGCGGACCTTTGCTGCGGCATTTCAGTTGGCCCAATTGGAGGCGCGCGCCGAAATTGAGGCGCTGGTATCGGGGGCGGCCTTTGCGGAACGCGCGGGGGAACGGCTTTATCGGCGCCATCTCACCAGCTATTTCGCGGCAGCTTTGATGATGCCCTATGCCCGTTTCCTGCGCGCGTGCGAAACAACCGGCTATGATCTGGAATTGTTGCAGCGGCGCTTTGGCGCAGGTTTTGAACAAATTGCCCACCGCTTGACCACCTTGCAGCGTGTGGGCGCGCGTGGCCTGCCCTTTTTCATGCTGCGCATTGATCGCGCGGGCCAATCGTCAAAGCGCTATGCCGGCGCCAGCGCTTCGCCTCTGGTGGACAGCGATTTGCGCTGCCCTTTGTGGAATGTGCACCGCGCCTTTGACCGGCCGGGCAGCATCACGCGTGAAGTCGTGGTGCTGGAAGATGGCAGCCGCTGGTTCACTTTGGCGCGGACGGTGCGTCCCCATGCGGCAAGCGCCGGGGCCGTGGACGCCGAATTTGTGGTCGGTCTGGGGGTGGCGGCAGAGCTTGCAACGCCGCTTGCCGCTGCACGTGGGCTTGATCTTCAGGCCGGACCAGCCACGGCGATTGGCCTTGGCTGTCGCCAATGTCTGCGCGCAGAATGTCCGCAGCGCAGCGCCCCGCCGGCTGGGCGTGTCCTGACCTTCAACGAACGCGAACGCGGCCTGACGCCGTTTGCCTTTGCGGGCGATTAAGCGCCGCTGATCAACCTTCCTTAAGCTTTGGCTGGCAAGGGGGATGTGGGCCGGGCCGGGCAGGTCCGCCAGCCCATATTTGAAAAGGTCTGCCTGTTGATCCGCGTGTTTCGGCTTCATTTGGCCTCTGCGACGGCCTTGATCGGCGTCCTTGATCTGGGTCTTTTGCTTTTGGCTGGGACAGCCGGCCTCTTGCTGCCGGGGCATGGGGCCGATGCCGTGGCGCCTGTCACGCCCACCCACATTGCCGCCCTGATGCTGTTCACGACGATCAATTTTCTGGCCTTGGTCGGCGGCGGGGCCTTGGCGCCTGAGACATTGAGATCCGGGCGGATCGCCGTTCTCCGGGTGCTGGGCGGCCTGTCCCTGGGGGCCATGGCGCTGGGTCTGCTGTATGCCCTGGCACCCCGATTGGCCTTGTCATCCACGGGATCGCTTTATGCCATGGTCTTGGCCTTTCTGCTGCTCATCTGCGGCCATTGGCTGGTCACGCGCTGGGCGGATCGGGATATATTCTGTCGCCACGTGCTGATTTTGGGGACAGGCCCGCGGGCGCTGCGCGTGGCCGCGCTGGCGCGGGATCGGCCCGGGGTCAAGCTTGTCGGCCATATGTCTTTATCCGCCAGCGATGCGGCGATGCATGGGGCCCTGCACATCGCGCCGGACCAGTCCCTGACGCTGCTTAGCCGTAATCTTCATGCGGATGAGCTTGTTCTGGCGCTGGATGAACGGCGCAATGCCCTGCCTTTGTCCGATCTGGTCCGCTTGCGAACGACCGGTGTCCATATTCTGGATGCCACCGCCTTTATTGAACGCGAAACCGGCCGGATTGATTTGCGCAGTACCAATCCGTCCGCCCTGTTCTTTTCAGACGGCTTTATGTCGGGTCGGCGCTGGTCCGCCCGGTGGAAGCGGTGTTTTGATGTGGCAGCAGCGCTGATCTTGCTAATACTGGTTTGGCCGCTGCTGCTTCTGGCCGGTTTGGCCATCCGCCTCGACAGCCCCGGCCCTGTTCTTTTCCGGCAGGTCCGGGTCGGCCGATATGGCCAGAGCTTTGAAGTGCTGAAACTGCGGTCGATGCACATCGATGCCGAGGCCGATGGTCAGGCACGCTGGGCCGCCGCTGATGATCCCCGCGTCACCCGTGTGGGTGCCTGGATCCGGAAGGTCCGTATCGATGAATTGCCGCAAATCTGGAATGTGCTGCGGGGTGAGATGAGCTTTGTCGGGCCGCGACCGGAACGGCCGGCATTTGTCCGCGATCTGGAGGCGCATATCGTCTATTATGCGGAACGGCACATGGTAAAGCCGGGCATTACCGGCTGGGCGCAAATCAACTATCCTTATGGTGCCAGCCGGGCGGACGCCCGCGCCAAACTGGAATATGATCTTTATTACGCAAAGAATTATACCCTGTTTCTCGACATTCTTATCCTGCTGAAGACAATCCGTATCATCGTCTGGCCGGATGGGGCCCGTTGACGCCCGGCGGCCCGGCGGCTTTGACATCTGCCCCGTGCCGGGCGTATCCGCCCGCTATGACCAAGGACCCGCTGATCCGCATTGCCGACGCCCTTGACCGGCTGGCCCCGCCGCCCCCGCAAGCCGTGGCGGGCGATGCACCGGCCTATATCTGGCAGGCCGGGCGGTTGCGTCCGGCGCCCGGTTTCCGGCCCGTCTCGATCGATCTTCTCTTCGGCATTGATGCGCAAAAGGCCGCTGTGGTCGACAATAGCCGCCGTCTCGCCGCCGGCTTTGCCGCGCATGACATTTTGCTATGGGGCGCACGGGGCACGGGCAAATCGGCGCTCGTCAAATCCAGCGTGGCCGCCATACAGGCGCAAGGGGGAACGATCCGCCTGATCGAAGCCTCCTGCGATGAACTGGAGCGCCTGTCAGATCTGTTCGGACTGCTCGCCGCTGAGCCGACACCGGCTGTCGTCTTTATTGACGATATTGGCTTTGAACAGGGCGATCCCCGGATGCGGCATATTCGTTCGGTGCTGGATGGGGGTATTTCCGCGCGTCCCGCGCATGTCCGGCTTTATGTCACGGCCAATCGTCGCCACATTGTCCCCCGCAATCTGGAAGAACAGGCCAGCGCGATCAACCCGCGCGATGCCGTGGACGATAATCTGGCCTTGGCCGACCGCTTCGGCCTCAGCCTTGGCTTTCATGTCTGCACGCAGGATGTCTGGCTTGAGATGGTGGCGGGCTATGCCCGGCATCTGGGCCTCAGCTTTGATCCGCAGGACGCGCTCACCTGGGCAACGCAGCGCGGCGCCCGGTCTGGCCGGGTCGCCTGGCATTACGCCGTGGAACTCGCCGGTCGGGCGGGCAAGACGCTTTAGCCGCCCAGTTGCTCCACCATTTCGGCCAAGGTCAGCCAGCGTTCCTCCGCAGTGTCGCGTTCGGTGCGCAGACTGTCGATCGCCTTTGTGAGCGCCGCAAAGCGGGCCGGGTCTTTGCTGTAGAGATCCGGGTCTGACAGCGCAGCTTCGGCCGCCGCAATCTCTTGGCCCAGCGCCTCGACACGCGCCGGCAGCAGATCATAATCCCGCTGATCCTTGTAGCTGAGCTTGGTCTGCATTTTGGGCTTTTCGGGGGCAGGGGGCGGCGCAGCGGCCGCCTTTGCCTTGGCTGTGCTGGCTTTGGGGGCATCCCGCTTGCGTTCCCAATCGGCATAGCCGCCAGCAACAATATCCACCTTGCCAGAGCCATCCAGACCCAGGGTCAGCGTGACCGTGCGGTCCAGAAAGTCGCGATCATGGCTGACGATAAGAACGGTGCCGTCATAATCGGCGATCACTTCTTGCAGCAGGTCCAGCGTTTCCAGATCCAGATCATTGGTCGGTTCGTCGAGAACGAGCAGGTTGGATTGGCGCGCAAATTCGCGCGCCAACAGCAGGCGGGCCTGTTCCCCGCCGGATAAAGTGGCGACACGGGCTTCGGCCAAATCGGTGTCGAACAGGAATTCTTTCAAATAGCCCTTAATGTGCTTTTTTTCGCCGCGTACGGTGACCCAATCCCCGCCATCGGCCAGCACATCGCGCACGCGCTTGTCACCTGACAACAAGGCGCGTTGCTGATCAATGACGATGCCATTCAGCGTCTTGGCGCGCGTCACGCTGCCTTCATCGGGGTCGATTTCCCCGGTCAGCAGCTTCAACAGGGTTGTCTTGCCGGTGCCATTGGCGCCGACAATCCCGATCCGGTCGCCGCGCTGAATGCGCAGCGTGAAATTGCGGATCAGCGTGCGGCCACCATAGCTTTTCGACACGCCTTCAGCCGTGATCACGACCTTTGAACGGACATCATCGCTTTCGACGGCCAGCTTGGCCGATCCCGCCGGGCCGATCATCGCGGCGCGCGCGGCGCGCATCTGGTGCAGCTTTTCCAGCCGGCCCTGATTGCGCTTGCGCCGCGCCGTCACGCCGCGCTGCAGCCAGTGCAGTTCAATCTTCAGCTTGGCGTCCAGCTTTTCGGCGGCACGCACTTCTTCGGCATAGATTTTTTCCTGCCAGGCTTCAAAGCCGCCAAAGCCGATTTCCGATCTGCGGACCGCCCCACGATCAAGCCATAAGGTTTGCCGTGTCAGCCGCGTCAGAAAGGTGCGGTCGTGGCTGATCACCAAAAAGGCGCCGCGGAACCGGTTGAGCCAATCTTCCAGCCAATCAATCGCCGCCAGATCTAGATGGTTGGTCGGTTCATCAAGCAGCAGGACATCCGGGTTCATCGCCAAAGCCCGCGCAATGGCGGCGCGCCGCCGTTCCCCGCCAGATGCCGTTGCCGCCTCGCGCGACAGATCAATGCCCAATTGCCCGGCAATGGCTTCCACATCGTGCAAAGGCGGCGCATCGGCCCCAGAGATGGTATAGTCGCGCAATGTCGCAAAGCCGGTCAGATCCGGTTCCTGTTCCAAAAGGACGACATTGGTGCCGGGCACAATGGTCCGGCGGCCCTCATCGGCATCAACGCGATTGGCGAGCAGTTTGAACAGCGTTGTCTTGCCCGCGCCATTGCGGCCAATGAGCGCCAGACGGTCCCGTTCCCCGATGTAAATGTCGAGATTGCGGAACAGCCATCCCGATCCCTGGACGAGTCCAAGACCCTCATAACTTAAAACTGGTGCTGACATGTTTTCAAACCGGGTTAAGGACTGGACAGTCCCCTTGTCAGGGGGCAGGTCCATTCATGGCTTATTCAATTCAAACTGCTATGCGCCGAAACTGTGTCTAACTTCAACGCCTCGATGAAGCGCCTTGCTTCTGCCGCCCTGGTTTTTGCGCTGGCCATGCCGGTACAGGCCCAGATGAACCGTCGTGATGAACAGGATGCCGCCCTGAAGGCGACCCGTCGCGGGTCGGTTCACTCGCTGCGCGACATTGAAAGCGATGTGGTGCCGGCGATGAAGCGGCGCGGGGCCAGCTATATCGGCGCTGAATATGATTCCGATGCACTGCGATATCGGCTGAAATTCGTACGCGGGTCGTCGGTGATCTGGATCGATGTCGATGGCCGTTCCGGCCAGATCATTGCTCAGGCTGGCAATTGATTTTATTTTTAAGACCATAGGATGAAGGGGATGGCATGCGCATCTTGATTGTCGAAGACGAACCGACACTGGGCCGCCAGCTCAAAACGACGCTCGAACAAAACGGCTATGCCGTTGATTTGGCGACAGATGGCGAAGACGGCCATTTTCTTGGCTCCACTGAAACCTATGATGCCGTGATTCTCGATCTGGGTTTGCCAGAGGTGGACGGCCTGACCGTTCTGGATCGGTGGCGCAGGGAAGGCAAAAGCACACCGGTGCTTGTCCTGACCGCGCGGGACAGCTGGTCCGATAAGGTGGCGGGGCTGGATGCGGGCGCCGATGATTATCTGGCCAAGCCTTTCCAGACACAGGAACTCATTGCCCGGCTGCGGGCGCTTATTCGCCGCTCCTCGGGCAATTCTTCCTCCGAACTGGTATCGGGTAATGTCCGTCTTGATACCCGTCCAGGCCGCGTGACCCTGGCCGGTGAGCCGGTCAAAATGACGGCGCAGGAGTATAAGCTGCTCAGCTATTTGATGCATCATAAGGGCAAGGTGGTGAGCCGGACCGAATTGATCGAGCATATTTATGATCAAGATTTTGATAGAGATTCCAATACGATAGAGGTGTTTGTTACCAGAATTCGTAAAAAGCTGGGGCAAGACGTGATCACCACGATCCGCGGCCTTGGGTATAGCCTGGAAGACCCGACGGCCTGATATGGCAGGCCAGACGGCGCGACGCTCAGGCGGCTCCCTCAGCCGCCGCATGATCCTGATTGCAGCGGGGTGGATCTCTATGCTGCTGCTGGGGGGTGGGCTTGCGCTTGATCGCGTGCTGACCAGCGCTGTGACGAGCAACTTTGACGCTGGCCTGGAATATGTGATGACGCAGATGATCGCATCTGCGGAAATCGGCCCCGATGGCGAAGTGCGTCTGAACCGGCCCATGGGGGATCAGCGGTTTCTGGAACCCTATTCCGGCATGTATTGGCAGATTTCGGGCGAGGGCTTTGATCTGTTCCGGTCTCGATCGCTGTGGGATCAGGCGCTGCGCGTCAATCCAGCCCATGGCGATGAAAAATCGCATTTTTATGACAGTTATGAACTTCCTGATGAGCAATTGCGCATCGTGGAGCGGGATATTTATCTGCCGACATCCAAAACGCGCTGGCGCTTTCAGGTGGCGCAGGGGCGTGAGGCGCTGGACGCACAAATCCAGACATTGCGCAGCACCATCCTGAAAAGTTTCGCATTGCTGGCGATTGGCCTGATTGCGATGGCGGCGCTGCAGACACTCTATGGGCTGTGGCCGCTGCGCAAGCTGCGTGTTGCCATTGTTGATATGCGGGCCGGGCGGGCGCGCCGGGTTGAGGGGCAGTTGCTGCCGACCGAGGTGGAGCCTCTGGTTGCTGAATTGAACGGCCTTTTGGAACATAATGAAAAACAGGCTGAAGAGGCCCGGGAACATGCAGGCAATCTGGCCCATGCCTTGAAAACGCCGCTGACCGTGATCATGAACGCGGCGACCGCCAAGGCGCCCGACCTGGGTGAAACCGTGATGCGTGAAGCCGCCACGATGCGGCGCCAGGTTGACCATCATCTCGCCCGTGCGCGCGCGGTGGGCCGGCGCGGCCATGCCCATAGCCGGTCTGATATCTGGCCATCGCTCCAGTCGGTTGAGCGGGCCGTGTCGCGGCTTTATGACAATGTTCGGCTCGACATTGCCGGGGATAAGGACCTTGTCGTCCGGGTTGAGCGGCAGGATCTGGACGAGGTTCTGGGCAATCTGATCGAGAATGCGGCCAAATATGGCGGTGGCAGCGTCTTTGTGACGGTGCAGCGCGATGGCGATTTTGTAGAAGTGCTGGTTGAAGATGATGGGCCGGGGATCAATCCGGAGGATCGGGACCGGCTGTTCAGCCGTGGCGTCCGGCTCGACATCTCAAAGCCCGGAACCGGGCTGGGACTGGCGATTGTCCGCGATGTTGCGGAAATCTATGGCGGCACAATCTCGCTTGAGGAAAGCGAGGATATGGGCGGGCTTTTGGCCCGGCTGCGGCTGCCACGCGCGGTTTGAGATCAGCCCGCGCTGATCACCCCGCGTAAGCTGAAATGCGTGACCAGCCGGTGCACCCCCGGCAGGGCGGCCAAAACCTCGCGATGGACGCGTTCAAAGCTGTCGGTTTCTGGCACTTCAGCTTTGAGCAGATAATCATATTCCCCGCTCATCAGATGCGCTTCGGTCACCAGCGGTTCGTCCGCAATGGCCGCTTCAAAACGCTCCATGGTTTCGCGCCGTTGATCGATCAATGTCACCGAAACAAAGACCGTGGCCGGATTACCGCGCGCCGCGCGTGACGGGCGCGCGCCATAGCCCAGGTTCAGACCGGCCTCTCCCAGCTGCCGACCCCGCCGATGCGCGGCCGATGGCGACAGGCCAACCTTGTGCCCCAACCGTTCACTGGTGAGTGTCGAATCCTGCGCCAAGGCGTGCAGGATTTTCGAATCTAATGCGTCCATATGCAATAAAATCCTGATTAAAGTCATTTGAACGATATAAAACTGGCGCTGAGGGCGCAAGTCCGCCCTCAATTTGCAAGCACTTCCTGCCCCTTTTGCCTTATGATCGCGGCCAAGAGAGCGTTCAGGAGAGACGGCCATGAAGATCGGCGTGCCCAAGGAAATCAAGGTTCATGAATATCGCGTGGGCTTGACGCCGCCCTCGGTTGCTGAACTGGTCGCGGCCGGACATGAAGTCTTTGTTGAAACGGGCGCGGGTCTTGGCATTGATTTTGAGGATCAGGCCTATGTGGATGCTGGCGCGCGGATCCTGAACAGCGCGGCTGACGTCTTTCGCGCCGCCGAAATGATCGTCAAAGTGAAAGAGCCGCAGCCGCAGGAAATCGCGCTGCTTGAGGCGCGGCATACGCTGTTCACCTATCTCCATTTGGCCGCAGATAAGGATCAGGCACTTGGCCTGATGAAGTCCGGGGCGACCTGCATCGCCTATGAAACGGTGACATCCCCCAATCGCTCGCTTCCCCTGTTAAAGCCAATGTCCGAAGTGGCAGGCCGCATGTCGGTGCAGGTGGGCGCCCATTATCTGGAAAAGGAACAGGGCGGGCGCGGCATTTTGCTGGGCGGTGTGCCGGGCGTGGCCCCGGCGCGGGTTGCCATTTTGGGCGGCGGTGTGTCGGGCCTGAATGCCGCGCAAATGGCGGTTGGCCTGCGCGCCGATGTCACCATTTACGATATCAGCAACGAACGACTGGCGGAACTGGACACGCATTTCGGCAATTCGATCAAGACGGCCTATGCCTCGAAAGCCGCGATTGCAGCGGCGGTTGCCAATGCCCATCTGGTGATCGGTGCGGTGCTTGTGCCGGGCGCTGCCGCGCCAAAGCTGGTCACGCGCGAGATGCTCAAGACCATGAAGCGCGGGTCTGTGCTCGTCGATATTGCGATTGATCAGGGCGGCTGTTTTGAAACCAGCCGTCCGACGACGCATGCCGACCCGGTTTTTGTCGAAGAAGGGGTCATCCATTATTGCGTGGCGAATATGCCCGGCGCGGTTGCGCGGACATCAGCCTTTGCGCTCAACAATGCGACATTGCCCTTTGCCATGAAGCTGGCGAATTTTGGCGCAGAACGCGCGATGGCGGCTGATCCGCATCTGGCGGCGGGGCTGAATGTGGCGGGTGGCGCGATCCGCCATCGCGCCGTGGCAGAGGCCCTTGATCTGCGGTTTGAGGCCTGATCGGCGCTGGCCGCGCCTTTTTGGCACAATGCGGGATCAAAAGACACGCCATCCCCCATTTTCCTGCGCGCGCAGCTCTGCTAAGCTGGCGCTATGAGTGAGCGGGTCAATCGGTATCTGGCACGGATCGGCTTTTCGCCGTAACGCCCGGCGCGGCGTTCGCCGCTGCCGCCTTTTTCATGATCCCGCAGCGCCCGCCCGCTGGGCGCGTAGCCTCAACAGGACACACCATGCCACGCAATTATGATATCGCTGAACTGAAGCGGCTTGATGTCGCGCATCATCTGCCTGCCCAGCAAGACTATAAGCTGATCGAATCCATGGGCGGCAGCCGCATCGTCACCCATGCCGAGGGGTGCTATATTTTCGATGGCGACGGCAATCGCATCCTTGATGGCATGGCCGGCCTGTGGTGCGTGAACATTGGCTATGGCCGCGATGAACTGGCCGATGTCGCGGCAGAACAGATGCGCGAACTGCCCTTTTACAATACGTTCTTCAAAACCGTCACGCCGCCAACCGTCTTGCTCGCGGAAAAGGTGGCAAAGCTGACCGGTGGCCGCTTGCCGCATGTTTTCTTCAACGCCTCTGGCTCAGAAGCCAATGATACGGTGTTCCGTATGGTGCGCCATTATTGGACGCTCAAGGGGGAGCCAAAGCGGAATGTCTTCATTTCGCGGTGGAATGCCTATCACGGATCGACCGTTGCCGGCGTGTCGCTGGGTGGGATGAAGGCGATGCACGCCCAAGGCGACCTGCCGGTGCCCGGCGTCGTCCATGTGCGTCAGCCCTATCAGTTCAACGAAGGGCGCGACATGACACCCGAAGACTTCGGGCTGGCATGCGCCAAGGCGATTGAGGACAAGATCCTTGAAGTCGGGCCAGAACATGTCGCGGCCTTTATCGGGGAACCTGTGCAGGGCGCTGGCGGTGTGATCATTCCGCCCGCCAATTATTGGCCAGAGGTTGAACGGATCTGCCGCAAATATGGCATTTTGCTGATCTGTGATGAGGTGATTTGCGGCTTTGGCCGAACCGGCAATTGGTGGGGGCATGAAACCATGGGCGTCTCCCCCGATATCATCGCCATGGCCAAGGGGTTGTCGTCTGGCTATATGCCGATTTCGGCCACCGCGGTTGCCAAGCATATCGTTGACGTGCTGAAAACCGGTGGCGATTTCGTGCACGGCTTTACCTATTCCGGCCATCCCGTCGCCGCCGCTGTGGCCTTGCGCAATATCGAAATCATGGAACGCGAAGGCCTGATCGAGCGGACGCGGACCGATACGGGCCCCTATCTTGCCAAGGCTCTGGCGACGCTCAACGATCATCCTTTGGTTGGCGAAACCCGGTCATGCGGGCTACTGGGCGCGGTTGAGATTGTCGCGGATAAGGCCACGGGTGCGCGCTTTGGCGGCGCTGAAGGCACAGCCGGGCCGGTGGTGCGCGATTTGTGCATTGAAAATGGCCTGATGGTGCGCGGTATTCGTGACACAATCGTCATGTGTCCGCCGCTCATCATCTCGCATGCGCAAATTGATGACATGGTGCGCATCATCCGTCTGGCGCTTGATAAAGCGATCCCCGTGTTGACGGGCGCTTAACGCTCACTTGCTAAGGCCGGGCCATGCATGGTCCGGCCCATCACTCCCGCAAGATCATGATTGTCTTTGGCACGCGTCCAGAGGCGATCAAAATGTTCCCGGTGATCCACGCCCTGCGCCGACAGGCGCGGCTGGACGTGCGCGTCTGCCTGACGGGGCAGCATCGCGCGATGCTGGATCAGGTGCTTGAGATTGCGGGCCTTACGCCGGATATTGATCTCAACATCATGCAGCCGGATCAAACGCTCGACCAGCTTCTGGCGCGTCTGGTGACAGAGCTGGGCCGTGTTTTTGACCGGGATCGGCCCGATCGTATTCTGGTCCATGGCGATACGCTGACCACGCTGGCGGCGACGCTGGCGGCCTATTTCCGCAGAATCCCGGTGGGCCATGTCGAGGCGGGGTTGCGCAGCGGCAACATTTACCAGCCTTGGCCGGAAGAGGTGAACCGGCGGGTCGCAGGTACAATTGCGGATATGCATTTTGCGCCCACCCCTGTCGCGGCAGAGGCGCTACGCCGTGAACAGGTCCCGCCAGACAGCATCTGGGTTACCGGCAATAGCGGCATTGACGCCCTGCTCTATACACGCGCCGCAATCAGGGCGCAGCCGCAGCGTGCGGCCTATCTGGACCAGATCTTGGCGCCCTTTGCGCGGCATCGCATTCTCGCCATGACCACGCATCGCCGGGAAAATCTGGGCGCGGGGCTTGGCCGGATTACGGCCGCAATTGCCAGCCTTGCCGCGCAACGGCCCGATATTGCCTTTATCTGCCCTGTGCATCCCAATCCGCAGGTGCGCCAGCCGCTTCAGGCCGCTTTGTCTGGGCGCGAGAATGTGGTGCTGACTGACCCGCTGGATTACCCGAATTTTGTGCGCCTGCTCGACCGGGCAAGCCTTGTGCTGACCGATAGCGGCGGCGTGCAGGAAGAAGCGCCGGCGCTCGGCAAACCGGTGCTGGTCATGCGCGACGCAACCGAACGCCCGGAAGGCGTGGCCGCAGGCAACGCCTGCCTTGTCGGCACAGATACGGCCCGCATCATTGGCGCCGTTGCGCGCCTTTTGGATGATGATGCGGCCTATGCCGCCATGGCCCGCGCCCATAATCCATATGGCGATGGCAAGGCCGCCGCGCGCATTGCGGACGTGATTGCCAATGCGGGCTGAAGGGCAGGGCAGGACGGTTGTTCTGGGGCTGGGCTATATCGGCCTGCCGACCGCCGCACTGATCGCGCGGTCTGGCGGGCAGGTGGTCGGTGTCGATGTCAATGCCGATGTGGTCGAAACGATCAATGCCGGGCGGATCCATATTGAGGAAGCGGATCTGGATGGGCTGGTTCAGGCCATGGTGCACCGGGGCCTTTTGCGCGCCACGACACAGGTTGAAGCGGCCGATACCTTCCTGATCGCCGTTCCAACCCCGCTCACCGCAGCTCATCGGCCCGCTATACGCCATGTTCT
>JACCEC012407255.1_pt1 | contig 12511 bp, 11 predicted proteins | sample 7450121 | NCBI WGS metagenome assembly JACCEC01 (sample SAMN15323455, study PRJNA562643) | freshwater metagenome | isolation source: river surface water | place: USA:Blue River Watershed | collected 2017-08-18 | reverse complement strand
GCAAATAAATTTTCAAGGGTAGCACGTGATGCTAATGCTAAGGCAACTCCCCCAATTCCTAATCCTGTAATTAGACTAACTACATCTTGTTTGAAAACAAAGCCCAAAATCATGAAAAATGAACAAAAAATGACACAAGCAATTATAATATCTCGAAAAAAAGGCACTAAATGCTCGTCTTTCTTAGAATAAGTTTCTTCGGCATGTTTCAGAAAAACCAAAGCAAAAAACTTAATTAATCGGATTACAATCCAAGTGATAGCTATGATAAATAGCATATCCAAGACTTTATCTGTAAAATCACTAATCTTAATTTTACCTAAAGGGATAATTCTCCACTTTTTAGGTAAATTTATTTCTTCTCTTGCTGTATAAATAATCAATAACGTAATCAAAAATTCTAATGGTCGTTTCAATAACTCCACAAATTCGGATACAGGTATTTTCCTATTTTCGCTCCTCAAAGTGAAGTACACGATTTTACTTACTAAAATCGAAAATATTCTTTTGAATAATAAACCGACAATAAGTATGCCGAAAAACCAACACCAATTTTCAACTTTATTATAAAATACGACCTGATTGAGTAATTTGGTTAATTTATACATTTTTCATTTTTTTACAAATTTGACAACTTCATTTTCTACCCAAGTTTCATCACTATTGGATAACATAAAACCAACATGCCCGCCCGACAAGGATATTTTCATGTGAAGATTCGGATTATCGGCTGCATCACCTAGGTTTAAGCATTCTTCAGATAAAAACGGATCATTGGCAGCCTGAAGTATGAGCGTAGGAATGGCAATGTTTTTCAAAAATTGTTTAGCTCCAGCTTTTTCATAAAAGTCTTCGGCATTTTTGAACCCAAACATTGGTGCTGTATATCGGTTATCAAAGTGTTCAATATTCTTAATTTTGTGATATCCTTCATGGCTTACTAAAGGCTCATGGGGATGAATTTTTGATTTTTCTCTAATTTTTATGCCCAATTTTTTTATAAAACGTTTCATATAAAAACGCCGCCCTTTTTTATATAATTCATAGACCGAAGTTTTTAAATCTAAAGGTACAGAAACAGCAACAGCGTATTTCACTGCCGTCGGAAGACGCTCAGGGTTTTGTCCGACAACACGAATCGTCATGCTTCCTCCCATACTAAATCCAACTAAAATTACTTCTTCATATTGGTGTTTTTGTATAGCATATTCCAATACCGTCCGAATATCATCAACGTCACCGTGATGATAAAATCTTGGTAATCTATTTAGTTCGCCACTACAACTTCTACAATTCCAAGCTAATCCGTCGAAACCTTGATTATTCATCTTTCGGATAATTCCCGTTACATAGTGTCTTCCCGAATCACCTTCCAAACCATGTGTTACTAAAACTAGCTTTTTTTGTGGAGAATTTTGGCAAAACGACCAGTCTAAATCCAAAAAATCTCCATCTTCCAATTCTAAACGTTCTCTCTGATATTGTACAGGTATTTTTCTAAATAGGCTTGGATAAATTGTTTGTATATGTCCATTGAACTGCCATTTAGGGGCAGCATAATTTTGCACTATTTCAATCATCAGCTTGAGTTAAGTTTTGTGTTGATTGTTGTTTTAATAAATTTTCAATAACAATTGGGAAGTGTTTATGCTCTAAAAACTGAATTTTCTTAGCTACATCTTCCGGACTATCTGTAGTGTCAACGGTACATTTGGTCTGGAAAATGATTTTACCTTCGTCATAATGTTCGTTTACATAATGAATGGTTATACCAGATTCTTTTTCTTGGTTTTGTACTACCGCTTCATGCACATGATGTCCCCACATTCCTTTTCCGCCATATTTGGGCAATAATGCCGGATGAATATTGATTATTCGGTTGGGAAAAGCTTGTATGTACTTATCAGGAATCAACCATAGAAATCCTGCCAAAATAATAAAGTCTATTTCTTGTTTTTGTAAAATATTGAGGATTTTATCGGTCGAGGAGAAGCTCTTTTTGTCGAAAACTATTGTCGGAATCCCTAAACGCTTTCCTCGTTCGATAACACCTGCTTGGAGGTTATTTGTCAAAAATAAGTCGATATTGATGGAAGAATGATTTGAGAAATAATCGCAAATTCTTTCGGCATTACTTCCTGAGCCTGAAGCAAAAATTGCAAGACGAATCATAAAAGATGAAAGTTTGTCATAAATTTCTGCGAATCACGGTAATTTTTTTGACAAAGAAAAAAGATTAAACCAAAAGTCTCAAAAAATGAGACTTTTGGGCGAATTATGCTTTTCCTTTATAAAGTTCGCTTTGCCATTTTTTCAATTCATCCCATTTTCCGTCCCTTGCCAAAGCCGCTTGGTCTGCCCAAGTTGATGGATTATGAATTTGAAATCTTGGTCCTGCTGCTTCTAATATTTCTTTCATTCTTGAGACCGACGTAGCAGCCAAATCTGCAAAAGTATAAATACCTGCTTCATTAAATAATCCTTCAATTTTTGGACCAATTCCCTCTACAATTTTTAAATCGTCTTTTTTAACTTTACTACCAACCATTGGAATCGGAATTGGTGTTGCAATCACTTCGGCAGGTGGATTCGAACTAGAACTCTCTGGTTTGCTAACTATTTCTGCCACTTCATTACTATTGCTGGTAGTCGAAATTTTTGATTTTCTACATGCTTCCAACTCACCTTCTAAAAATTCGATACGCTCTTCTTGTTCGTAAGAAATATTTTTCCAATAACTAATTTTTCGGCTCAAAAACCACCAAAGTAATAACAATGGAATGAAACATCCCAAAAATACTCCCCATGGGAAATCATTTAGCCAACAAATAAATTTTTCCATACTTTTTGAATATTTTATAAGATTAATATTAGGGCTTTATTCTTTAATTTTTACAGTAACTCGGCGATTTTTACTTTTACCTTCTGCCGTAGTGTTATCTCCGATAGGCTCGGTTTCTCCTTTGGCAACTATCTCCATTTGTGCTTCTGGAATACCCTCCTGTATTAAAATATCTTTGGCTTTTTTAGCACGATTTTCAGAAAGAATCAAGTTTGTTGTCTCAGAACCATCAGAGTCAGAATGACCCGTGATTAGGAGAGTTTTTTCTGGATATTTTTCAAGAAATTTTTTGGCTGTTGTGATAAAAGTATCAACTTCTGCAGTTCTGTCAATACTGCTTTTCCCAGCATTAAAGTAAACATCTAATGGAGTAAAAAGTATTTCTCTCTCTTGGGTGTTGATTTGTAAAGTGTCAGATTTAAGAGAGTCTGCAATGAGGCTGTCAGTAATGGCGGGCGAATTGATTATAACTGAATCGGCAGTATTGATAATTTCATCTTGTTCGCATGCACATTTGGGTTCTCTTTCAGTATGCCAATAATAGGTATAGGCAAGTGACCAAATTAATATCAGCAAAGGGGGGATAATCCTATTCATGAGTAATTATTTTGGTAATAAGATTGAAGGTCAGTTTTTTGTACGAAATTTATTAATAAAAAAAACAAGAAACAATATTTTTTGTAAAAATTGGATTTTTTAATGAAATCTTAAAGTTAGGCATCAATTAGACAAAAAGAGAAATTTATGAAAATGGGCGAAAGTTTTTCTTCGCCCATTCATATTTTTCAATTTTTTGGATTGACAGCGTTTTCAATTCTGAAAACTAAATCCTGAAGGTGATATTTGCTGATTTTGTCGTTAATCAGTGGGAGACTTGCTTTTATTTCATTTTTCAAACTTTCCAAATAAGCCCTCGATAGAGATGGAATATCTGTTTTTTTCAAATCTACCGTACGTGTTTCATAGCCATAAGTAGCCCCTTGTGGAATAAAACTTACGCTTGCACTTCCAGGATTGAGAAGTGAAATAAGTTTTTCGGTATAAACTTTTTGTAGATTTCTACGATAAATGTCAATATTTTTTTTCGATTTTACTTCCGAAAAAATACTTTGCTTGGTTTCTTGGAACAAATCATCAAGGCTGAAATTATTATTATTTTGTGAACTTGTTTCCATTATTCTTACCAATCTGTCGCCTGCAAAAATATTATTGAGTGTATTTTCTTGAATACTTTTAAGAGCCTCAACACCTTGTTCAGGGTTGATTTTGCTAAGTACGTTTTGGTCTAAAATCCACTTAGGAGTTTCAAAAACTTGTTTATTGAGGAATGAAACCGCCTCTTTCTGGTTGGCTTTCGGTACTATCTCAAAAACATTTCCTTCCATATCGTATGTTTTTGGTGTATCATAGATTCCACCGATGTTTTTTGTCACGTGACCGATATAACGGCGGTATTGTGCTACTACATTGGCGTACAATTCTGATAATTCCTTGTAAGTTTCTCCAGATTCTTTACTCCATTGAATCAAGTTTGGCAGTATTCTTTGTAAATTTTTAATGCCATACTCTGATGCTTTCATTGCATTATCTCCCAAATCTTCTGTTTGATATCTTGGGTCAAATGGACTGATTTCTGTTCCGAAGCGTTTTCTTGGGTCTTTTACTGCCTCGACTGTGAGTTTGTTTAATAAATCTTTTTCTGATTTAGCATCTTTAGCATCGGCAAAATAAGAATATCCCCATTGGATTGCCCAAACGTCATAATCTCCGATTCTTGGGAAAAAGTCAGTCACTCCATCCTCTGGTTGTGCTACATAATTAAAGCGGGCATAATCCATGATTGATGAAGTGTGTCCATTTTTTTTCAACCATTCTTTATCTCTTAGCTTTTCTACTGGCGTTGCCGAGCTAGCTCCCATATTATGGCGTAAGCCTATGGTGTGTCCTACTTCATGTGAAGATACAAAACGGATTAACTGCCCCATCAATTCGTCGCTGAATTCTTTATTTCTTGCTTGTGGGTCGCAGGCTGCTGTTTGAATCATGTACCAATTTCGTAGCAATCGCATAACATTATGATACCAACCGATATGGCTTTCGAGAATTTCTCCGCTTCGAGGGTCATGTACGTTAGGGCCGTAGGCGTTTTGTATGTCGGCTGCAAAATATCTGACTACAGAATACCTAGCATCTTCCAGACTAATGGTATCTTTTTCGGTTAAAATCTCTCCACGAATGGCATTTTTCCAACCTGCTTTTTCAAAAGCTGCTTGCCAATCATCGATTCCAGCTTTTAAATATTTTTGCCATTTCAACGGGGTAGCAGGATCAATATAATAGATTATAGGTTTTTTAGGCTCGATAAGTTCTCCTTTTTTTTGTCGCTCTGCATCTGCTTGATTTTTAGGCTCTAATCTCCAACGAACTGCAAAAACTTCATTATCAGCTTTTTGCGATTCTTCGCCAAAACTTGCATATTGGTTAGCAAAATATCCTACACGTGGGTCGAAATATCGCTTTCGCATAGGAGTTTTTGGTAATATTATCATAGAAACATTGAACTCCATCGTAACGACACCAGCTTCTCGTGAGGCAGGCAAATATTGACCTACTTGGGGCATAGGTGTGAGGGAAATAGTAGGTGGTACTACATTAAATGTTTTGATACTACGGATTTCTGTATTAATCGGATAGCTGCGAATATGTTGGATAAACGAGCGGTCGGCGGCTATTGCAGTAATTTTTAATTGTTGTTTTCTTATTGGGTCAAGTGAAAATACTTGATTATCTCCCTTGAAAAAATCGCCTACTTCAATAATTGTCGAGGTATCTTTTCGGATGGATTTAATATCAAAAGCTCCAACAATTGGGTCGGCACTTGAGTTTTCTACTGCTTTAAAAATAGGTTTGGTGCTATCTCCACTAGCAATAACTAAGGTTATAGACTTAAGCAAAAGCTTGTTTTCTGGACCTTTCTCCCATTTTACAACTTGTCGGTTTACTTCTTCTCCACCAAAAATTCCACCACCTGCAGCTGTTTTAGAAAATCTCGTGACAGTCATGATTTCTCTACCCAACAGAGAATCTGGAATTTCGAAGAAATATTTATCATCTATGCGGTGAACGGTCATCAAGCCTTTATTGGTTTTCGCCTTATCAGTAATGACTTCTTTATATGGTTTTGGCCCATTTTTAGGTGCTTCAACCACTGGTTTGGTGGGGGGAGCTGGAGTCGTAACAGCTTCTTTAGGTGTTTCTGTCTGCTTTTTGTCCTTTTTTTGTGCGATAGCACTCAAAACCAAAAGATTTGAAAAAGCTACATAAAGTGTAATTTTCAATAATTTCATGTGTTAGGCTGGTCTTATGTAATTAAAATTTTGATTGATAGAATTATAAATAAAAATTATAGAAGATTTGTTTTAATTAATTTGATAGCAATTGCAATAAGTATCAATCCAAATACTTTTCGAAGAATATCTGCTCCTGTTACACCTAATTTTTTCTCAATTTGGCGGGATGTTCGTAACACTATATAGACTACTAATACATTGATAATAATACCAATAACAATATTTTCTTCACGGAAAGCTGCTTTTAACGAAATAATAGTTGTCATAGTCCCTGCACCAGCAATGATAGGAAATGCCAACGGCACAATTGATGTGGCTTTGCTATTGGTGGCTTCATGCTTGAAAATATTTCTACCTAAAATCATTTCAAAACCAATGATTGCTAATATCAAACCACCTGCTACCGCAAATGATTTTACATCTACTCCGAATAAATTGAGAATGCTTATACCTAAATATAAATAAGCAATCATTAATCCTCCTGCTACTAAGGTGGCTTGCTCTGCATGTATATCTCCAGCTTTTTTTCTTAAATCAATAATGATTGGTATAGATCCTAAAATATCTATTACTGAAAATAAAATAAGACTTACGGACACAATTTCTTTTATACTGAAGTTCATTGTTGTAGTAATTGTTTTAGTTGGTCAAATTCGTTGTTGTTGATTGCTGGAAAATTGGCAATTCTAAAAGTGCTGTCTTGCCATTTTCCGTAACCATTGCCTAAAATTATATTCTTTTTTGCTGCTTTATGCTTAATTTCTTGAATTTTTTCTTTAGAACCTGAAATTCCCACAACTGTCATCGAGCGAACTTCTGGGTTTTTGACCAAAAGTTCTAAATCTGTCTCATTTTCGATATAGTCATAAAAATCTAAAGCTCTTTGGATAATCTGGGAGCTGATTTTTTTGATATTTTCTACCTGCTCCATCACACGTTTGAGCAGATAGATTCCTAAAATATTGGGCGTATAATGGGTCTGATATTGATTAAAATTATCTCGAATAAATAAAAGACTGTTATAATAATTTCTATCATTCATGATTTTAGCTTGATGAATAGCTCGACTTGAGCATATCAAAATTCCTAATCCAGAAGGTAAACCCAAGCATTTTTGTGCGGATGCCAACCAAATATCTCCTTTTTCCCATGCTAATTCTATACCGCCGAGCGATGAAGTTACATCGATGGCAATGAGTTTTTCGGGATATATATTCTTGAGAATCGATAAATCCAATTGGGTAGTATTTGAGGTTTCGTTTTGGGTAAGACAGACAATTTCAGCTGTTTCAGGAATAGAAAAATTGGTGATTTTTTCTTGATAATCAAGTAGTTGTCCACTCGATAGGGGATGTGTTTTTTTTGCATAATCGAACCATTTTTGTCCGAAAGCACCATTGAAAATATGATGACTTTGCGTGCTTACAAATGACTGAGATACAATTTCCCAGCATTCGGTGGCAGAAGAAGTGAAAAAAACTTCATAAGACATCGGAATGTTTAACTTTGTTTTAAAAACTTCGATACAAGTCCGTAAAAGTGTCATAAATGCTTCACTTCGGTGATTTTGACTTAAAATTCCTGAAGAAAAAGCGTCTTGACAATAAGCTGCGACTTCAGGGTAGATTTTAGATGGTCCTGGATAAAAAGTAATCAATTTGTGATAATTAATTAATTTGAAAATATTTTTTTAATTCATTCTCGAGAGTAGATACAGACACGGTTTGAATTTCGCCGTCTAGAGCCAAAGAAATTTTACCATTTTCTTCAGAAATACAAATTGCCACTGCGTCCGTCGCCTCTGTGATTCCTAAAGCAGCTCGGTGTCTGAAGCCATAATGTTTCGGTAGTTCGTCGTTATTGGCAATAGGTAAAATACAATGAGCCGCAATAACTCGCTCATAATCAATGATAACAGCCCCGTCATTGAGTAAACTATATTGACTGAAAATTGATAATAAAAGCTTTTTTGATAAAATGGCATCTAATTTATCGCCAGATTCGGTATATTTCTCTAAAGAGTCTTCTTTTTGAATCACAATAATACCTCCCGTAAATTCCCCTGACATTGTTTTGACAGTATCCAAGATAATTTTCATTGGGAAAGTGGCATCTTCTTGGGCATCAGGATTTAGTATATTTTTGAATAATTGATGATTTGCCAAACTAGTAGATTTTCCTAGAATAAGTAAAAAACGACGAATTTCTTGTTGGAACAGCACAATCAAAGCAATTGCCCCAACACTCATGAAATATTCTAAAATTCGAGTCAATAACTCTAAACCCAAATATTTTACCAATAAATAAGAAAGATAAATTAATAAATAACCCAAAAATACTTTACTTGCAACACTACCTTTGACCAATTTATAGATATAATACATCAAAAATGAGACAATAAAAATATCAATAAAGTTTATCCAATTGATTTTTAAGTAGTCGATTTGCATAAATTTCGTTTTTTTGTTTGGAAAATCGTTGGTGTTGAAAGGGCAACGAAGAAACAGCATTAATTATTCTTTCAAAAATACTTATTTTATTGCAAAAAGCACAATGAAAGCCACAAAAAACAAAAATTTCAGAGGTCTTTTACCAAAGAAGTGAGAGCCTGTAAAATAGGAGAATCGTGTGTTGATTTGTAGCAGATGGATTGTTTGATTGCTACTTCAGTAAAAGGACTTCCATCTTTGTTAATCAAATCTTTACAAACTACCCCCTGAACCCTTGATGCGTCGTAAAAAGAAGGGACAAAGGCGATACCCACGCCTAAACTTACCAATCCACCTAATAATTCTATCGAAGAAACTTCTTGTACGATAAACGGCTCTCGGTTAAGTCCAGCTTTTTTACACATTTGCTCAATATCCTCAAAAATTGTATGAATAGATTTATTGATTTCAATCCATTTTTCATTTTTTAATTGCTCTAACTGTAGGTTTTCCATGCCCGAAAGTGGATGATTTTCGGAAAGCATTACTTTTAAATACCCAGTTTTGAATGGAGTTGCCACCAATGAACTACTTTTGAGAGGTAAAAGAGTGATTCCTAAATCGATACTTTCTTCACAAAGAGCATCTTGAACTGCCAGAAAAGTGGGTAATTCCACAATTTTAATTTCAATATCAGGAAAATTTTCGGTAAAAACCTTGATAACATCCACAATACGGCTTCGGAGCATCATGCGATAGACACCAAGTTTAAGAATTTTTTGTTGAAGTCCAACTTTTCTAGCATTTTCTAGTGCTTTTTCACAATTTTGAATAATTAGCTTTGCTTCTCCCAAAAATACAATACCAGCTTCCGTAAGTTCCACTTTTCTAAATTGTGTCCGTTTATGGCGGTTGAATAATTCTACTCCAATTTCGTCTTCTAATAAATGTATTTGTTGGCTCAATGCTGGTTGAGATACAAATAGCTTTTCGGCAGCCTTGCCAAAATGCAATTCTTCTGCCACACCTATAAAATATTTCAGTTGCCTTAATTCCACTCTAATAAGTTTTTCTTATTACAATATTAAAAATAAATATTAGATAAAATAAAGAATATTTTTGATTTTTGGGAGAAAATAGGGATAAACGGACAAAAAATGAAAGTTATTATTGTTGGCGGAGGCATTGGAGGCTTAACGACCGCTCTTAGTTTGCATAAAATCGGTATTGAAGTAAAGGTTTTTGAATCGGTTAAGACCTTAAAACCATTGGGTGTAGGCATCAATCTTTTGCCACATTGTGTGAGAGTTTTAACAAATCTTGGTTTTGAAGAATCCCTGATAAACAATGCCGTAGAAACGAAGGATTTAGTTTATTTCGATAAGTTTGGAAAGAAGTTTTGGGAAGAACCCCGAGGTAGATTTGCTGGATATAAATGGCAACAATTTTCAGTTCATCGTGGTATTTTTCAGATGATTTTATTTGAAAAAGCGGTGGAAGTACTTGGTAAAGAACGTATCAGAACTAATCATCATTTACTTGAGTTTGAGCAAAAAGAAAATAAGGTATTTGCCAAATTTGAGGTAAAAGATTCTGAAAATCAAATAGTTATAGAAGAAGGAGATGTATTAATTGGAGCTGATGGAATAAATTCGGTTGTCCGAAAACAACTATTTCCGAACGAAGGACCACCCGTTTTTTCAAAAAATGTTTTATATAGAGGAACGTCGATGATAAAGCCTTATTTAACAGGAGCTTCGATGGTGATGATTGGGCATTTGGGGCAGAAAATGGTGGCTTATCCAATTAATCCGACGATTGATGAAAATGGGAATCAATTGATTAATTGGGTTGGTAATTTGAGAGAAATGGATAGAGCAGAGTTTTTGGCTCGTGATTGGAACAGACAAGCAGATAAGCAAAGATTATTGGAAATCTATAAAAATTGGCGTTTTGATTGGTTAGATGTATATGAGATGATTGAAAAAGCCGAAGCAATTTATGAGTTTCCGATGTCGGATAGAAATCCTTTACCTCAATGGACTTTCGGTAGGGTAACTTTGTTGGGAGATGCAGCTCATCCGATGTATCCGATTGGTTCAAATGGAGCATCGCAAGCCATTTTAGATGTAGATGCTCTCACGCAAGCCATTTTGGAGGAAGAAAATATTGATGAAGCCTTGAAACGTTATGATTTGGAAAGAGTTCCGGCAACAGCAAAAGTCGTCCTACAAAATCGACAAAAAGGGCCAGATGAAATTATGGATTTGATGGAAGAGCGTTTTCCGAATGGATTCACAGAGGAGGAAATTCCTCATCACGAATTAGAAACTATCATGAGTAGATATAAACAAATAGCCGGATTTGATGTACAATCTTTGAATCAGAAAAGCTAAAAATCCGACTATTCATCCCTAAAATTATAACATTATGAAATCTATTTTACTATTCTTAAGCCTATTTATTGCGATGAGTTCATTGGCACAATCTGCTATCGAAGCACCTGGATTAGAGTTCGTTTGTGAGTTAAAAGTTAAATTAAATCCTCCGTTTGTGGTTGGTGAAACTCCTCATGGACTCAGACGAATTATTCCGATTATCGGTGGAACATTTGAAGGACCTAAAATGAAAGGCGAGATTTTGAATGGCGGAGCAGATTGGCAAATAGTTCGGAAAGATGGAGTAGCAGAATTGGAAGCTCATTATCAAATCAAAACTGATGATGGTATTATCATTTATATAAAAAATACAGGATTAAGGGTAGCAACTCCTGAGATTGCCGCAAAAATTGGTCGGGGTGAGCAAGTTTCACCGAATGATTATTATTTTAGGGCTATTCCGAAATTTGAAGCTCCTGCTGGAAAATACGAATGGATGAATAACGCAATTTTTATTTGCAAGGGTGTCAGAAATCCGGATAATGTTGCCATTCAAGTTTGGAAAGTACTTTAAAATTTTACCGAATATTCTAACCCTTACCTAAAACATGAAACTTAAAACCGCTTGGTATGCAGTTTTTATACTGACACTTGCCAATATTTCTTCATTCATCGATCGACAAATACTAAGTTTATTGGTTAAACCAATAAAACGAGATTTAGGGCTATCCGATACCCAAATGAGTTTATTAATGGGACTGAGTTTTGCCATATTTTATACTTTATTTGGGGTAATAATAGGGCGTTTGGCAGACCGTAAAAGCCGACGAAATATTATAATGATTGGAGTGACTATTTGGTCAATTATGACTTCTTTTTGTGCTGGAATTGTAACTTATTTTCAATTTTTCTTGGCAAGAATGGGGGTCGGTGTGGGAGAAGCAACTTTATCTCCATCGGCATATTCAATGATTTCTGATTTATTCCCAAAAGAAAAATTGGCAACTGCGATGAGTGTTTTTTCGATGGGAGTATTTTTAGGTTCGGGTTTGGCAACACTTATTGGCTCAGGCATTGTGGCAACTTTGCCTACGGAAGGAATGCTGACTATTCCAGTATTTGGTGAAATTTACCCTTGGCAATTGATTTTTATTTATGTCGGTTTACCGGGTATTGTCATTGCTTTGTTATTATTAACTATTAAAGAACCAGTCAGAAAAAATAAGTTAATGGTGGCTGGAGCAGAGGCTAAATTAAGCCTGAATGAATCTTTGAAAATAATTTTCAAGCATAAAAAAGCTTATTTGTTGATTTGCTTTACTGTGGCATTCCAAGCATTAATCAATTATGGATGTAATGCTTGGGTGCCAACATTTGTTGCACGAACTTTCGGTTGGGAAATTCCCCGTGCAGGTGCTTTTTATGGAGCGGTAGTGGTTGTAGCTTCTATTTTAGGTGTGATGTTTGGGGGATGGTATGCCGATAAAAAAGCCAAAGAAGGGGTAGATGATG
>JACCEC010458448.1_pt1 | contig 12517 bp, 4 predicted proteins | sample 7450121 | NCBI WGS metagenome assembly JACCEC01 (sample SAMN15323455, study PRJNA562643) | freshwater metagenome | isolation source: river surface water | place: USA:Blue River Watershed | collected 2017-08-18 | reverse complement strand
CGTCAAACCTCCGTCCGCGGCTTCTCCATCCCCATCGACGTCGCCGCAAAACGTGGCTGGGGCCGTCTCGAACTACCAGCCGATTCCAACCCCGCAAACAATCTCTTCCACTTCGTGTACGACGAAGTCCCAACCCTCCGCTCCGTCGTGCTCACCGATGCTGACGCCGTCGCCGAACCGCTCGTGGCCGTCCTGTCAGCCTCCGCCGACGAATCCCGCAAGTACGCCTGCGATCGCCTCCCCTCGAAACGCGCCCACGAAATCGCGTGGGACGAAACCGCACTCATCGTCTGGCACGCCACACCCCCCGAACCCGACTCCCCCCTGCACCGCCAACTCCTCACGCACATCCGCAACGGACGTCGCCTGCTCTTTCTCCCGCTTGCAGACGCATCCTCCCCATCCTTTGCCGGTCTCGCTTGGGGCAAACCAACAGCGCTGGATCAACCGCTCTCGCCCGCAACCTGGCGCAATGACCACGATTTGTTGGCCAACACCAAGGACGGTTCCGCGCTTCCGGTCGGTGACCTCGAGGTTCGTAAGTTCACCTCCGTCCAAGGCAACGGAATCCCGCTCGCCCAACTTCCAAACAACCAGACCATCCTCCAACGCTCCGCGACCGAAAACGGCGTCTACTTCCTCGGCGTCCTTCCGTCACCTGGCGACTCAAGCCTCGCAAGCCAAGGCGTGTCTCTCTTCGTTCTGCTGCACCGAGCACTCGAAGATGGCTCGCGCTCGCTCGGAAAAGCGCGCCTGCTCGACGCCGCGCACTCCGCCTTGCCCGCCGAGGCAGGCCTCTGGAGAAATGCCGACCCAAGCGCCGAGTCACCGAATCCATCAAACCCCGGATTGCAAGCAGGCTCCTTCGCCGCAGGGGACTTGCTCCACGCACTCAACCGACCCGAATCCGAAGACCTCGCAGAATCGCTCGACCGCTCCGCCGTTCAGGAACTCTTCGCCGGACTCGACTTTCGAATGATCACCGACTCCACGGAAAATGGACGCGACATCACCAGCGAAGTGTGGCGCTCGTTCCTCGCCTTGATGGCCATCGCGCTCCTCGCCGAAGCCGTTCTCTGCATGCCCCCAGCCCCCGCGACAAATCCCATTCAACCCAGTCGCGCAAATCCGCAACCTGCTCCCCGCAGCTAACGTTTCGCAATGGAACCAACACAACAGTCCCTGGTGTTCAACCACAGCGCCGCTTCCATTGCGGTGTCCGTGGCGTTCATCGTGGCCGTCGTGGTTCTGGCCCTCGTCGCGGCAAGACGCGCCGCATTCAGGCCCGCAGTTTGTGCCCTCGAAACGCTGCGAGTCCTCATCGCAGCCGCCATCGCCATCACCCTGAACCAGCCCGAATGGCTCGAACAGTTCATGCCCAATGCGCGTCCCGCCATCCTCGTCCTGCGCGACGTCTCCGGCTCCATGACCACCGCCGATGCCCCCAACCCCGACGGAGGGACGGAAGGCCTCACGCGAACCGCCGCCGCAGAGGCACTCGCCAACCCCGAAAAATGGGAGCCCCTAAAAAAGGATTTCGACGTCCATTCGACCACCTTCTCCTCAACCCTCACCAATCCCGCCGAAGGCACCGACATCAACGAAGCCCTGTCAAAAGCGCTCGACGATCACCCACAGCTCAAAGGCGTCGTCCTGCTCAGTGACGGCGACTGGAACACCGGCAACGCTCCCTCACAGGAAGCCGTTCGCTACCGCATGCGCAACATTCCCGTGTTCGCAGTACCCGTCGGGTCTGCATCAAAACTTCCTGACATCATCCTCTCAGGCTTCGACGTGCCCGCCTTCGCCATCGCCGGAAAACCGCTCCGCATCCCGTTCTCCATCGAGAGCACGCTCCCCCGCGACGAAGATCTCGTTCTCGAAATGAAAACCGATGCGGGCGAGGTCCTCACCCAACCCGTGCGACTCCCCGCTATGGGACGCGTCCAAGACGCCCTCACGTGGAAGCCGATGAAAGAAGGCGCGTTCAAGCTCACGCTCACGGTGCCTCCCGGAAACGGAGAACGCATCCTCAACAACAACGCCGCTGAAGCCCCCATCGCCGTGCGCAAAGAGCAGTTGCGCGTACTCGTCATTGAAACACTGCCCCGCTGGGAGTTCCGCTACTTGCGCAACGCCCTCGAACGGGACCCCGGCGTGCAAGTCGATTGCCTGCTGCTGCATCCCGACCTCGGAAAACCCGGCACCGGACGCGGCTACCTCGCTTCCTTTCCCAAAGCAGACGAACTCGCAAAATACGACGTCGTGTTCCTCGGCGACGTGGGAGCTGCCGCCGGACAGCTGACCACCGAGCAATGCAGCGCGCTCCGAAAGGCGGTTCGTGACCAAGCCACCGGCCTCGTCTTTCTCCCCGGCATGCTCGGCAACCAACTGTCCCTCGACGGCTCTGATCTCGAAGACCTCGTTCCCGTTGTTTGGGACACCGCCAACCGGCGGGGCCACGGAAGCCCGACCCCAGGCCGGATTACCCTGACCGAAAACGGCAACCGCAGCCTGCTCACCAAACTTGAGGACACCGAAGAAGCCAACCTCAAGGTGTGGCAAAGCCTCCCCGGCTTCCACTGGCACGGCCCCGCCTACCGAGCCAAATCCGGCACCGACGTCCTCGCCATCCACGACAGCGCAGGCAACCAGTTCGGACGCACCCCCTTGCTCGTCACAAAAACCTTTGGGGCCGGGAAACTTCTCTACATGGGAACCGATGCCGCATGGCGCTGGCGAAAAGGCGTCGAAGATCGTTACCACTACCGCTTCTGGGGCCAGGTCGTGCGCTGGATGGCCTACCAACGGAACATGTCCAGCGGCGACCGAATGCGCCTCTTTTACTCGCCCGATCGCCCGCGCACCGACGCCTCCATCACCCTCAACGCCAACGTCTCCTCCACCACCGGCGAACCCCTGCGCGAGGGACAAGTCATCGCCACCGTCACCGCGCCCTCAGGGAAAACGTCCACCCTCCGGTTGCGCAGCGCCGGCGACGACGCATGGGGCCTTTTCAGCGCCTCATTCACCCCCGTGGAAACAGGTGAACATCAGGTGCTTCTGGCATGCGCAGAAGCGGACACATCGCTCACAACCACCATCTCCGTCCAAGGCCAGAGCCGCGAACGCATCGGTCAACCCGTTCGAAAAGACGTCCTCGCAGAAATCGCCAGCATCACCCGCGGACAACTCCTCGAAACCGCCGACACTTCCCCCATTATCCAAGCCGTCTCAAAACTCCCCGTGCGGGAGTTGCAAGAACGCCGCGTTCCAATCTGGGCCCATCCGTATTGGGCAGTTTCCATTGTCCTGCTTCTCGGAGTATTCTGGGGAGCCCGTAAGGCCGTCGGTTCTTTCTGAGGTAACACTCACGCGATATGAAACTTGCACTCCCCCCGATTCTGGAAAGCAAGCTCTCGGATTTCCGCGCGCAAGTCCGCTCCGTCAAACTCACCGAAGCCCTGCTCGCCGCGCTGAGTGGCATCGCGCTCTCCTACCTCATCATCTTCGTCGCAGACCGTTTCACCGAAACACCGCTCGCCGTCCGCTGCATCATCTGTCTCCTCGGCGCAGCCACCGCGGTCATCGGCATCCCACTAAAATGGTACCGCTGGGTCTGGAAACAACGACGCCTCGAGGACGCCGCGCGCCTCCTCCGGCGAACCTTCCCGCGCTTGGGCGACCAGTTGCTCGGAATCGTCGAACTCGCCAGAGGCAATGGATTACCCACCGGACACAGCGACCGACTCGTCCGTGCCGCCATGGAACAGGCAGCCGAAGTCGTCAGAGACCGTGATTTCCGTAATGCGGTTCCTGAAAGCACTCATACGCAATGGGCTTTACGAACGCTGTTCATCGCTCTGCTCTGCGCCGGTGCTTGGATCTACTCGAGCGACGCAGCGCGGAACGCCCTCGTCCGCTGGGCCATGCCGTGGAAAGACTCCGAACGCTTCACCTTCACCCGCCTCAACCCGCTTCCCCCACGCCTAGTCGTCCCCATCTCCGAACCCTTCTCTCTCCCCCTCCAACCCAGCGCCGATTCGCTCCGCACCCCGGAGTCCGCCCACGCCCGTATCCCGCGCCAACCCGCCGTTCACGCAACCCTCGACTCGGGCGTCTATCCGCTCGCGTTCCCTCCGCAAAAAACGGCCACCTCCCTTTCGCTCGCCGTCGGTGATTTTCGACGCACCCTCCAAGTCGTCCCCCTTCCAAGGCCCGAACTCACCGCCCTCTCCGTACGACTACGCCTCCCCGCGTACCTCAAATACGCCAACGAACCAGTGCAGGAAGTCCGAGGAACCAACCTGCCCCTCTTGAAAGGCACCCTCGCCGCCTTCGAAGCCGCAACCGATCACCCCCTCGCATCAGCCACCCTCGACGAGAAACCCCTCGAGGTCTCCCACACCTCCCTCAAAACGCCCTACCTCGCCATCTCGGGAGATCTCTCACCGCGACTCGATTGGAAAGACGTCGAAGGTCTCACCCCTCGAGATCCGCTCACCCTTCGCATCCGCGCCGTCGAGGACGAACCTCCACGCATCACCGCCAAACGCTCGTCCGAAGAGCCCGTAGTACTCGAATCCGAAGTGCTCACCTTCGAAATCGAAACAACCGACGATTTCGGCGTTCAACGCGTCGGGCTCGAATGGCGCTCCCTCGGAGGCTCCGACGACTCCAAGACCTTCACTGGCTCCAAAGTCACCGCTTCCGGCCAACCTGAACGCAAAGAACTCGCCGCACGCGCCACGCTCAGCCCGCTGCGCGAACGCATCGCTCCGCAATCCCTCGAAGTCCGCGCGTGGGTGGAAGACTACTTGCCCGGCCGCCCGCGCACCTACTCCGGAGCCTTCATCATCCAAATCGTCACCAAAACAGAACACGCGCTCTGGGTCGTCGAACAGATGAGCAAATGGCTCGACGCCGCCCGCGAAGGGTACGACCGCGAACAGCAACTCCACCAAAACAACGTCGAACTGCGCAAACTCGACGCCACCGAGCTCGACCGCCCAGAGAACCGGCGCCGCCTCGCCCAACAAGCCGCCGCAGAGGCCGCAAACTCCGCCCGACTCAATGCCCTTGCCGACCTCGGAAAACGGCTCCTCTCCCAAGCCTCCCGCAATGACGAATTCGACGCGAAACGCATCGAATCTTGGGCATCCACCCTCGGCGCACTCGATGACATCGCCGCCAAACGCATGCCGTCCGTGACCGACCTGCTCAAGCAAGCCGCCAACGCCGCTGCGCAAGCCGCCAACGCAAAACCTGCAGCAGGAGCCGAATCCGGCGCGCCAGACAACGCCGCGTCCGGCAAACCCGCAGATCCATCCAGCAGCGGATCACCTCAGGATCCCAGCACCGCCAAACCCGGAGGCGCTGACGGAAAATCCACCCCAAACGATGCCCCCATCGTCAAGGCGCCCGGTAGCGAACCCAAACCCGCCGCTGCCGACACCGCCAGCAAACCAAAATCCCCGGATACCCCTCCTTCGCCCACCATCACCAACAACGAGTCCGGATTAAACCCCGGCGCCCCGCCGCCCTCACAACCAGCCACCACCGCTGCCAACGCTTCCAAACCCCCGCCGCTAGGCCTTCCTCAAACGACCCTCGAAAATGTTCCGAAAAAGGACGCGTACCTCGACGACCCAGCCGCAGAAAGTCCTGCCGGACAAGCTCTCAACGAGGCAGTGAAAGAACAAAAAGCCCTGCTCGATGAGTTTTCCAAGGTCGCAGCAGACCTGCAAAAAGTCCTCTCCGGACTCGAAACCAGCACGTTCGTCAAACGCCTGAAATCCGCATCGCGCGTTCAAATGAACATCGCGAAAACCGTCACCTCCGATTTGCTCAAATCGTTCGGAATCGAAAACGCGCCCCCTCCCGAAGCAGCCCCCATCGTTGAGACAGCCGGCAAGCAGGCGGACTTTTTTCAGAACATCCACTCCGACATGGAGGCGTTCGTCGTCCGCCGCCAAGACTCCGCCCTCGTCAAAGTGTTCGACCAAATCAAGGGCATGAATGTCGTCCAACAACTCAACCACAACCGTGACCGCATCCGCGAAAACCTGAGCGGACGATCCATCGCCGGCGCGGAGTTTTGGGCGGACACCTTCGACCGCTGGGCGGAAGAGTTGGTCGAAGCCACAAAGAACAAGAAGGAAGAGAAGAAAAAGCCCTCCGAGGATAAGCCAAGCCTGCCTCCAGAGGTCATCCTCAAGCTCATGCAGGCGCTCGACAGCGAGGTGAAACTCCGCGACCAAACGCGCGAGATCGAAAGCTCAAAACCGGACCTCGGCCCCGTGCGCCACGCCGCGGAAGCCGGCTCTCTCGCCATGGAACAGGACGCCATCAATGTGCTCACCACCTCAGCCGTGCGCGACATCACCGCACTTCCCAACGCGCTCGCCGATTTCACAAAAGAGATCAACCTCGTGAACAAGGTGGTCAGCGTCATGCAGGAAAACACCGGCATCCTCGCGGGCCGCGACACAGGACCCGCAGCCATCGCCGCCGAAACGGAAATCATCGAACTGTTGCTCCAATCAAAACGCGCAGGAGGCGGTGGTGGCGGAGGCGGCGGTGGTGGCGGATCCGCCGGCGGAGGACTCGGGCCTGAGTTCTTCTCGCAATCCCCCCTCTCGATTCTTGGATCGGCAAACGGCAAGCCTCCTTCCGCGCCCCGCGCAGTCGGACAGGCCACCGGCGTCGCAGGCAAAGAGTTTCCTGCAGAATATAAATCTGGGTTAGACAGCTATTTCAGCCGCTTGGAGGGACGTTCCAAATGAGAACCCCACGCTCCATGTCTCGCCCATTCGCAGCGCCCTGGGCGCTCGCGTTTGCCGGACTACTCACCGCCGATTCGACCACTTGGGCCGAGCAAAAGGTGAAGCCTTCCCAAGGAACTGAAAACCCATCCGCAGCGCCCGCAAAAGCCGATGAGGTCTCAGACGAAACGCTCGACAGCTGTAAATCTCAACTTCGACAACTCCTCGAAAGCGAGATGGAGGCAGAGGTTTCGCATCTCGCGAAAACGGTGGCCCTTTCAGACGAAACCGTCGCAGCCCTGCAATCCGCGTCTGCTTCTCTCGTGGAAAAAGCGCTCGAAGACGCTACCCAACACATTCGCGAGTTTATCGTAGCCATCTCGGCTTGGGTTCGAACCAATCGTGTCGGCGTTCAAGTGCTGGGTGCAGAAAACTTCTCGTCCTTTTTTTCGCGGCGCGCTTCCGGATCCGCGGTGTTCTTTCAACGCAACGCGGGAGGCCCGCCCCAACCGCAGATTCCGGCTCTCTGGCAGGAAAAAGCTTGGAAAGAAAAGGTCGCCGCGCTGTTGACCATCGATCAACGTAAGACCCTCGCAGACTTCCTCGCCGACGAATCCGCAAAGCTGGAGAAAAGCATGAAAGGGGGAGACGTCGCGATTCGCAAGCGGCTCGGCATCGAGGCCGCCATCCTCCGATCACGGATCGAACGCGCGGTCGAACTCGAACCCGACCGCCTGTCACGCTTCCACGCGCTGCTCGACCAAGCTCAAGACAAAGGCACCACCGTCACCCTCGAACGTCTGCGCGCATTCATCGAAGGCCTTCCACGCAACAGTCGTGAGCAGTGGCAGGGCAATCTCGGGGGTATCTCCTCGTTTGATTACGACATCGAAACCGATTCCCTCTGGAAAGAGGGTATCGATGCACTCCTCACCCCCGCCGAACAAGAAGGCGTTCGCGCCAGCATGAAGGATCGGCTCGAACGTCTGACCCAAGCGCTTGTCGAACTCTCACTCCGCGAGCTGGATACCCGGTGCCGCCTCTCACCCGAACAAAAGACGGCGGTGCGACCACTCGTGGAAAAAGCCATCGCGCAGGAGAACAAAGACGCGCCCAACCCTGAATCCAAGATGGGGCCCGCCGTCCTCTTCTCCGGCATGCGAAATCGCACCCGGAATGCCTGCGACAACCTGCCGGAGACCGACCTGCGCACGATTCTGGACACGCGTCAATTCACGGCTTGGAGCGCGCAACGCGAGAAAAACGAAGCGCGACGTGCAACCTCCACTCGCACTCGCAATGCGAGGGGCCAGGCCACACCAGAAAAGCCGGTGCCGCCGGTCGACCCAGAGACCCTGATCCAAGAGCACCTTGTGAAATCTGCCGAAAGCCAGCGCGATCAACTTCGCACGGCTATGCTCGCCAAAGTGGACGAAATCTCGCGGGATGCAGAGATCGATGCAGCGCACGCCGAACGCCTCCGCACCGCAGCACTCGGCGCAGTCGAGTTCCATCTCAAGAACTGGAAACCCAACTTCGAAAACAATCTGCGCGCAAACCTCCACAACGTGCGACCCGAAGGGCTCGCAGAGCGACTCGGCAACTTCGGCTTTTTCATGATGGGAGGTTCTCCACTCGCTCCACAAACCCAACCAATCTGGAAAAATGCGTACAACTCCGAACTCTCCGATTCGCAACGCCAAAAGCTCACCCAGCTCGCACGGCAACGCCAAGAGGAGCTCGCTAAAATGGTCGCAACCCTGACCACCTGGATCTTCGAGCGACACACAGCCCTTCGCCCCACTCAAATTCCTCCCGTCCGCGAACTCGTCGCCAAAGCCGTGCTGGAATACCTCCCGGATCTCGAACAAACCTACGGCGCGGAAGACTCGGAATCCCCTTGGTACAACCACCTTCACTCGGTGGTCCTCCCGTTGTTTGGCGTCGCAGAAACAGACCTCAAACAGGTTCTCACCACCGCCCAATGGGAACGCTGGAGCAAATCCGAACTCCATCACTCGTTCGGTAGCAACTGGACCAACATCAAGAGCCTTCACGAATCACGAAAGGTCCGCCAAAAACAATGAACCCGCTCTCCAAACCCCTCGCCCTCGGATGCGCGGCCCTCGCGTTCGCAGTCGCCACAGCAACGCATGCGCAAGACCCCGCGCTCCGGTTCGGCGCTCGCGTCCCACAAGAAGTCGTTACCCTCTACGACCGCGGTCTCGCCTGGCTCGCCGCACAACAAGGTCCCGACGGTGAGTGGCGCGATAACAACCGCGGCGCCGGCGTCACCGGCATCTGCCTCATGTCCTTTCTCGCAAGCGGAGAAGACCCAAACCACGGCAAATACGCCAAGCCCATTCGCCTCGCCGTTCGGTCCATTCTCACCCGTCAGGACGCCTCCAGCGGATATTATCCCGAAAGCATGTACCATCACGGTTTTGCCATGCTCGCCCTCTCCGAAGCCTACGGCGTCGTCGATGAACAACTCCTCTGGGAAGGCGCAAAACCCGTTCGCTCGATCGCACACAGTCTCGAGCTCGCCATCCGCCTCGCAGGCGACTCGCAGAAGCGCAACGACTTCGGCGGATGGCGCTACAGTCCCGAAAGCCGCGACGCCGACACCTCCGTCACCGGCGCGATGCTCATGGGCCTGCTCGCCGCGCGAAACGCCGGAATGGATGTCCCCGACGCCGTCGTCAATAACGCGATGCAGTACATCCGCAGAAGCACAGGATCCTCCGGCATGGTCGCCTACTCCGGAGGCCTCGGTGAAGGACTCGGCGGTTCCATGAATCTCACCGCCATCGGAACGCTCGTCGGCGCAGTCTCCCGGTCCAAAGAGTCCGACGAATACAAATCGGCAAAGGGACGCCTCCTCGACCACTTGAATCATCGCGAATCCTCCTACCCAGAATACTTCGGCTACTACATGGCCCAGGCCCTCTTCCAAGCGGATTACCCCGCTTGGCAAAAGTGGAACCAAACCCGCATTCGCGAACTCCTCCAACAACAACGCCCCGACGGCTCTTTCAAAAACAGCCCGTATTCCACCGGCATGTCCCTGCTCGCGCTCGGGCTCAACTACCGCCTGCTCCCGATCTACGAACGATGAGTCCGCGCCTCTCCATCCCCCGCGCACTCCTTGCGCTGGCTCCGCTCGCCGCCTCCATTGGCCTTTCACACGCGCAGGAGCCCGCCGATAAAAAAATCGTCGTTCAAGGTCAGGGCGCCCTCGTGATTCAAGGTCAGGGCGCTCAGGGCAACGTCGTCATTCAAGGAAATGGATTCCAAGGCAATGTGGTGATTCAGGGCGCTGCAGGTCAGGGCAAAGTCGTCATCCAAGGGGGCGCTCCTGCTCCCGTTGCACAACCAGCGGCTCCCGCGCGTCCCGGCCTCAACGCCGCCCGACCAGGTTTCGTTCGGATCGCAAACAATCCAGCCGCAGCAGCTCCCTCAGCCCCACCAGAACCCGTCCTCACGTGGAAGGACGGCAATACCCTTCCCGGTAAACTCGAGGACATCAGCCCAACCCACGTCATCTGGCGCAACCCCACATTCCTAGAACCCATTCGCCTCAGTTGGGATTCCGTCCAACTCATCGGCAAACCCAATCCCGAACAAACCAAAGACGCCTTTCGCTTCGCCACCAAGGACGGTTCCCACTTCTACGGACGACCCACCCGACTCGAAGGTCCCATCCTGCACGTGGAGAGCTCGCGTTTCGGATCACTCCATCTCCGAAAAGATGCGCTCCTTCTCATCCAACGAATCCGGGATGATGACGGCGCCGCAGCCTCTCTCATCTTTCAAGGACCCCAAGGCGATGCCCTTTGGACAACCTCCGATAACAATCAGCAGCGGAACAGGTTTCAGTCGGACGATGGCGAGAGCAAACAGCGCCCTCCCGATTTTCAGCAAGGACCCGCCGGTACCCTCGAAAGCCGTATCTGGAACCGCACCGTCCAACATCCCCTCGAACTTCCGGAAGAATGCGACATCAGCTTCGTCATTCGTTCGAATGGCCGTCCGGACTTCATGCTCTCCTTCGGCACCAAAACCAACAAAGGAGTCGCCATCGAAACGTGGGACGACGAACTCGTCGCTCACGGCGGTGTCCAAGGCGTCTTCAAACGTCTCGCAACACTGGACCGCTCAGCACGCCACGTGGCGGTGAGCCTCCGCTGGAACTCACGCGCCGGTGAAGCCGTGTTTCGGATTGAAGGACAGCCCGAACCCCTCACGTTCCGCGGACTCGACTTACCGACGGGCGGACAACCCGGCATCACATTGTCGAGCAAAGGCTTAAATCTGACTCTTGAGGATCTGCGAATCACAAAGCCCGAAGGCGAATCCGTGCCGCCACCCGCACCCACCTCTCCAAACACCCTCATCCTAAAAGACGGCCGCTCTCTCGCCGTTGAAACCATCGAGCCCTCTGCCACGGGACTGACGGTTCGCGGGGGAAATGCGGCAGCGCCCGTCGAGGTGGCGTGGAACGACATACGAACGCTCCGCCTTTCCGGTGAGCCTGTCGCGTTGAACGAGCAGGACGCCTGTATCCAGTTTGCCGACGGAACGCTCCTTCACGCCTCCTCCGCCCGACGCGAGGGTTCCTCGCTGTTCCTCGAAGCAGCTTTTGCCGACGGAACTTTCCCATGCCTTCAGGACGGACTCCGGCTCATGCGTGGCGCAACAAAGAAAGCACCCGACACCTCTGCGCAATCACCGGACGCGCTGGCCATCGGAGGACTTCGGTTGCGAGGAAAAGGGGTGTTTAGCCAAGGCTCGGGACCCATGTGGCTTTTCCCAGGTGCCTCGAGCGCCGTGACTCCAAAAGAATCTCTGCCGATGCGATTAACGCGTTCGGCAGGCGCTAACCCAGACCCCGCGCCGGCGACCTCAACCAACCCGGATTCTGCAGGCACATCTCGCGAGATGTTCGTCTTCACACGAAACGGGGAAGTGCTTCCCGGGCGAGTAGACCGGATGGACGCCGATCACGCGCACCTCCAATCCGCCCTTTTCCGCGAAACGGTGATGCCACGGGAATCCCTTAGCGCATTGTATTTCAACCCTTTCGCTGGACTCGGTGTGACCGGCTTCAAAGAGGGCTGGAAGCTCGCAAAAGGACGCGAGGGGTTGGTCACACACAAGGACGGCATCCTCCGCATCGAGCCGGGCGCCGCTTGGGTCCACCCGCAAGTCATGCGCTGCAATGAAATCGCGTTCACTCTTCGGCTCCGAAAAAACATCTCGGACATCGGGAACGTGTCCGCTGTCGCCGTCACTCCCTTCAGTGACGGATCCTCCGCCGGGCTTCCCCAGCTGATGGTTGCCGCGTTCGGGAGCGGACGAAACATCAACGTGGGCGTCATTTCGCCTGGTGAAGATAATCCGTCGCGGTCTCACTCGATGAACCTCGGCGATGCAACCGATATCCCGATCCGGTTGCGCGTTATGAACCGCGAGGTCGAGATTTACGTCGGCGGCGAGCGCATGCCACTCAACTTGCATCTTCCGTCCAAACGCAACGGAAACGGCCTGCTCGTCGAGCCAGGACGGTATTTCGGAAACAACTCGCGCACGATTGAGCTGACGGGCTTCTCGGCCAAGGCCGACTCCCGCCACCCTGTCCTGCCCGCGCTCGAAGCCGAGTCACGAAAACAAGTGCTCTCCATTCCCCGCTTTCGTAAGGAGGAACCTCCACGCCACCTCCTCGTATCCACCAACGGTGACGCACTCCGAGG
>JACCEC012907428.1_pt1 | contig 12518 bp, 10 predicted proteins | sample 7450121 | NCBI WGS metagenome assembly JACCEC01 (sample SAMN15323455, study PRJNA562643) | freshwater metagenome | isolation source: river surface water | place: USA:Blue River Watershed | collected 2017-08-18 | reverse complement strand
GCTTGCCTGTTTACCGCCGACCTCGGTCTGCCCCGGATGCTGCGTTTGAAAGAATCAAAAAAAACGCCGTTTTTCAACGGCGCTATTGAGTGCAGGTTGTTCCGGTTCGAGATGGTGGCGGGATCGAACCGGAACCGATAACCAACGCAGAATCTGATACGAAAAATATCAGGATTCTTTTTCAGTATTCCAAAATTCGGCATTTACATGCGGGTCGTCGATACTCCACTCTCCATCCGGAGTAAAGATCAATCTGGTTTTAATCGTGATACTGGCATTATCTCCAATCTCAATAGTCTGGGGATTTTCCTTAAGCTTAGTTGCTCGTAACCCACCTTTTCCGGTTTTACTGTCACAGTAAGCCTCGTAATCAATGATGATATTGCCGCTGGAACTCCTGCTTAAAACATAAGTTGCCTTGAAATTTCCCAGTGGCTGGATCGGGGTTCCATCAGCCAATCGCAAAATTGACTGATATTGCCCGCCCTTGTCTACTCGCCTGAAAAGAGCATTTTTTAAGAACATCCCCAGATTTTGTGAAGCCACATTACTGACCATCATCCCCATGTCTTTAGTATTATTGGATGCAAAAAAATCAAGGAATTCTTCAATAGAGGTGATAGTGTTCATTGATCCATTTTCGTCTTTTATCTTGTATACGGAATTCCGGAAATCTCTGATAAAAGTAGGCTTGGCTTTGGTTTTATCCCCCATGGGCTTGCCGTTAGGATCAGTGATATCTGAGGAATCGTACGACCATGGTTTCATGAACGCGCCATCCGCTGCACGGGAATAAAAATCCGAAAACTCTAGATCAGTCAGATCTACCTCTGTATCGATAATCATATTTTTTGAACGCACCTCGGCATCCGCCGCCAGAGCCTGCAGCTTTTTCTCATCAAAAGCTATTTCTTTATCTGAAAGCACCCCAATCATTTTTGCGTTGAGCAATATGCTTTTCCTTTTTCCATCCGCTTTTTTATAAACCGGGTCTTCCTGAAGTTGGAGATAGATTTTGGCTGCCTGATTTCTGACATCAATTGGCACATCTTTCAGCAGATTATTTACTTTTTTTCTGGGAGATATCTTGGATGGGGAAACCCTGCCGACACTAGCTGGCGAAGACGGCGGACTACTTCGACCAGAAGATATTTTTTCTGATAAGCTCGACAGATTCAATTTTATATCGGTGAATTTTCTGCTGAATTCTTTTCGGAGTTTATTCGCCGATGAATGATTCGGTGCCGGCGATTTTTCCTCTCCTTTATCTCTAGGCGTCGTCGTCGGAGATTCATTTGATTGGTTTTTTTCAGCTTCCCGAGGCCTGATATTTGCCCGTCGTGGACTTTCGATTGATTTCTCGAACTTTCTTGGTGAAGCGGAAGGTCCATCGGATGATTTAACACTGGACGAAAAATCTAATTTCTTAGGCTTTTCCGATCGGATGGTGGTAACGGGTGGGGTGTGCGCAAAGTGAGCAGCGCCTGAGGACGGTTTTCCATCGCCTGTATCGGTTTGTGTGACAGTAGGCTTCACTTGGTCTTGCTCTTTCGCTGCCTCCTTCACTTTCATGGCTGGTGGTTTGTCCCCTGTTCCAGATCCTCCGTTTGTCTGCGAATTTGCAGCTGCTTTTTCAAGAAGCTTCCATTCTTTCTCAAATTCATCTCGAGTAAATATTGGTGATTTTTTGTATTCAGTGTTGGCACGACTCATGGCTTGATTCCTCTTCATTCCGATTTAAAAATTGCCATTACTCAGTAACTTTCAGGCAATAAGACGTTCCTCGGAAATACCGCTTTTTAAAAAGCCAAATCACTTGTGGCTTCCTCCTCTGCAGTGATCAGTTATGCTGTTGTTTTCCGTATCATTTCAGGAGCATTCATGTTGCAACACACCGCCCTGCTGGGCCAATTGTCAGATCCGGAGCTGCTGAAATCTCAGGCATGGCTGGACGGCCAGTGGGTTGATGCGTCTTCCCGTTTTGCCATCACCAATCCGGCCGATGGCAGTCACCTCGTCGATGTGCCTAATCAGGGGGCGAAGGAAGCCGAACAAGCCATCGTTGCAGCGGCCAAGGCTTTTCCCGGCTGGGCCGCAAAGACTGGCAAAGAACGCGCGCAGCTGATGCGCAAGTGGTTTGATCTGATTGTCGCCAACGCCGATGACCTGGCCAAGCTGATGACTGCGGAGCAAGGCAAGCCAGTGCCCGAGGCCAAGGGCGAAGTGATGTATGGCGCAAGCTTTATCGAGTGGTTTGCTGAAGAGGCTAAGCGCGTCAATGGCGATGTGCTGGCCTCACCGGCTGCAGACCGGCGTCTGGTCACGCTCAAGCAGCCCATCGGTGTCTGCGCTGCCATCACGCCATGGAATTTCCCGATTGCAATGATCACGCGCAAGATTGCGCCGGCGATGGCAGCGGGCTGCACGATTGTCATCAAGCCTGCCGAGCAAACGCCTCTGTCAGCACTAGCGTTGGCCGAGCTTGCGCATCGCGCGGGTATTCCTGCCGGTGTGATCAACGTGCTGATTGCTGATAGCGAACAGTCGATTGCGATCGGCAAGGTACTCTGCTCAAGCCCTGTTGTCCGGCATATTTCGTTTACCGGCTCGACGCCAGTGGGTCGCATCCTGATGGCGCAGAGTGCGCCAACCATCAAAAAAATGGCGCTAGAGCTCGGCGGTCATGCACCTTTTATTGTGTTCGATGATGCCGATATCGATGCTGCTATCGAGGGTGCACTGATTTCCAAATACCGGAATGCCGGTCAGACATGCGTCTGCACGAACCGCTTTTATGTACAGGACAAGGTCTATGATGAATTTGTCAGAAAGCTTGCAGCCGGCGCGGCAAAGATCAAAGTAGGCAACGGCTTTGAGCAAGGCGTTCAGCAAGGACCGCTGATCGATGAACAGGCCGTCAATAAAGTGAAAGACCACGTAGGCGACGCCCTCAGCAAAGGCGCGAAACTGGAAACAGGCGGCTCGGAACACGCGATGGGCGGACTGTTTTATCAGCCGACGGTACTGTCGAATGTCAGCCGTGACATGAAGATCATGCAAGAAGAGACCTTTGGACCAGTAGCCGCCATCGTGCGCTTCCACAAGGAGGAAGAAGCCATCGCTGCGGCAAACGATACTGACTATGGTCTGGCCAGCTACTTCTATACCCGCGATATCAGCCGGGTATGGCGCGTCGCCGAGCAGCTGGAATACGGTATGGTCGGCATTAACACTGGCCTCATCTCGAATGAAGTCGGCCCTTTCGGTGGCGTGAAGCAGTCTGGTCTGGGACGTGAAGGCTCAAAATACGGTATCGATGAATACCTTGAACTGAAATACCTCTGTATCGGCGGCATCTGATTTCCGCAAGCCATGTCAGACAATAACGGCGAGCGCACCTCTGCAGGTGCACTCGCGTTGCTGCTGGCGGCGCTGGCAATGATCGGACCTTTTTCGGTCGATACGTACTTGCCTGCGTTTCCTGTTATCGGCGAGAGTCTCGCTGCTTCGCCAATGCAGGTCCAGCAAACGCTGACGGCTTATATGGCGTCATTTGCAATCATGACGCTCTGGCATGGAGCGCTGTCCGATTCATTTGGGCGTCGCAGCATCATCCTGATCTCTCTGGCTATCTACGCAGTAGCCTCAATCGGCTGTGCAGCAGTACATCGAATCGAGTATTTGTGGGTATTCCGCGTGCTGCAAGGTTTGTCTGCTGGGGCAGGCGTCGTAATCGGACGCGCAATCATTCGCGATTTGTACTCCGGCACAGAGGCCGAGCGGATGATGTCACTAGTGACCATGATTTTCTCCGTCTCGCCAGCAATTGCGCCCATCGTCGGAGGCTGGATCGTATCGGTATCGGTCTGGCGCAGCATTTTTCTGATGCTGTTTGTCTTCGCTCTACTCATGCTCTGGTTATGCTGGCGCAGGCTCCCGGAATCTCTGTCTGCGCAGTGCAGGCAACCATTCCATCCTTCGGCATTGTGGTCGAACTATTGGCAGATTTTCAGCTCACGAATGTTTCAGCTGAAGGCTGCAGCGATTGCCTGTAATTTTTCCGGGCTGTTTTTGTATGTGGCCTCTGCACCGGTGCTGGTAACGCAACATCTGGGGCTCGGTCCGGCGCAGTTCGGCTGGCTGTTCGTTCCGGCAGTAGCAGGGATATTTCTTGGTGCGCTGGCAGCCAATCGCATGGCAGGGCGAGCCAGCACCCGTGCTCAGATCGTCACGGGATTTGGTTTTCTGTTGGTGTCCACGTCTCTGAATGTTGTCTATCATCTTCTGCAGCCACCAGCACTACCCTGGACCGTCGCGCCCCTCTTCTTTTACACGATAGGCATGTCGATGGTTGCTCCGGGCCTGACCTTGCTGGTGCTGGACCTGTTCCCTCATATTCGGGGCACCGTTGCTTCGTGCCAGTCGTTCACGATGACGATGCTGTCTGCACTGGTGGGAGGAATCGTTTCCCCATGGCTGTCGGCCTCGGTGCTTTCGCTCGCGCTTGGCCAGTGGGTACTGGTATTCACTGGTTTTGTGCTGTGGAGAATTGTGCTGACTATTCCTAAGGCTGAGTGATGTACTCACAACCTATCCGTCTGACCATGCCATTACAGTCGTCCAAATTGCGGGTGTAGTTCAATGGCAGAACGGCAGCTTCCCAAGCTGCATACGAGGGTTCGATTCCCTTCACCCGCTCCATATCCTCTCGTCCGTGTCAGGGCGTACTTTCGGGCTGTGACATAATCTGCACTCCCCCGTAAGAGCTAGTCCGAACTTTCTGCACTGATTCCCGCATGACAGACCAAGATACCGATAGCGTCCGGCAATTGCTCTATGACCCGACCGAGCGGCGGATTCGCAGCTTCGTCACGCGTGCCGGTCGCCTCTCGGTTGCTCAGGCGCGCGCGCTGGAGCAGTTGGGTCCCACATTTTGCCTTCCTTATCAAAAGTCGGTACTGGATATCGATGTATCGTTTGGTCGTTCTGCGCCGGCTATCCTTGAAATCGGCACCGGTATGGGAGATGCGACAGCGTATATTGCGGGCCTGATGCCGGATAAAAATTTCATCGGTGTTGAGGTGCACACACCCGGCATTGGCAGCTTGCTCAAGCTGATCAGTGAAAAATCACTGAACAATCTTCGGCTGATTCAGCATGATGCAGTGGAAGTCGTTACCTATATGCTCGCGCCGGATTCGCTGGCAGGTGTGCATGTGTTCTTTCCCGACCCCTGGCACAAGGCGCGGCACAACAAGCGTCGGCTGATTCAAAGTGCTTTCGTTCAGTTGCTCGTGTCACGCATTAAACCTGGTGGATATCTTCACTGCGCTACCGACTGGGAAGATTATGCGGTTCAGATGCTTGAGGTGCTTAGCGCCGAACCTCTGCTGAAAAATACTGCAGATGGCTACGCTTCTCGGCCGGACTATCGCCCTCTGACCAAATTCGAGAATCGAGGCATCAAGTTGGGGCACGGCGTCTGGGATCTGGTGTTCACTCGCATTACGCAGCCTCCGGCTCGCTAATCAGGCGAATGATTTCTGAACCATAGCTTTCCAGTTTTTTCTCGCCCACGCCGGATACCTGGCGCAAATCTTCCAGAGAAGCAGGCATTGCCCGGGCGATTTCCCGTAGCGTCGCATCGTGGAAAATCACGTACGCAGGCACGTTGTGCGTGCGCGCCGTCTCCATGCGCCACCAGCGGAGGCGCTCGAATAAAGCCTGATGGACCGGCGACAGATTGACCTCGGTGTAACTACCGGTGGCAGCAGGTGCACGCTTCTGACGAACCGGCTTCTGGTAGCGTCTCAGCATCAAGGTGGTTTCGCCTCGGAGCACAGGCCGGGCCGCCTCGGTGAGTCGCAAGGATCCATACTGCTCATGATCGACATCGACCAGTCCCTGTGCCATCGTCTGCCGCAAAATCGCACGCCATTCTGCTTCGCTGCGGTCAGCGCCTATGCCAAAGGTTGACAGCGACTGATGTTGCCACTGCTTCACTCGCGCAGAATCCACGCCACGCAACACTTCCAGCACATGAACTGCGCCAAACCGCTGACCTACCCGATAGATCGTTGAGAGAAGCTTTTGTACTGCCTCGGTTGCATCGAAGGAGGAAGGCGGAGTCAGGCAGGTATCGCAGTTTCCGCAGGCAGTTGCCGGCTGTCCGAAGTACTGCAGTAAATGTACTCGCCGGCAGCCAGCAGTCTCGCACAGGCCCAGCATGGCATCCAGTCGAACGGACTGCATGCGTTTATACGCAGGGTCAGCCTCGGACTCATCAATCATCCTGCGCTGTTGCACCACGTCCTGCAAGCCGTAGGCCATCCACGCATCGGCAGGCTGGCCATCTCGGCCAGCGCGACCAGTCTCCTGGTAGTAGCCTTCGATACTCTTGGGCAGATCCAGGTGGGCCACGAAGCGCACATCAGGTTTGTCGATGCCCATGCCAAAGGCAATCGTCGCCACCATCACTAGCCCATCCTCGCGCAAAAAACGAGACTGATGCCCTGCACGCGTTGTCGCATCCATGCCAGCGTGATACGCCAGTGCCCGCACGCCTTGCTGGTTCAGGAATTCAGCAGTCTCTTCCACTTTTTTGCGAGACAGGCAATACACAATGCCTGCCTCGCCCGCATGCTCATCGCGGATGAAATCCAGCAGCTGGCGGCGTACCTGGTCTTTCTCGACAATCTGGTAGCGGATATTCGGTCGGTCAAATGAAGCAACAAATTGACGTGCTGCCTGCAGCTGCAGTCTCTCAATGATTTCTTGCCGGGTATCGGCATCGGCTGTCGCGGTAAGCGCAATGCGTGGCACCTGCGGATAGCGCTCGTGCAGCACAGACAAGCGTATGTACTCAGGGCGAAAATCATGACCCCACTGGGATACGCAATGCGCTTCGTCAATCGCAAACAAGGCGATCGGCACATCATCCAGCATCTCGAGGCAGCGCGAGGTAAGCAATCGTTCTGGCGCGATGTAGAGCAGATCTAGGTCGCCACGGCGAAGCGCACGCTCGGTACGCATGGCTTCGTCAAAACTTTGGGAGGAATTCAGGAAGGCCGCGCGCACACCCAGTTCAGCCAGAGCATCGACCTGATCTTGCATAAGCGCGATCAGCGGAGATACGACAATGCCACACCCAGATCGGAGCAGCGCAGGTATCTGATAGCAGAGAGATTTACCTCCGCCAGTGGGCATCAGCACCAGCGCATCGCCACCACCGGTGATCAGTTCAACGATCTCTTCCTGCTGACCACGAAACGCCGGATAACCAAAAACCGTCTGCAGTATTTTGAGCGCACGCTCGCGCAAGACTTCGGTCATGCTCAGTCTGCCCAGACCACCCAGCCAGTACTGGCGGTCACCAGCACCATTACACCAAAAATGATCCGGTACCAGACAAAGATCGTGAAATCATGCGTGCTGATAAATCGCAGCAGCCAGCGTACACAAAGAAACGCTGACAGGAATGCTGCCAATGCGCCAACGCCGAACATGGGTACATCAGCGGCAGATAACAGCGCCCGCTCCTTGTACAGCGAGTAGATCGTGGCGCCAAACAAGGTGGGGATCGCCAGGAAAAAAGAAAATTCGGTGGCAGCACGGCGCGACAAACCAAATGCCATGGCACCGATGATACTGGCGCCCGAACGACTGGTGCCGGGAATGAGCGCAAAGCATTGCGCGCAGCCGACTTTGAATGCATCGAGTGCACTCATATCGTCCACCGAATCAATTCGCGCACCAGACTCGCGGCGGCGGTTCTGACGCTCGACGATATAAATCACTATCGCACCCAGAATGAATGCCAGCGCAACGGGTACCGGCTTGAACAAATGCGCCTTGATCTGCTTGCCAAACAAAAGACCAAGAATCACTGCAGGCAGGAAAGCGACAATCAGGTTGAAGACAAAGCGGCGTGCGGAGATGTCGCTTGAAAAATTACGTACGACATTCATCAGGCGCTCGCGATATTCCCAGCAGACTGCCAGCATTGCACCAGCCTGAATGACGATCTCGAATACCTTGACTTTCTCGCCAGTGAAATTCAGCAGACTACCCGCAAGAATCAGGTGGCCGGTCGAGGAAATAGGCAAGAACTCCGTCAAACCTTCGACGATGCCCATAATGATAATTTTAATGAGGAGCGCGGTATCCATGCAGCCGCGAAGCTTACCACGATGCGCGGCACTTGACCGCTTATCCAGACGATGCGGTTAGGTGCTCAAGCCGATGAAGAAAATACATTGCGTGCTCCTTGTCTGGGCCGCACATTTCAGCAGATGGCTGAAGACTTAAGCAAACCGCCGGCCGCTCAGGAAGACCAAACAGCCGGCACTGCAGGGATTCATCAAGCTGCACGCACCGCTCTCCCGCTGGCTTGCCGTTAGGCATGCCAGGAATAGGTGAGGAAATAGACGGTGCGATGCAGCAGGCGGCGCAGGCGAAACGACAGGCAGTCAATGCTTTGGTCATGCATCAGCAATCATAAAGGTCAAACCAATAGTCGGAAATTTCATCAACCGAGAAAGTTCATACACAAAAATGGGATGGCTCGCGGTTACTACCGCGCACGGGTCAAACACCGCACGGCCGCCGTCGACACCACTTTATTCAGAATCGTCAATACCCAGGGAATCCGAGAGATTGATATAGTATCTTTGAAGCGCCGCGGAAGGCGCCGCGCCCCTGGTTTGTATCTGGGCAATCAAATTTCGCAGGAAGCCATGAAAAAATCTGTGCGGATCGTTTTTGAAATTTTTGTACTCATCGCTCGATGCGTTGACAATTTTCTGATTTACCCCGCGAAGAATATCACCCAGCTCAGTCATGCCTTCTATTGAATTCAGCGACAAGGTTTTGAGATATTGATGCAGGACGGCTTGCCTGTCTCTCTCGGTCTTTTTCTTTCTGATTTCACTATGTTCTCCGCCAAGACTTTTTTTACTGTCACCGACTGATCGGGGCGATTTGGGCCCATCATCTTTTGCCGGCTGTGTTTTTTCGTCTTTCGTTCCTCGGCGCTGCAAGCCTCGCCTCGGAGAGATTGGCTGATTTTCATTGGGTGAATTAACGACACTACCCATGGCGTCTTTGAGCCTCACAAGAAAAGAATTTGGCTTCCGACTCTGGAATCGTTCTTTCAATTGATCGAGCTTCTCACGATCAGATTCTGGCAGCACCGGGCGGCTTTCTATAACTTCTGCTTCTCGCTTGATTCGGTCACGCTCTCCCTTCGGGCACTTGAACACGCTATCTAAAAATTTTTCATAACCTTTATTCAAATAGGCCATCAGGTAACCGGATAATGGCCGGTAAAATCCGTAGGCGACTGTTTTGTCTTCACTAAGGCGTATAGCATAGCCAGGGATAAAAGATCGAACACCAAAGATTCCGGTCAATGCATTTTTTCGAGCTCGCATAAGCTCTTCGGGATCACCACTTCCGTTTTTCAGATACCATTCCTGCACCTCTTCATCAAGTGCGAGCATGGCGGCTTTCACGGCCACTGGCATCTGGCTAGTCTGTATCGAGTTTTCTTGTCCGAATATGTAATCCGTGATCGGTGCAATGACCGGGCGCATCAGATCGGCCACGTTATCATCTCTGTTGAAAGCATGAGCGCCGAGCGCGTCGTATAATTTTTTTGCCGCATCTGATTGCTTTTGATAATTTTTCGTCACCTGATCCAGATCGGCTTTTACCTCCGGCGTATCAAAATAGTGCGCCATAAATGGTTCGGAAAACTGAGTTATCGCATTTTCTTCTTCAGGCTGCGTAATGCTCTTTCCCTCAGAGTCGGTTTCTGTTTTTAACCAGACTTTTCCTCTAAAAATGGCATCAACACTTCCATCTTTGAGAGGCTTTTTATAGCCGCAGCTCTCAGCCTGAACCAATTGCTTCGCAAGCAGCGAATGGGCAATTATGCGTTTACCTCTGACTCCTTGAAGTTCCGGCAAACGGTAACTGAAAGAGGTAGCACTTGTTTTTGTTTCTACTTTATCGGTGTCGACTCGACTGGAAGAACCCGCGGGTGTCGTTGTGGTAGTGACAGTTGGCGGCGTTCTTCCCAGTGTGGTGGTTAATGTTGTCGATGAGGCGGCCGATGTGGTGCTCAAGACCGAAGATGTTAAACGTTCGGCGCCTGAGTCAGGATAGGCAACTTGTGGAGCCATAGATCCGATTTTAGGCTGGGGAAGCGGTGGGGGAAGATCGGTCGGTGGGCTGGAAACCGGCGGCGAGCTGTTGCTCATGGCTCTTGGCGTCAATACGGGTGCCGTGTGGGTTGATTGCTGACCTTGATTATCTAGCGCCGGCGGTTGGCTCTGCTCAACACTCAATGAGCCCTGTGAAGGTCTGCTGGTCAGACGCGGGCTCGAAGGTCGGCTCTCCGTTGACGCCGAATGCTCAGATTCTCCTTCAGATGATGGTGCCGTGGATGGCGCACCTGATTGCGTTATTTCCTCTTCAAAATTTTCGTCCAGCGAGAAAGGCGAAATGGAAATGAAGGGATTATCAAGGACGGGCTTTGGTGGTGGAAATCCTGACATGGCGGACCTTTACGGATAGAAAATTATGAGCACAAAATGCGCACCTCCTCAGATTCAGAGCCCATTCTTCAATGTACGTCTAAGTCATCACTCGTAAAAAATGACGACCGCACAGTCGGGAATTGAAAAAGTGCGTATCCAGAAAGCGACAAATGTATTAATTGACAACATCAGATACTCAAAACTATGCGTAACGTCGTCAGCGAGACGGTTCCTGCCGCCAATTTCCCCCGCCACTACCACGCGTCACAAACCATGCTTGACGCGACAACAACCCTCCCCCTATATTGCTGACTCTCCGGTTAGTAATTCAATTCCAACCAATGCCCGTTGCCGACACCAAGGCCAAGCCCCGCTGGGAGCGTCGAAAGGACGCACGGCCACAAGAATTGCTGGATGCCGCGCTCGATCTGTTTGTCGAGCGCGGTTACGCAGCGACACGTCTGGATGATGTCGCTTCACGCGCAGGCGTCTCAAAGGGCACGCTGTACCTGTACTTCGAGAACAAAGAAGAGTTGTTCAAGGCCGTGGTGCGCGCCAATCTGGTATCGGCGTTGGCAGAGGCAGAAGACTATGTCGCCCAATACACGGGCAGCAGCCGGGAGCTGCTGCGCGGCTTCATCCTCCGCTGGTGGGAACGCATCGGCGAAACGCAGTTGTCGGGTATTTCCAAGCTGATGATGGCAGAGTCGGGCAATTTTCCTGATGTCGCGCGCTTCTATCATGAAGAAGTCATACAGCGCAGCAACGCGCTGATCATCAGCATGCTGGAGCGCGGTATCTCTCGCGGAGAGTTTCGCCCTGTAGATAAGGTCAATGCCAATCTGGTGATCGTTGCGCCGGTAGTGATGCTGATGATGTGGAAGCACTCCTTCCACTCGTGCCGGCTGGAACCTATCTCTGCACCGGCTTATCTCGATTGCTTTCTTGATCTGCTGCTCAATGGCCTGCAGGCCACGCCAGCAAGCCACACGACCCACTGACCATTCATAACAATATGTCCACTCGTACCCGCCGGGTTGTCTTACTGATTATCGTTACCGTGGCGATTGCGGCTGGCGCCGGGTTTTTCATGCGTCCCAAGACACTCCCCGCACCGGCCAAAACCATTACCGCGCCTACCGCGCTGGAATTCCTGCCGCAGGAAATTTTCACGACTGCGCCTGTCGACCTGCAGAAGACCTTGGCACTCTCTGGTGCACTGCGGGCATTTGACGTCGCCAGTGTGAAAGCGCGTGTGGCAGCTGATGTGCGCGATGTGTTAGTTCGTGAGGGCGAAGCAGTCAAAAGCGGCCAGGTCGTCGTCAAAATGGATGCCACTGAATATCTGGCGCGGGTCGAACAAGCACGAGGCAATCTGAATTCAGCACGCGCGCAGCTGGATATCGCGACCAAGAATCGCGACAACAACCGCTCGCTGGTCGACAAAGGCTTCATTTCACGCAACGCCTTCGACAATTACGCCAGCCAGTACGCCGCTGCTGAGGCCAATGTCGAGGCAGCCAAAGGCGCATTGGATGTGGTGCAGAAATCGCTGAACGATACGGTAATTCGCGCGCCAATCTCAGGACTGGTTTCCATGCGCTACGTACAGCCCGGGGAAAAAGTCTCTGCTGATAACAAGCTGCTCGACATCGTCGATCTTCGCAAAATGGAACTGGAGGCTGCTGTTCCGACCAGCGATATCTCCAGTGTCGCACTCCAGCAGCGTGTGGTACTGCGGATTGAAGGCTTGCCACAGCCATTTGAAGGCAAGGTGGTGCGTATCAACCCTGCCACACAAGCTGGCTCGCGCTCAGTGCTGGTATATGCGCAAATTGAAAATCCTCAAGGGCTACTGCGCTCGGGAATGTTCGCTGAAGCACAACTGGTGCTGTCATCCAAATCCGCCGTTCTCGCCCTGCCACAGAATGCGGTGCGAAAGGACGGCAATGGCACCTATGTCTATGTAATCGACGG
>JACCEC010306451.1_pt1 | contig 12521 bp, 10 predicted proteins | sample 7450121 | NCBI WGS metagenome assembly JACCEC01 (sample SAMN15323455, study PRJNA562643) | freshwater metagenome | isolation source: river surface water | place: USA:Blue River Watershed | collected 2017-08-18 | reverse complement strand
TAGGGCTTGGATTATTTGCACTGAAGACTTTCTCTACTCCATTGGCACGATAGGAAACAACAACGCCTCTACCGATAAAAAGTTCGGCTATAGAGACTGCTTCTTCGATCAATCCACCGGGATTATCGCGAAGATCAATAACAACTCCCTTGGAGCTATCCAACGACTTCAGTGCAGAATAAAACTCAGATGAAGTCCCAGATGCAAAGGAATTGATAGATAAATAAGCGATGTCTGAAGTTATCTGTGAGGCATCAACTGTCTTGACATCCACACGTTCAGTGAGGAGTGAAAAGACTTTGCTGGCCCCATCACGATTTACTTGTATTACTACTTCTTTACCGAGATCGCCGCGAATGAGGGCCGCTACCGTAGTAAGTGAGGCTCCTTGAACATCAGTACCATTCACCTGAATTAACTGATCTCCGACCTGAAGACCATTTCGAAACGCTGGCGTATTTTCTTGAATACCTGCAATCTCTATCGCACCTGATCGCGCTTCGCGGATAGAGACTCCGATTCCAGTTAGCACATTGGCAGTCAGATTATTTAGTGTCTCTAAAGTGGTCGATGGAAAATAGTTTGCCCAGCCATCCCCAGAAGCCTTTAGCGCTCCCTCAATTGCCGCTCGCTCTAAAGTTCCTCGATCAACTTCAATTGTTGAGTTTGAAACCAGTTCATCTATTGCTCCATCTACAAGCGAGTTTCCCTGCGAATTGCCAAAACCTGCGCCGATGACGAAAAAGAGCGCTGCAACAAAAATACCGAGGAACGTGAGCGCTACGCGATCATTCTTCTTTTCTAAGTCCTTTGAGCCCGCAATTACTTGTTGCTTATTAGCAACGTTCTCTAATTCTTGTTGCTTATTAGCAACACTATTTAATTCCGCATTTTGCGCCAAAGTAGGAACCGGCGAAACACTCTTCTTGACCGAGGAGCGCACTGTGACTTTCCTCTTTGAGGAAGTTGACTTCGAAGACGACTTAGAGGGTTTTGGGGAACGTGCAGCCACGAGAAAGAACTCTCCTCTTGAGGGATTACCCCTCTCGCCTTAAACCTTTAGATACTTACGAAGCGTAAGAGTAGAGGCAACGGTGGCTACTAGTAAACCGGTCCCGAGAAGGTATGCGGAAGTTAGCCAAACGTCGTTCCAGGTAAAGAAGTTAGTAAAGGTAAGTAGCGGCGCTATCCGATCATCAATCACATACTTGAGACCCGATAGAAGTCCAACGCTAAAGCCCCAACCAAGAATCGAGGAGAAGATTCCCTCCAAGATAAATGGAAGTTGGATAGAGAAAGAGCTCGCTCCAACTAGCTTCATCACGTTAGTTTCGCGGCGACGGTTGAAAGCGGCAATCCTTAATGTGTTGCTAATTAGCAACGCTGCAGTTAGCACGCTGGCGAAACCAATAGCAAGAGCTCCATCGCGTAAGACATTTAGGAGTCGGAAGAATTTTTCAAGAATTGAACGCTGATCCTGAACTACATCTACTCCAGGACGACCGGAGAAAGCGCTCTGGATTACAGCAAATTGAGTTGGATCATTTAACTTAACTCGGAAAGACTCTGGTAATTGATCAACCGTTACGTTCTGAGAAATTGCCGAGTCCTTAAAGCGCTCTTGAAACCTTTGAAAAGCTTCTGATTGTGATTCATAGTAAACAGTTTCTACAACAGGCAGAGCTTCCAGATCCCGCTGAATTTCTAATCTCTGTGCATCTGTGACTACCCCCGAAGAGCACGAGGAAGCCTCTGAAAGTGAACCGCAAAGGAAGACAGAAACTTCGATCTTGTCGTACCAATAATCCTTCATTACTCGAACCTGTGAATTAGAGAGGAGACCGATTCCAAGTAGAGATAAGGAAATTGCCACTGTGATTATCACTGCAAAGGTCATAGTCAAATTTCGGCGGAGACCAATTCCAACTTCACTGATTATGAATCTAGCTTTCATCTATCTCGCCCTATCCCGAGTATCCATACACGCCACGAGCCTGATCACGGACAACGTGACCGGCCTCTAATTCGATTACTCTCTTGCGCATCTGATCAACAATTCCCGCATCATGGGTAGCCATCACCACAGTCGTACCTTCTCTATTGATGCGATCAAGTAACTTCATAATTCCAACCGAAGTTGCAGGATCAAGGTTTCCCGTCGGCTCGTCGGCGATAAGGATGGCTGGTTTTGATACATAAGCTCTAGCGATAGCAACTCGTTGTTGCTCTCCACCCGATAACTCTCCCGGCTTTCTGTCGCCCTTATCTTCTAGTCCTACAAGCTCAAGGACTTCGGGAACTTCTCGGGCTATTTCCTTCTTTGAGAAACCTAAAACATGAAGGGTGAATGCGACATTCTCGGAGACGGTCTTGTTTGGAAGTAACCTAAAGTCTTGAAAGACAGTTCCGACTTGACGACGAAGTTGTGGAACTTTCCAATTTGAGAGAGTGCGCAAATCTTTTCCTGCCACATGAATACTTCCTGAAGTTGGCTTCTCTTCGCGCAAGACAAGTCGCAAGAATGTCGATTTACCAGAGCCAGATAGACCAACTAGGAAGACAAACTCCCCTTTTTCAACTTCTAGGGAGACATTGTCGAGAGCCGGCTTATCGGACTTCGGATATACCTTGGTCACGTTCTCGAACTTAATCACGGATGGATTCTAGGTATCCGGGTTTGAAATTCCGGGCATTTACCCGCACGCTTTGATGTGAATTAGATGAAAAGCTACGCGTAAGTGGAGATTATTTACTTCTCCGCCACTTAATACCAGCCTCGATAAATCCGTCGAGATCTCCATCTAGGACAGCTTGAGTATTTCCAGTTTCAAAGTCAGTCCGATGATCTTTCACCATTTGATAAGGATGAAGAACATAAGAGCGAATTTGATTACCCCATGAGCCAGACGTATCCCCGCGAAGAGCATCGATTTTTGCTCGCTCTTCTTGATTCCTCTTCTCCAATAGCTTTGATTGAAGAACTGCCATCGCTGTTGCCTTGTTCTGAATTTGCGAGCGTTCATTTTGGCAGGAGACAACAATTCCTGTTGGGATGTGAGTAATTCTCACAGCAGAGTCCGTCGTGTTTACACCTTGACCACCTGGGCCCGACGAACGATAAACATCGACGCGAATCTCTTTTTCGTCAATCTCAATATGATCACTCTGTTCCACAACTGGAACTACTTCCACGCCAGCAAAAGATGTATGACGCCGATTTTGGCTATCAAATGGCGAAATACGAACCAGCCGATGAGTTCCTTGTTCTACCGAAAGGTTTCCGTATGCGTAGGGACCAGATACTTTGAAGGTAGTCGATTTAATTCCGGCTTCCTCAGCGTAAGAAGTTTCAAGTACGCTCACAGATAACGAATGACGTTCGCAGTACCGAAAGAACATGCGAGAGACCATTTCAGCCCAATCGGCGGCATCAACGCCACCGGCTTCCGACCGAATAGTTATCAAAGCATCGCGATGATCATATTCACCGCTAAGGAGAGTTTGGACTTCGAGATCGCTAACTGCCTTTGTAACGGAATCGACCTCTTTACTGAAATCACTCATGGCAGATTGATCCGACTCTGAAGCTGCTAACTCAAGCATCACGGGTAAATCCACAACCCGGCTTTTGAGAGATTTAACTTTGTTAATAGTTGATTGCGTTCGCGAAAGCTCGCTAGTGACCTTTTGCGCTCTTTCTGGATCATTCCAAAGATCGGGGGCCGAAGCCTTCGCTTCCAAATCAACAGATCGTCGCTCGAGCTCCGGAAGATTGAGCACGCTCTCAATACCGGCAAGGGTCTTCTCTAGAGCAGAAATCTCTCCAGCAAAGTCTCGATCGGCCATTGGTGAAGGATAGCGGGCACTGGACTAATCCTCATTCGACAAGAGAAATGATGCAGTGCCAACTTCAATTCTATTAATGAAGTGAGTTAGACCAAAGACTCGTAGTTGGAATGGTAACTCATGTCTCTCGGTCAAATTCGCCGAGAGATCAAAGCCATCACATTTTATGGATTCGATACTAATCTGCTGAGGGGGCAAGAGATTTGATGAAGGCTGAATATGTGTGGATGTGTTCGGCAATTTTTGGTGAGTTAATGATCTAGCCCCGATGCTTGAGATTGAGTAAAGGGCTTGAGTAAAACTTCGCGATGCATCAACGCAGTCAATAGGAACGCGCACCTCCTTATCTGAAATTGCATCTGCCGCGAGGAAATCTGTTAAAGGTGAACCGTAGTAATATCGAATCTCATCTAATTCTTGTACTGCAATTGAGAGAGCAGACTCGGCTCTCGAGATTAAATCTCTCCTTGCAATATATGTGGAAGCAACGTTTGAGATGAGAAAGATCAGAATCAAGATTATTGAGAAGTAGAAGATGATTAGTGGTGAAATTGAGCCTCGTTCGTCCTCGATTCGATTTATGACCACTTGTCCACGTACCCTCGTGCCGAAGCAATTGCCACGCGTCGCTTCTCGATTTGATTACCATTGACTCCCCATGCATTACCCGGGGTCTGTTCGATGCCGGAAATCTCTGACTCGACATCTATGAGTGAGAAGAGCGTTAATTCAACTTGTGTGCCAGGCTGAATGCATGGATATGTGGAGCAACTAATTGAATACCGTTCGGAAAGTGAGTTTTGGCTAGATCTTGTTTTCCTCTCAGAAGCGGTTAACTCCGAATATTGACTTAGAAGTAATCTGGTTCGTAAGTGAGCTTCTGCATCATTATCGCTGGATACAAATGCTTTTAGCGCCTCACGTGCCAGCATGGAAGCTTCCATCTCTGCTCTTGAGACCTGAGAGATTGAGACAAAGAAGAGAAGGGCCGGGATAAAGAGCGGCAAAGCAATCAATATGAATTCGCTAGTTGCCGAGCCACGCTCATCGAATGACTGATTCATAAATACTTAGGAGATTATTGAAACCGCATAATTCTTTACTTGAAACAAACCTCCATCAAGGGCCTCAATGAATCCTCCAATGATTGGTAGCTGGGTAGTCATTTCAATTGTTCTCAGGGTTCCAATTGGCGTAAATTTCTCTTGAACATCGAGCGAGGTTGACCCGTTAGAGGAGCGGTTAAGCGATTGCTCAAAATGCCCGCTACCTAGATTGCTTAGCTCAATTTCATTACTTCTAAAAACGCTCTGAGAGTCGGTAGATAGGGCCTCTTGAATCGAACTCTTAATAACTAAGTCATGTAGTCGTGCTCGCTCAATAGTTTGCCAAGAGCCTGCGAGTAGTAATTGAAGGGCAGCAAGGAAGAAAAGCGTGGTCGGGATGAGCACTAGTCCTGATTCAATTGATCCGCGTTGCATGGATCTCTCATTCGTAGAAGTAATGACCTGTGGATTTTTCATCGAATACTGTTCATAGAATCGAGAGAGTTTTTTAGAATCTGGCTCAACCGTGGCGCTGCGATGGTCCACAACGCGGTAACAAGCCCTGTTGTCATCAAGACAACTAGCACCCAACCTGGGACATCGCCTCTTTGGAGCGAACGCTCATTCTCCAATTCGCAAATCGCAGCACTATTTGAATTAGCGCATACGCATGTAGAAGTCTCATTAATCCCAAGGAGCTTGTTTCTATGTGACTTGTATTTATCATTTAGGGTAATCAAATTCGCTTTAAACCTAGAGGGAAACAGATTTAGTGCGCGCTTTCCAGTCTCCCTAAGAATCATGTCCAAATAGATTGCTAAGTTCGCTAAGGATTCAACCGCTTTGGTCGTTAGGGACTTCACTCGTTGCGGCAATGAAAAGTCAGACTTTCTTAAGGGTGACCCTTCTACCGGCAGCTTTTCTAAACCTCTCTTTGTGGACATCTTGACCTCAATTCTTTACTAAGGGCTTGAACCAACTTCAGTCCGCGAATAATCACTGATGGCTGACACTTAGAGCGGAGAGTTTTGGAAATTGTGGATAACTAGAACTCGACCATCTACACGCCCGTCATTTGTATAAGTGCTACATCCTTACGTGTACTAGAACATCTGCAGGCCCATAAATGATGGAAAGAGGGCAAAGAGAACTGAGATGGGTAGCAATAGAAAGACAACCGGAACCATCAGTGCAATTTCAGCTTTTCCAACTCGCCGTAACAACCTAACTTTCTCTTCATTTCTTGCATCTCCAACAAGCGCACTAAGCACTGGAATCAAGGGTGAGCCTCGTTCAAGAGCCATAGAAATAGCGTTACTAAATCTCCGGGCATCGAGAGTGTTTACTCTCCGTGCAAATGCATCCAAAGCCTGGGAAGAAGAATCGCCTTGTCTAACCCTTTCCAGTATTTGTAGTAACTCAGATGAGAGTTCCGATTTGGTATCAAGTGCAATCAATTCAATTGCGCGCAGAGGAGATATCCCAGATGCAATCATCAAAGTTAGCATCTGTATTAGGCCGGGTAACTCACTATCGAGACGTCCTTGCCAGGCATCTTGCTGATCCTTCAACTTCTTCTTTTGCAGCCAGGCGGCCAAGGTGCAAATGGTTATCAGCACAAAGAGTGGAGTTTTCACATAATTGAGAGCTATTACCAAAATTGCCAATAGAACAAGTAGCAAGATTGTGGTGACCAGGGTCAGGTACTCAAAATTCCTTGTGCGGGTTGAATCCTTGCCTCGGCCAGGACTTGTTACCCCTTTCATGTAATTCGCCAAACGCTCCGAGCCCAACAGGCTCTCCTGCGCAATAAGCCAGATTCCCAAATAGAGTAAAGGTGCAACGGCAAAGAAATTTAGAACTGGAAAGTTCATCTCATCTCACCGGCCTTAGTGGTCGTGGTGGACTAGGAATACGCGATACTCGCTCCATCCAAAGAAATGCAATGGCTGTAAAAATGACACCTAAAGAGAGAATGAACACCCCGGCCTTAGTTTGATATGCCTCCACGGTACTTCGCTGTGTGGAAAGCAGAGCCAGAAGTAACCAGGGAGCCACCGCACCCAGTGCAGCCGAGTTTCGTACCCAGCCAAAACGCGTATCAATCTCCTCGCGAACTTTAATTTCCTCGCGCAGGAAAGTAGAGAGCATGCGCAACGTAGTTATGACTTCATTGCCACCAAATTGTTTTGCGAAAAGTAGCGTGCTTAAAGTTTGATCAGCTGTTGCGCTATCTAGGATCTGCATCTCAATTCTCAATAGTGTCTCTAGGTCTCCACCACCGCTTAATCCCGCTCGAACTCTTCTAAATGTCTCTTTTAGCTGAGGCGGACCTTGTTCCACCAGAGCGATAACCGATTCGGTAATGGATAGTCCGGCTTGAAGAGATGCGACGATTTCATCAATCGCTACGGGCCATGCCTGATCTCGCTCTACACGCAATCTCTCCGACTTACGCTTAGCAAGGATAAAGGGCAAGCCGGTAATCAAAAGTGAAATAGCAACACTAATTTGAGGAGAAGTAGTTAAGAGAAGGGTGATTATGAATGCGCTAATCAAAGCGGAGATTATCTGTAGCAACTGCTTTGAAGTTCTTGAGCTTATTTCGTTCGTGGCCGATGTTTTCGAAACTCGAGGGCTTGGACTCTTTCCTCGTAACTTGCCGAGCTCTAGCGCTCTTGAACGCCTAGTTAGTCGTTCCTTTTCATAGAATCGAAAGATTGTTTCGTCGGCAATTCGAAGCCAACCAAGTAGTGCCAATCCAGCAGCAAGTAGCCCAGCAAGTACTGGAGTAGAGATGACACTGTCTATTTCACTACTCAAATTCAAATTAGAAGTTATGTTGCCAATAGGCATGTTGACTATTAAGAGTTGGTGGCCGAATATTTCCTTAGGCAAAGTAGCCAATTCCCTCTTCGTATTCCGTTCCATTCCACGTAAAGACATCCTCGCAATCAATATGTCCCGCTTCGGTTCTCTCTGATACGCCAAGAACTTGGAGGATTCTCCGCTTACCTCCTGTATCCATTCCGACATGGACCACTAAATCGATTGCTCGGGCAACTGTGGGAGTTAGAAATTCCTGAGTTATGTTCTCACCGGCAAGCATGGGCAGCGTCTGCAACTTGCGGATTGCCTCTCTAGCCGAATTTGCATGAAGAGTTGCCATGCCAGGAATTCCGGAATTTAGCGCGATGAGTAAATCAAGGGACTCCGCTTCTCGAATTTCTCCAATTATCAATCTCGAAGGTCGCATCCGAAGCGCCTCCTTGATTAATCGTCTAATTGAAATTTCGCCACTTCCATCTAGGTTGCTTGTCCGTGTCTGCATCGCAACACAATCTGGAAGCTTTGGCTTCAATTCAAAAACCTCTTCTATCGTGATTACCCGCTCAGTTACTGGAATTGAACTAACTAGAGCATTAAGTAGGGTGGTCTTCCCCGCTTGAGTCGAACCGCTTACTAGGAGATTTTTTCGCTCTTTAACAGCGCCAACTAGATATGCACATACGTCAACATCCATTACATCTAATTCAACAAGATCATTGAGCGACTTCCCTCTCAGAAGGTGTTTTCGAATATTGATGGCCCAATGTTCAGAAGTAATCTCTGGAATCGTTATGTGCAATCTTGAGCCATCTGGCAGCCGGGCATCAACAAAAGGCTGTGCCAGATCTATTCGCCTACCGCTCCAAAGAAGTATTCGATCCATTATTGATTGCACTTGTTGAGCGGTAAGTACGATGTTAGTCAATTCACTCTTACCGGAGCGCGCCACAAAGACTCGTTGGGGAGAGTTGATCCAGATCTCTTCTATAGATGGGTCATCTAGTAGCTGCTGCAGCTCTCCGTAATTGCTGGAGTGGGAGTTGCTGGAGTTGGAATGGGAGTTGACTAGCTGCGAATTCGCAGTGAGAGTTCTTGTAGATAAGTCACCGGTGATAGCGAATCCGCTTTCGCCTGTATATGAATTTGTATCTTCATCGAGATCTAAATCTGGGGCAATTGATACTTCTCGATGCGATTGATCACGTTTGGATTGATCCAGTTTGGATTGATCAAGTTTTGATTTATCAAGTCTGGAGTGATCAAGATTAGATTGATCTTCTCTTCTTAATGCGAATTGCTTTCTTGAACTTTGCTTGGATTGAGCCACTGGCGATTGATACCCAACGTCGCAGAAAGGGACTCGGGCCATCGCTAAAAATTGTGGAAATGTAACTCTTCGTAAGCATAGGAAAAGTAGAGAGATACTCTCCGGGAACTTGGGCTAGACTTGGTGCGCTAGAAAATCATGGTGGGCGTAGCTCAGCTGGTAGAGCACCCGGTTGTGGTCCGGGATGTCGCGGGTTCAAGCCCCGTCGCTCACCCCATTTTTTGATCTATAGGCCGAGATATCTCTCGGCCCCTTTTTGTGGTCAATACCGCTCTCGCCAACCTCTAACTCGGTAGGTCTCGGCGCTGAGTCAAAGATAGGCTTACTTTCTGTGACAGGTATGACTCCCGAAAATAAGTTCGGTGGCTCCTTTGGAGCAAATGAGTGGCTCGTCGATGAGATGTATGAGCAATACCTGCGCGATCCAAATTCAATTCCCGAAGAGTGGAAAGCTTTCTTCGCTGGATACAAACCTGCTTCAAATGGCGCTTCGGCAACTAGCAGCGTAGTAAGTAGTGTGCCAACTACACCGGGAACGCCTCCAGTTCCAAAGCGAGATTTAAAACAACACTCTGCGCCAACTAAGTCAAGTGCGCCGGTTGCGCCCACGACTCCAAGTTCACCAATTCCCGCCGCACCCGTTGCTGCCGCGCCGGTAACTCCACCAGTACCAAAGCCAGCCGCCGCAACTCCCGTGCAACCTTCACAACCTCAACAAGTTGTCCAGCAAGTAGTGCGACCGGCACAGCAGCCAACTCCAACGCCAGCGCAACCAATATCTAAACCAGTTCAAGAGATCACATCACCATCTGCCGCTCGAATCGAACCGCTAAGAGACGTTGCTAATCGTGGTGTGCAGAGTATGGAGGCTTCATTATCAGTACCAACGGCCACAAGTGTTCGTGCAATTCCAGCAAAGCTGATGATTGACAATAGAACCGTCATCAATAATCACTTAAAACGAGCCCGAGGTGGAAAAGTTTCTTTCACTCACATCATCGGTTACGCAATGATTAAAGCGCTCCGCGCGATGCCGGAGATGAATGCCTTCTTTACCGAACAAGATAGTAAGGCGGCCATCGGCTATCCAGAGCATATAAACCTTGGAATCGCGATTGATTTGGCTAAGGAAGATGGCTCGCGCCAATTACTCGTGCCCTCAATTAAGGGCTGCGAAGGGATGGACTTCGGTCAGTTCTGGTCGACTTATGAATCGCTAGTTAAGAAAGCCCGTAAAGGAACCCTCGCTGTTGAAGATTTTGCTGGAACCACATGTTCGCTCACTAATCCCGGCACAATCGGAACGGTCCACTCAGTTCCACGCCTAGTACAGGGCCAGGGCTTGATTCTTGGCGTTGGCGCTATGGATTACCCAGCTGAATTCCAAGGTGCGAGTGAAGAGACGATCGCTCGTCTTGCAATCTCCAAAGTTGTAACACTTACCTCAACTTACGATCACCGCGTCATACAGGGCGCACAATCTGGCGATTTCTTACGGAGAATCCATGAAATTCTCCTTGGCGCTGAGGGCTTCTATGAAGAGATCTTTGCTGCGCTGCGCATTCCTTATGTTCCGATTCATTGGCATGCAGATATGCAATTTGAGAGCGAGTCACAAGTAAACAAGACCGCCCGAGTTCAAAATCTAATAAATTCATATCGCACCTTCGGACACTTGATGGCAGATATCGATCCGCTTGAGTATCAACAACGGAGCCATCCAGACCTTGATGTAGTAACACATGGACTTACTCTCTGGGATCTAGATCGAGAGTTTGCAACTGGTGGTTTCGGTGGTCGTACATCAGCCAAGCTCCGTAACGTCCTTGGAATTCTCCGTGATTCGTACTGCCGTTCAATCGGAATTGAATATATGTATATCGACTCTCCCGAAGAGCGGAAGTGGATTCAAGATCAAGTAGAGGTGGGTTCGCCATTCTTCACTCGCGAAGATCAACTTCGAATCTTGCGTAAGTTAAATTCAGCGGAGGCTTTCGAGAGTTTCCTACACACCAAGTTCATTGGCCAGAAGCGCTTCTCACTTGAAGGTGGCGAGTCGGTAATTCCACTTCTCGACACTATCGCCCGCTACGCAGCCAAATCAGGGCTTGATGAGATTTGCATCGGAATGCCGCACCGCGGGCGCCTAAATGTTCTGGCAAATGTTGCTGGTAAGTCATACGGCCAAATTTTCCAAGAGTTTGAAGGTCATTACCAAGAAAATTCGGTACAAGGCTCGGGTGATGTTAAGTATCACCTTGGAACATACGGAGATTTCGTAACCGAGAGTGGCGATAAGACCAAGATTTATCTAGCCGCTAATCCATCTCACCTTGAAGCAGTAAACCCTGTTCTTGAGGGAATTGTTCGAGCAAAGCAGGATATGAAGAATGAAAAGGATTCATTCTCCATCCTGCCCGTCTTGATTCACGGCGATGCCGCATTTGCCGGTCAAGGAGTGGTTGCCGAAACACTTGCGATGTCAAAGCTTCGTGGATATCGAACCGGTGGAACCATTCATGTAATTATCAATAACCAAGTTGGTTTCACTACCTCTCCAGAATCAGCCCGCTCTTCTCGATATGCAACAGATGTTGCAAAGATGATTCAAGCTCCCGTCTTCCATGTAAATGGCGATGATCCTGAAGCTTGCGTACGAGTTGCCCGGGTTGCCTTTGAGTACCGTCAAACCTTTAATAAAGATGTCGTAATTGACATGGTCTGTTATCGCCGTCGTGGCCATAACGAGGGCGATGAACCAAGCTTCACACAACCGCAGATGTACAAATTGATCGACGCTAAGCGGACAACTCGAGTTCTCTACGCCGAAGCGCTCGTCGGTCGTGGTGATATCACCCAAGAAGAGGCTGATGAGATTGCTAAAGAATTCCAGACCCAACTTGAGGGAATCTTCGCCCAGGTTCATGACAAGCGCCCAGAGAAGCCAAACTTTGATCGCCTTGAGGAGCTCGATCCAAATAAGACAAATACTTCGATTACCGAAGATATCGCCCGCAAGATTGCTGCAACACAAGTCGCAGTCCCAACTAATTTCCAAGTCCATCCAAAGTTGATGCCACAACTTCAGCGCCGCATAACAATGCTCGATGATGGAACAATCGATTGGTCGGGTGGAGAAATGCTCGCCTTTGGATCACTACTTCTCGATGGCCATCCAGTCCGAATCGCTGGCCAAGATGTTGGCCGCGGAACTTTCTCTAATCGCCACGCGATAGTTCGCGATTACAACGATGGCAGCGAATGGATTCCGCTCCGTGCTCTGATTTCTAGCGGATCTGATTCGGTATCTGCTGAAAACCAATTCTTCGTCGTTGAATCACTCCTATCGGAGTACGCGGCGATGGGCTTTGAATATGGTTATTCGTTGGAGCGTGCTAATGCGCTAGTTCTCTGGGAAGCCCAATTCGGTGACTTCGCAAATGGTGCCCAGACAGTTATCGATGAATTTATCT
>JACCEC010029410.1_pt1 | contig 12524 bp, 12 predicted proteins | sample 7450121 | NCBI WGS metagenome assembly JACCEC01 (sample SAMN15323455, study PRJNA562643) | freshwater metagenome | isolation source: river surface water | place: USA:Blue River Watershed | collected 2017-08-18 | reverse complement strand
GTCAGTTGGGCTGGCCCTGATGCTACTGACTACTATTTACGTGTGGCACCAAGATCCGGATTAGCACTCAAGTCCGGTATCTTTGTTAACGCCGGTGTTATTGACTGGGATTATCGTGGTGAAATTGGGGTGGTTCTGTACAATTCTTCTGATGTGGAATTCGTTGTAAAACCCGGTGACCGTGTTGCCCAAATGATTCTTGAGAAGATTAATAGGGTTTCCGTGGTACAAACTGAGACCTTAGATTCTACTGACCGGGGGTCCGGGGGGTTTGGGTCAACTGGGGTTTAGAGTTGTTAAATTTTTAAATAAAAAAAAAATTTTTTTTAATTCTGAAATGCACAAAACATATTTTTTAAATCAGACAACAATGTGTAATTCAGTTAAAAATGTTTAAAATAATGTAAAATAATTTATAAGTAAAATATTATGATGTAAATACATATTAATATTTTAGTTTATTATTAAAATTTGCATGTGTAATTCAGAAATAAATTGCATGTGCAATTCAGTAAAATTATACTTCAATTGAGTCTTCTGAAGAATCATCAGATAATTCTGAATCAGAATACGAATCATTAATACTAATAATAGGTTTTTTAATTGTTTTACCTTGTGTTTTATGGTTTTTCCATGTGTTTAACACGGTATCTTTGTGATTATAAGATAATTCAATAAGTTGATTTTTAATTTCTTTGAGTACTTTATCTGAAAAATCTCTATTTTTTATATCTTTTAAAACTTTAATGTTATTTTCTATTTTTTTCTGCTTAAATTTTGACATTTTATTTTTATGAATTTCATATAATATTTCTAACCTATTAACAGAATTTTCAAGTAATTCATGACAAAAATATTTTTTTCTTAAACTTTCAGTACATGATTTATCTACATCATATGCCAATAAATATTTACCTTCTAATGATTTTGAACAAAAAGAATGATTTGATGGTAATCGTTCATTAAAATTAACGTGTTTAACTAAAGATACTACACTTGATATTTCTTTGCCAAATATTTCATCACATTCTTTATCAGTTAAATCAAGTAAATTTTCTGTTCCTGTGCGATTTATATAAACAGTATTATTTATTATTGTACCATTATTTGTTATGTTATTTGTTGTGTTTGTGTAATTATTAATTGTTTTGTTAATAACTTCTGTTTTTGGTTTTGCATTTTTTAGCTCTACAATTTCTTTTTTTAATTCATTTATTTGGTTTTGTAATTCAACAGTTTGTGGATTATGTTGAGATTTAACCCGCGATTCGCATACATTATCTATATGGTGTCTTAAATTAGCATTTCGTGTAAAACGTTTGCTACAAAATTCACATATTATGTGTTTTTCTTTTTCTAAATCTGCTTTTTTATTTTCTAAATGTTTTATCCTCATATGATTTTTACAACTTTGTAATGATTTATATGTATTGTCACAATACGAACACTTGAATGACATGAAATACTTTTATTATTTATTTTGTATAATTTATTTTTTAAATCATATTATATTTTTGCATGTGTATTTCGGTGTGCAATTCAGATTTTAATAGTTTAATCTATGTTTATATACAATATTTTATGATGTGAATTTAATTATAATTTTTTTTTAATTTAATATTTATTACATTACCCAATATAATACTACTGAAATGCACATGATATTTAATTTGTTAACAGCTCGAAAAAGTTTAAAATGTGCATTTCAGTAGGTAAAAAAATTTTTTTTTTTTTTTAAATTTAAAACAATATTAATTTTAAAGTTAATAGTATTTTAAAGCGTAATTTTAATTATAATTAATGTCGCATGAATGTACTAATTGCAAAAAATTATACAAATCACCACAATCATTATGGAACCATAAAAATAAATACCATCAAATTATAAATTTTAAAGTTGAAACTAATACAATTTCACAGTTAAGTGTATTAAAATCAAAAATGTATAATAATGAATCAAACAGTTATTTAACAAACTATGATAAACAATTTATAATGGACACAGGTTTAGAATATTTAATTTATCTTATTAAGATAAATGACTTTACCAGTGTAATTCCAAAGAAATATGATTATAACAAAGAAACAATTTTTAATAATGATAAATGTGAAATATTTGATATGGTACTTGTAGATAATTTATTTAAGTTAGAAAATTTAAGTACTGATATTTGCTTTACGTCAGAAGAAAAGCAAGATTATATTAGAGTTATTGAAAGAATTAAACATGTTTTATTTACAAGTAAACGAGCAATTAAAAAGTATTATAATGAAGTTAATCAAAAAAAGACAAATACAAACAAAAACATTAATAAAATATGGGAAAATCTAATTAATCTTAAAGATATTGTTGATGAACTTAAAAATAATAAAATACAACATAATTCAAGTTTAGATTCAGATACTTCCTCAGATGATGAAGTTTCCACTGCTAAATTAATTAATTTTAAAAAGAAATTTGTTGATACACAAAAAGTTTCTACAAATCAAACCAATAAAACTAATACAATTAAAATTAAAGATAAGGAATATTTTATTGATGGCTTTAATGTGTATATCAAAAATCCAGATAATTCCCGTGGTGAATTATATGGGGCTTATTTAAATGGGAAAATTAAAAAACATTTCACACCTAAAGATAATGAAATTGAACTTTGAAATTTGTAATTTTCAGTGGATTACACATCAGGAAAATTATGTCAATATTAAATATTTATTGTGTCTTCAGTTGGTTTCATAATATATATTTAAATTTTAATCTAAAGGAATAGTGATTAAATTGGATTAATGCAAAGTAAAACTAATTCCAATTCCGATTCTAATTTTTTCGCTAATAATTTAATTTATTCATGTGTACTACTATATGAAATTGGTGAATACATCAGATGTTATAACCTAATACAAGAAAATATTTCTTTATTAGATGATAAAATAGTTGATAATAAATACAAATTTTTAATTAATTTATTAAGTAATATTTCCTGCTCAAAGTTGTCAAATTCTGTACCATATGTAACACACAATCAAATACCTCAAGAATTTTGGTCCGGGTTATATGATTGGGTATGGACTTGGTTAGAATCAGAATTTATTAGTACATTGAAATCTGACTTAAAGTCAGCAATAAAACAAGAATTATGCGCAATTATTAACCAATATAAATCAGATGGGTTGTTATATAATTAATTATCACAATCACTCAATGAGTCCGATTCAGAATCAGAAGTTGAATTTCCCCTGGATAATTTTTTACGTAACCCATCTAAATTTCTTTTAGCTTCTTTTTTCATTTTATTGTCAAATCTATGGGAATACCACAATCTGCCCTCAGACCAACCATGCCCCCTTTTAAGCATTTTATTAGATTTATTTATGGTTGATAATTCGTATCCAACTAAATCATCAGATTCAGATTTTGTTTTGCCTGAACCAGTTTTGTTAATTCCGTAAACTGCTATTCTCATATATGGGTCTCCATAATATTCAGTTGGCACAATACGCAATTCGTTTGTTTCGATTCCATCTGAATATCCATTTGAAAATTCTGTTAAATCAATAATCTGTTCTTTTGTTATTGCATCGAACCAATTGGAACTTAGCGAATAGTTTTTTAGCCAGACCCATTTTTTTGTTTTTAAGCTTTTATAAGATAATTCAAATTTTGTTATAAATGCTGGTTCAGTATATGCATAATCAAAAAAATGAATTCGTTCATTATTTGTATTTTTTTTAACTGATAACACACATGGAGCAGAACCAATCAATCCAATATGTGTTATTACCGGTTTAGCAATTTGACTAAATTTTATTGTTATTGCTGGAGCTTTTGAAGCTATTAAGTTATTTCCATTAATATATTTGGGTTCTGAATTGTGTTTGTACACATAATCACAAATTTCTCCATCAGATTTAAACTTATATTGGTTGCGAGTGTAACGATAAGTATAACTAGGGCTTTCATGTGATAAATTACAAGAATAACTTCTCATACCATGTTGCATAGTAGCTCTTGATGCCAATTGGACAATTGAATTGCCCAACTCAGGCATTGGGATAGTATCGGGAAATAGCGGAGTTAATTTGCCAGAATCTGCTAATTTATATACTTGACCATAAGTGTATTTTCCGGTAAGAAATGTAAAAACATTTTTAATTTTTTCTTCACGGGCAATATTTTTGATGTATGACTTATCAACATATTCTTCTAGGTCACCAACAGGGTCCAACCAATATATTTTTTCTTTTTTCATATTTGATTTATTGTAAAAATGGGTTGTTTTAACTTGATGTGTTTCTAAAAGTTCGGGAACTTGTTCAAATAACCAAGCTGAATTTAGTACTAATTCAGAATAAGGTTTTGTAAATAATCCGTTTGCAAAGCTGAAATTTTGTTCAATTAATTCTGACTCGAGTTTAGTAACTTTGCTTGGATAAAATAAGTGAACAACTTGATTATTTGATGTACGACGTGAATCTTCATGATTAAACATCATTGATTTACCATTATGTTTGTCAATTTCGGTATTGCGCAATTGTTCTTTATATGCCCAATCCATGTTATGTATTAATCAAATTATTTCTTTATATATAAAAAAATATTTTCTAATTGAATTATATACTTAGTAATGTCTGGAGCTGTAACTTGGGACGAACAAGAAAGAAAAGCTATGGGGCTAGTTAACTGCTCGAAAGTATATGTTGGGCCATCCCAATATGGTCGTGGTGTTTTTGCTAAACAGGCTATCAAACAAGGTGAAATTATTGAAACTGGTTTAATGTGTAGAATGTTTAATGTTGATGGAAATGAAAATCCTCATTTGTTTACTTGGTCTGATGACAGAAAAACATGGGCCTCTGGTTCAGGTTGTTTACCATTTTATAATCACACATCAGGTGAACCAAATATGAAAAAAGTTGGAGACTTAGTTGCCGATACCATGGTAGTTGTTGCGTTACGCGATATTGAAGCAGATGAAGAATTAGTATCACGTTATTATTCTGCCTCATGGAGAAAATGTTTTTCAGACTTGAAATAATTTTCATTATAGGGAGAAAATGTTTTTCAAATTTAAAATATTTTTTCGTCTATATATAAATTTTTTTCCAACCTATTATAGATATTTAAATAATCATGATGCGAATTTATAATTTGTTAAAATCAAATGTAAAAAAAGGTAATTTTCAGTCTATCGATTACTTAATTACTGAAATTTGTACTATTATTAATTCCAGCAATATTTATAATGAATTATTAGAAAACAAACTTATTGAATGGAAAGATGATATTTATAATAAAAAACGAATAGAATCATTATCATCAGATGATTTTGACATGTATACTATTTCTTGGTTACCGGGTCAAAAATCGCCGATACACGACCATCCACAATATGGTTGTATAATGTTTTTAATTTCAGGTACTTTGGAAGAAAAAATATATAATAAAAAACTAGAATTAATAAAAACTCAAACATTAAAAGGTCCGTACATTGGGTATATTGATAATAAAATTGGATTTCATTCAATCAAATGTATTGATAAAGCTGTTTCTTTACATATTTATTCGCCTGGTAAATATAGAGCATTTTTAATGTCTGTATAAAATAAATTTTAAACAGGTTCAGTTTGATTAGTTTGATTATCAGGTGCAACTTTATTTGTTTTTTGATAATCTTGGTTTTTATTTCCATTATAATAAAAATAAACAATTAATTGGACTACACACATTGCAAGACCTAATGAATTAGTTATTATTTGATAAATATCATTTAATAACAATCCATATGCAAGCCAACATGATAAATTTACACACCCCATTAATGCTTGAGGTAAGTAAATAAGTTCATTGGACTTTGTTTTTATTACCTGATTAATAATAATCAATGGGGAAAAATTTGTTGACACAGATGACACCATAGAAACAGTACCAATTACAGGTAGTAACTTTTGATTTAAATCTATTGATGTAAAATTTATTAAATACACCATGATTATAAAATATATTGAAAATATTCCTGATAATATTTCCAAATGGGCAATTACAGTTGGTTCAGCGTATTTGTACAACAATTGGATAAAACCAAAATCAAAAACTAATGATGTTACACAAGACAAATAAATAAGCAAATCAGCTGTAACTATTCCATATAACATCCATGATAAACAGTTGAAAAATATAATTGAGAATAAATATTCATTATATTTTTTAACTTGAGCTAATCTATTTTGTTTATAAGAAACCATTATATTTAATCCTAAGAGGTTTGTTAATACAACCCCGGTTATTGGAAATGCTATTGACATTATAGGTAATTGTATGGTGTTAACAACTAAATATATAAAATATCAAATTTTCAAAAAATTGATTTTTAATTTGTTTTGGGTATTGGACCTTATTTATAATGAAACGTAAATCCGATGATATGAAAAATTCTAGTGAATCCGATAGAGCTTTTGGAACCGCAAAAAAAATCGTTTTACTTGGTGATGGCTGTATTGGTAAGTCAACCTTTTTTAACAAATTGACAAACTTAAACAATGATGAATATCGTTTTCCAAAAAAATATCAAGCAACCGATAATTTTGATTTTGACCGCGTTAATCTAAAAACAAACGTTGGCACCACAACTATTGACTTGTGGGATACTGCTGGTCAAGAAAATCGAGGAGGAAAACTTCGGGATGCTTATCTTAAAGGTGCCGATGGAGTTTTACTTTTATACGATGTTTCTGAAAAGAGAACCATTGAAAATATTCCCACGTGGTTAGAACAAATTAAAACAGTTTGTCCCAATGTCCCTGTTGCAGTAATTGGAAACAAATCTGATAAATTTGATAACCTCCAACAATCAGAAATGGTTAAATTACGCGAGTGTAATTTACAACGTGACGTTGGTCATAAGAATATTAAAAACTTTTTAATTTCTATTAAAGAAGATACTCATTTAGATTTTCAAACAAGCTTCTGGTCTAGTTCTGTTACAGTAAAGGAAGTTCCAAGTTGTCTTATTGGACTTGAATACCTGCTTTCAAACATTTATGCACAAACCATTCAAATGCAAAGTTAATTGCATTTGATTACAAATAACTCTTGATTTATAAAAAAATTGTGTCAAAAACACTTTGTTTTTCTACAGGGCTATGCCGTGTGCAAAAGCCATGTTATTTTTTTATTTTATATAAAAAAAATTGAATTGGCTTCATATTAATATCTATCTAAATTTATTTAATGTCAACCCAATATATTGTTAAGTTTTGTAAGAATATTGAAACAGTTGAACCATATGTAGATGGTTTTGTTGAACTCAAATCTACTCCTTCTGGACATAATCTAATTGAAGTAAGAACTATGAAGGATACATCAGATGCATCAAATTGCACTTTATTCCATAAATTTATTACTAAAAATTTTGCTACAATTACATTTGATGATATTTCAATGGAATGCTTTTTAGAATACAAGGATTATAATAAAACTTCAGGAGAAATAAAATCAGTAATTAAATTTGATAAATCAAGTTCAAGTGCTTATACTACTTTTAAGAAAAATTTTACTGAAATGATGTGTACTCAAAATGAAACTATTTACTACCCCAGTGGTCGTGTTTGGTATGTTGGTCAAGTACTTCATGTCGAAGAAGCTGGTAAATTAGTTGACCGTGTTGCTCATGGTACTGGTACTTGGTATTATGATGGTGTTGGTTCTCGTGTAAAATACCAAGGTGAATGGGAAAATGGGAAATTTGATGGTGCTGGTGTTTTCTACAGTTATGATGGAAAAATGTCAATTACTGCAAATAATATTAGTTCTGGAATTCCTGTTGGAAAAGCCAAACTATCAATTGGCTTTAACAGAGCAAGCGAGATTATTGAAATCAACTTTACTGAATTTTTCGATAAGTTAAATATGAACAAGCACGATAGAGTAAACTTTACCCGAGCTGACAATTTTGTTAAAACTGTCGCACAACATTACTGGAAAACAGGAGAACCAATTGAACGGGTTATTTTCCGTGATCAATCAGTTGAAGATAAACATGTTGAGTTATGGAATAAAATTAACGAATTAACTGAACGTGTCGAAAAATTATCTCTTGAAAATGAAAAACTTGTTGTTAAATCACAAAAAGAATTGACTAATATTATGTGTATTGCATCCCTTACAATAATTTTTGCGCAATCACTATTGTATATGCTTAGTTAAATTGTTAAATTGTTAAATTGTTAAATTGTTAAATTCTAATAAAATAAATTATTTTAATTGTCCCAGAGATTGGGAAATTCTTTGAATATCTCCAAGAATATTTGATTTAGCATTAGAAAGTATTTTTGTTTTTTTATTTATTATTTTCATATCTATGTAATTTTCATACAGCTTGGTAATTAATGGTTGAATCTGAGGATTGATTTCATAAATTTTAGTTATCTCATCATTTCTAATAAGGTACTTGCACTTGTTCAAAACATCCCGATGCTTTTTTTGTAAAAGCACATATGAATACATCATTTCTTCATTAGCTCCCTGTAATTTTCTTAAAGTATTGACTATGTTGGTTACTTCTTGTTCTGTCAAATAATTAGTTATATTTGCATAAATACGAACAATTTGGTTGTAAACTTTTTTGTCTGAATTAGTTTTCTTTTTGATGTCAGTATATGTGGACTTGAGAGTTTTCCATTTGTATAGTTCATAAACTTTCATTAATTCAGCGAAAGTGATAAATTCAGTATGGTCCTCTAAATTTTCCATTAATTTTTTAGTATTGGGTTCAAGATTAGATTGCGCATAAGCTATCTTTTCAAATAACAGGGCTTTAGCTAATTTAATCTTTTCCTGCTTTTCTTCCATTTTAACAGCCTGAGATTTCATTATCTGCATTTGTTAGATGGGATAATATGTTTTATAATCAATTTTTTTGAGCAAAAAAATTGATGATTATTTTATCAAATTAATCATTCCAGTTCTTTAATGAAATCCCTTGCGCAATTTGTTAAATACAATAATTGGGAAAAACTTGATGAAAATATTCAAGCGGTTACCGAATCTAATTATGCTACACTAGTAACAGCAGCTGTAGTATATCACAGCAAAGAGTGTTTTGATATACTAATGAAACATCAAAATAAAATTCCTTGGATTAATAAATCTCGTGGTCACTGGAAACAGAAAAAAATATTTGAAAATTATCATTATGGACCCAACAAACTAAATCAATACTATTTGGAAAAAGTATTTGAATTATACGAATACACTGAAAGAGAAAACTTTAAATTTTTATTAACCAATAAAAACATTTTTCATGGGACTTTTAATAAAATTGTTAAAACACCCAGTTCAATAAAGGCTGTATTTAATGAAATTTGTAAATCTGATGATGTAGAAGCATTTTTTCTAGTTGATAAATACATGCGAGACAATGTACAAACTTATACATTTTATAATAATTCCTTTGTAATTAATAACTTGGTTTCAATGAGTATTAGTTATGGAGCAATTGGGATTATTAAACAGTTACATCAATTAGGATTTGATTTGAGTAAAATCAAATATAAAAATCAAGACGTTTCTTCTGTTGTTTTTTCATTGGGGTTTATGGGTAGTGAAAACGAAGAAGCGGTATTTGAATTTCTATACGAGCAATATCCAAATCAAAATCAAAACTTACTATGGAGTAATTTTATTCATTGGGATTGGACAGACTCATGTGATTATTTTGTTCAATTGAGTTTTCCCTGGGAACCAACTGTTGATTTTGTTAAATTAATGGATGATTATCGCGACTACAATCAAGATGATCCAAATGAAGTTTTTGTTCAGTTAACTCATGACAACCTGGTTCTAAAAATTCAAACAATTATCAATGCATTAATTCAAGATGACGCACTTGATGAAGTACAATATCACTTTTCCACTTTATTTTCTACATTAGATTACTTGATCAAGTTAATACCCAAATATCCTCAACTTACGAACCAACTTAAATCCATGCTAAATATTCCAGGTATTGACATGGGAAAATTAATTTGTTATTATTTATATGGAACTTTTTCGTCAATTCAACATGAAAAAATGAGAAAAAGCTCAAGATATTATCGAAGGTCAAGAAGATTTAGAAATTTTAAAACAAAACAACATGTGGAAAAACTTGATCAAACTTTTAATATTGTCAAGTTCTTAAAAGAAAACAAAATATCTGAACACAATGTGTTACAGGTTGAATATTTTACTAAATACCTTACACAAACCAAACAATATCTTAAAGTAATATTAGCCCATCTGATGAAACTTGGATTTGTAGTTACTGATGAATTTAAGAAAGAAATTGTTGAAAAAGTTTTTACAAAAGCGGAATTAAAATCTCTTGATACCACAGTTAAAAATCTCAAGTCAACCGGATTTGTTAGTGACATTAAAGGGGTTGTCAAGCCAAAGAAAATTAGAAAAAGTAAAAGTAGAAAAGGTAAAGGCAAAAAACCAGTTCCAGCAATGGATGATGTTGACTCAGATGATGAGCCAATTATAGATGGGGATATTTTTCTACCGGAACAAGAAGATTTAGAAACAGATTCAGAATCTGACTCGGAACATGAAATTGATGTTTAATTTTTTTAGTATTGGTAAAATTTTTTTCTTCTAAATTTATAGGAATGGGTTTTAAAATTATAAAAACCATTGGTTCTGGTTCATTTGGAACAGTTTACCTTGTTCAAAATGATTCATTAAATAATTTTGCATTAAAACGTATTAATTTAAACGAACTCGCACATAATGATTTTAGAAGACAACTTCATGAAATTTCGGTGCTATTTTTTAACAAATGCCCTTATTTACTCAAGGGACTTGATATTAACATTATAAACTCTCAGTATTTGGATATTGTTACACCATATTACGATGGGGGAACATTAGATAACTTTATTTCATTACATAAATTAACAGGTAAAAAGATTAATCCACATGTTATACTTGATTTATTTACTGATATTGCTATTGGGCTAAAATATTTACATACAAATGATATAATTCATCGTGACATTAAACCCGCCAACATATTAGTAGACCACAAGTCAAATCCAAAAAGTGCAACCATTATTGATTTTGGTGTTTCTATTATATTACCAGAAGGAAATTATGATTTTGCGCGAACAAAAATTGGCACCCCATACTTTATGTCACCAGAACAAGCAGAAGCTAATCGTAAATATTCCAATAAGTGTGATGTGTGGGCTTTAGGATGTATATTATATGAAATGGTTACATTAGAAAAACCATTTCAAGCTCAGTCAATTCCAGCACTCCAACGTAAAAAATCATTAGGTAACTTTAAAGAAATTTCAAATCCTAATGGGGATAAATTACTTGCGCTATTTGGAAAAATAATTTCCATGTGTTTAAAAACTTCTGATTTGTCCAGAGCTGGAATATCAGATATACTTGATTTAATTGAATCAGAAACTAATTGGCAAATTAATCGAAAAATTCAAAGAAAGATGAATATACCAGCTTGTTATAATAAGGCATATGTATTAAAAATTGATATAATTAATTGTGCAAGCGAAATTAAAAAATACATTAATTATAAGGCAGTTAAAGAAGAAAAAGACGATATAGTATCTAATGAACAGGTTCTTCCTACTGCACACAAAAAATTGTCTCAATTACCACCGTTGGATAAACCAATACCAATATCAAAACCAAGAATTGAAAACCAACCACAAATTCCAAATAAATTACCACCGTTGAATAAACCAATCCCATTACCAGAAATTGTGCAAAAAAATTCAAATTTACCACAAATTCCATGGAATTATAGACAAAACCAATTTGCAAGACAAAATCATTTGTTACGTGACAATATATTTCCATATCAAGCAAACCTAATTGGTTTACCAAGAATTATTGCCCATCAACCAAGACAAAGATAATAATAAATTAAAATTCAATTAGATTTATAAATCAATTTCAGTTAGTTGTGGTTTCTTTTTACTTTTGCTTGTTTTACTACCTTGTTTAACAGAACTCAATGACATATCAGAACTACCCATAGGGTTAAAAAGACTTTTAGTATCTTGTGCCTCTTGGGTTTTCTTTTTATCATCTCCTAACAAGGTTTGAATTGGTTCTTGTGGAGATTCGTCTTCATCTGATTCGTCATCAGAATTGTCTTTGAGTCCGCTGTTAATTCCTTCAATTTTATAAGTATCAAAATCCCCGTCATTTAATTTGGATAAGTGTTCTAGTTTGTATTTGAGTGTTCCGCAAATAAATTCCTCAATAGTTCCTTCACAAAATACAACCTTTTGAATGGCATCAGTTTTTGCGCCTGCCCGATGAATACGACCTAAACACTGAATAAAGTCTTGTGCACTCCATGTTGGACTGATAATTGATACTCTCTGATGTGAACCAAGAAGGTCATGGAGACTAACCCCAGTGCCACCAGCACGGATATTAAGTAATATAATCGTCTTTTTATTGGCTTGAAAATCTCGGATATTTTGATTTCGTTCTTCAATAGACTGTT
>JACCEC011109821.1_pt1 | contig 12526 bp, 8 predicted proteins | sample 7450121 | NCBI WGS metagenome assembly JACCEC01 (sample SAMN15323455, study PRJNA562643) | freshwater metagenome | isolation source: river surface water | place: USA:Blue River Watershed | collected 2017-08-18 | reverse complement strand
GATGTGGCCGACACGATTGGTGTGGGCACACCGCTCAAGGTGCAGCGCGCGATCGAGGCGACGCTGCAGCATTACGGCATCGACCAGATCAGCGGCCACTTCCACGACACCTATGGCCAGGCGCTTTCCAACACCTATGCGGCCTTGCAGATGGGGGTGTGGAACTTCCAGTCCTCGGTGGCGGGCCTGGGGGGCTGCCCTTACGCCAAGGGCGCGACCGGCAACGTCGCCACCGAAGACGTGGTCTACCTGTTGCAGGGCCTGGGCATCGAGACCGGCATCGACCTGGACGCGCTGGTCGATGCCGGTGCTTTCATCAGCGATTTTCTGGGCCGCAAGTCCAACTCGCGCGTGGCCACGGCCCTGCTGAACAAACGGGTGCAGTGACGATGTGCGGCGCCGAACTCCATGCCTTGCCCGAGGGCGTGCAGCGCGTCGCGCAAGCCCTGCAGCTAGCGGGCCATGCGCACGCGCCGGTGATGCTCGATGGCGCGGCACGCACCGCGCAGGAAGCGGCCGATGGCTTGGGTGTGCAGCTGGGCCAGATCGCCAAGAGCGTGATCTTCAAGCGCAAGAGCGACGCGGCGGCGGTGCTGGTCGTGACCTCGGGCGATCGGCGCGTGGACGAGAAAAAAGTCTCGGCCCTGGTGGGCAAGGTGGGTCGCGCCGATGCGGATTTCGTCAAGGCCAAGACCGGCTTCACGATCGGTGGCGTGTCGCCCGTGGCGCACCTGCACCCGCCCGTGACCCTGCTCGACCAGGACCTGTGGCGCTTTGACGAGCTGTGGGCGGCGGCCGGCCACCCGCACGGGGTGTTTCGCCTGCGGCCCGACGATTTGAAGCACCTGACCGGCGCGCCCGTGGCCGATGTGGTGGAGGCGTCATGAGCCTGGACCCGAGCACCATCGCCAACCGCCGCTGGCGCCGCGTCGCCGAGATGGCGCAGCAGGTGCCCAATGCGCCGGGGCCCCATGTGGCTTCGCCCTGCCAGTCGGTGTGCGTCATGCACCCGGGCACCGGCTGGTGCGAAGGCTGCCTGCGCAGCCTGGCCGAGATCGCCGATTGGAGCCGCATGGACGCGGCGGCCAAACAAGCCGTGTGGGCGCAGTTGCCGGCACGCCTGCAAGAGCGCATCGATCTGGAGAACCGCCCGTGAAAACCATCACCTTCTACCTGGACTTCATCTCGCCTTATGCCTGGCTGGCCTTCCACGCCCTGCCGCAGGCGCTGCAGGGCATCGGCCACCGCGTGGTGCACAAGCCGGTGCTGTTTGGCGCCATGCTCAAGCACCATGGGCAGCTGGGGCCGGCCGAAATCGCGTCCAAGCGCGACTGGACCTACCGCCAGGTGCTCTGGCTCGCGCACCAGCAAGGCTGCGAGCTGCGCTTGCCCAAGGCCCATCCTTTCAACCCGCTGGCCCTGTTGCGCCTGGCCGTGGCCTGCGACGCCGAGGGCACGCCCAACCGTTTCGTCTGCGAGCAGGTGTTCCGCCATGTGTGGTGCAGCGGCGAGGACGCGGCCGACACTGGGCGTCAGGCGCAGCTGGCCGCGCAGCTTTCGCCCGTGCGCGATCCGGCCAGCGCCGAAGTCAAGCAGGGCCTGCAGGCCTGGACCGAAGAGGCGATTGGGCTGGGCCTGTTCGGGGTGCCGAGCTTCGTCGTGGACGACAAGGTGTTCTGGGGGCAGGACGCCTTGCCCATGCTGCGCGCCTACCTGCAGGGTGACCCCTGGTTTTCCGGGCCGGATTGGGACGCGGTGCGCGGCACGGCGGTGGGGGTGCGCCGCGCGCCCGTCGGTCCCGGCTGATGGCGGCGCCCTGCCGCTTCAGTGGCCCGGTCCTGGCGGGATGTCTATCGCCGAGGTGCCGCTTTCGCGCTCCCAGCGGTTGACTTGCCAGGCGTAGAAAACCACCAAGGCCAGGTAAACCAGGATGCTGCCCTGCGCGGCCACCCAAAAATCCAGCGGCCAGCCCGCGATTTGCCAGTCGGGGTGGCGGGCCAGCACCAGGGGCAATGCCGTGATGCCCGCCCAGATCAGCAACAGCCACAGCGTCAACCGTCTGGTCTTGATGCGAGCCAAGTTGGGTGAGGTCTCCATGGTGAGCAAGCATAAAGGCCGAGTCAGGCCCTGACGTTGCGCCGAAAGCCTAAGGGCTTTCCCGCATGAAATCGGAATTTCCCGAATTGCAAAAAATTCGATACGGGTTACCCCGGGGTTTTCTGGCATTCCGGCCATGTTGTCAGAAAAAGGTCAGACGCAAGCTCAAGAATCCCGCCCATGTTCCCCTGTCGGGAACAGATTTTTGGAGACAACTTTTATGGCAACAAGTGACGCACGTCCGATGACGCCCGAAGAGAAGAAGGTGATTTTTGCCTCTTCCCTGGGCACGGTGTTTGAGTGGTACGACTTCTACCTGTACGGTTCGCTGGCGGCCATCATCGCCAAGCAGTTCTTTGCCGGCCTGGACCCCAACGCCGCCTTCATCTTTGCCCTGCTGGCTTTCGCCGCCGGTTTCATCGTGCGTCCCTTCGGCGCGCTGGTGTTCGGCCGCCTCGGTGACATGATCGGTCGCAAATACACTTTCCTGGTCACCATCCTGATCATGGGCCTGTCGACCTTCATCGTCGGCGTGCTGCCCACCTACGCCAGCATCGGCGTGGCCGCCCCCGTCATCCTGATCGCGCTGCGCATGCTGCAAGGCCTGGCGCTTGGCGGTGAGTACGGCGGTGCCGCCACCTATGTGGCCGAGCACGCCCCGCACGGCAAGCGCGGTGCCTACACCGCCTGGATCCAGACCACCGCGACCCTGGGCCTGTTCCTGTCGCTGATGGTGATTCTGGGCACCCGTACCGCGATCGGCGAAGCCGCCTTCGCCGACTGGGGCTGGCGTGTGCCGTTCATCGTGTCGATCCTGCTGCTGGCCATTTCGGTCTGGATCCGCATGACCATGAACGAGTCGCCGGCCTTCCAGAAGATGAAGTCCGAAGGCAAGACCTCCAAAGCGCCTTTGGCCGAATCCTTCGGTCAGTGGAAGAACCTGAAGATCGTGCTGCTGGCCCTGTTCGGTCTGGTCGCCGGCCAGGCCGTGGTCTGGTACTCGGGCCAGTTCTACGCGCTGTTCTTCCTGACCAGCGTGCTCAAGGTCGATGGCGCCACCGCCAACCTGTTGGTGGCCGCCTCGTTGGTGATCGGCACCCCCTTCTTCGTGGTGTTCGGTTCGCTGTCCGACAAAATCGGCCGCAAGCCCATCATCCTCGCCGGCCTGCTGCTGGCCGTGGTGACCTACTTCCCGCTGTTTGCCAAGCTGACCGAAGCCGCCAACCCGGATCTGGCCAAGGCCCAGAAATCGGCCCAGGTCTCGGTGACCGCCGCTGCCGGTGACTGCTCGTTCCAGGGCAACCCCGTGGCGCGTGAGATCGACTTCACCAAGTCCTGCGACATCGCCAAGCGCTTCCTGGCCCAGCAGTCGGTGAGCTACTCGAACATCACCGCCACCGAAGCCGGCCCGGCCAAGGTCAAGATCGGTGAGAAAGAGATCGTGGCCCCGGTGGCCAAGGTCGAGAACGCCAAGTTCACCGCCGACAGCGCTGCCGCCATCGCTGCCTTCAAGAAGGAAGTGGCCGAGGCGCTCAAGGAAGCCGGCTACCCCGCCAAGGCCGATCCGGCCAAGGTCGACAAAGTCACCATCATCGTCATCCTGTCGATCCTGGTGCTCTACGTGACCATGGTCTACGGCCCGATCGCCGCCATGCTGGTGGAACTGTTCCCGACCCGCATCCGCTACACCTCCATGTCGCTGCCCTACCACATCGGCAACGGCTGGTTCGGCGGCCTGATGCCCACCATCGCCTTCGCCATGGTTGCGCAGAACGGTGACATGTACTACGGCCTGTGGTATCCGATCGTGATCGCTGCCGCCACCTTCGTGATCGGCCTGCTGTTCGTTCGCGAAACCAAGGACGTGGACATCTACGCCGGCGACTGATTTCCCCAGGCGTTCGCGCTGTAAGCTACCCGGGGTGACTCGGGTGCTACATTCAGGCCCTCCCCTCCGTGGAGGGCCTTCTTGTTTGTACTTTCGGAGAATGAGACATGTGGAAATTGGTAGTGGGGTTCATTGTGTTTGCCGCGGTCGCGCTGTTCATGATCAGCCGTGGTGGTGACATCGACATGGGTGGTGAAAAGCACACGGTGGAGGCCCACGGCCCTGCCCACGATGCCTCCGCGCCCGCCAGCGCACCGGCCGCCGACGCCAGCGCCGCCAAGTGACGCTGCGCACCTGACCGGCTGTGCCGGTCGTGCCATGAAGCCACGCTCTGCGTGGCTTTTCTTTTGCGGCTGCCGGCAGTGTGCCCCAGGCGCCTCCTAGAATGTCTGGGCCTCAGCCTCACCCAGCTTCCCATGTCCCAAGGCCTCATCCGCATCCGTGGCGCCCGCCAGCACAACCTCAAGAACCTGGACCTCGACATCCGCACGGGTGAACTGACGGTGGTCACCGGGCCCAGCGGCTCGGGCAAGTCGAGCCTGGTGTTCGACACGCTCTACGCCGAGGGCCAGCGGCGCTATGTGGAGACCTTCAGCGCCTATGCGCGCCAGTTCCTCGACCGCATGGACAAGCCCGCGGTCGACAAGGTCGAAGGCGTGCCGCCGGCCATTGCCATCGACCAGACCAACCCGGTGCGCAGCTCGCGCTCGACGGTGGGCACCATGACCGAGCTGAACGACCACCTCAAGCTGCTGTTCGCGCGCCTGGGGCAGTTGTTTGACAAAGACACAGCGCAGCCGGTGCGCCATGACACCCCCGAAACCATTTACGCCGAGCTGCAGCGCCGCGCGGCCCAAGCCGGCGACCCGCGCCTGTACCTGACCTTTCCGGTGGAGTTGCCGTCCAACACGACGGCCGAGCAGGTCGAGCAGTGGCTCTCGGCCAGCGGCTTCACCAAGGTGCAGGCCGAGCGCGAAGTCGCCACGCCCACCGGCCCGCGCAAGGTGCTGGATGTGCTGGCCGACCGCTTCCGTTTGTCGAACGCCGAGAAGGCGCGCGTGATCGAGGCCATCGAGGTCGCGCTCAAGCGCGGCAGCGGCCGTCTGAATGTCTATGTGGAGAAATCGGGGTCAGACACCGATTCCCGCAGGGAATTGGGCTCTGACCCCGATTTCTCCATGTGGCGCTTCTCCACCGGCCTGCACTGCCCCGACAGCGACCTGCGCTACACCGACCCGATCCCGTCGATGTTTTCGTTCAACTCGGCGGTCGGCGCCTGCGAGGCTTGCCGCGGTTTTGGCCGCGTGATCGGTGTCGATTACGGTCTGGTGATCCCCAACGACAAGCTCACGCTGCGCGCGGGCGCGATCAAGCCGATCCAGACCCCCGCCTGGAAAGAGTGCCAGGACGACCTGATGCGCCACGCCGAGGCCGCAGGCATCCCGCGCGACACGCCCTGGGCCAAGCTCACCGATGCGCAAAAAGCCTGGGTGATCGACGGCTCGCCCAACTGGAATGGCAAATGGAACCAGCAGTGGTACGGCATCGCGCGTTTTTTCACCTACCTGGAGAGCAAGGCCTACAAGATGCACATCCGGGTGCTGCTGTCCAAGTACCGCAGCTACACCGAGTGCCCGAGCTGCGCCGGTGCGCGTTTGAAAACCGAGAGCCTGCTCTGGCGCATCGGGTCCCAAGAAGATGCCGATGCGGTGCTGGAGCCGTCCAAGCGCTTCATGCCCGCAGGCGTGAAGTGGACGCGCGCGCAACTCGAGGCGCTGCCGGGTCTGTCGCTGCACGACATGATGCTGATGCCGCTGGAGCGTTTGCGTCGATTTTTTGCTTTGGTGTCTGATCGTGCCGGGCAGGCTTCGGCAGCGGGCGCGTCGGGGGTGACTCCGGGTTCCTCATGCTGCGGGGGTACGCAGAAATCGTCACCCGAAGTCACCCCCGGCGCGCCCACTGCCGAAGCCATGGGCGATGCACCACCACAGAGGCTTGTGGCGGAGCGGGGTGGTGCGCATCCTGACGATTTCTGCGCTTCGGCGCAGCATGAGGAAGGAGGCGTACCGCCCCGCTCCGACACCAGCCGGCACGAAGGCGGTGACAGCGCCGAACACAAAGCCCTGCAACTGCTGCTCGAGGAAATCACCACGCGCCTCAAATACCTGTGCGACGTCGGCATCGGCTACCTCACGCTTGACCGCCAAAGCCGCACCCTGAGCGGTGGCGAAGTCCAGCGCATCAACCTCACCACCGCGCTGGGCACCAGCCTGGTCAACACGCTGTTCGTGCTCGACGAGCCCAGCATCGGCCTGCACCCGCGCGACATGCGCCGCATCACGCAGGCCATGCAGCGCTTGCGCGACGCGGGCAACACCCTCGTCGTGGTCGAACACGACCCCGCCGTCATGTTCGCCGCCGACCGCATGATCGACATGGGCCCCGGCCCGGGTGAGCGCGGTGGCCAGATCGTGTTCGACGGCACCACCGAGCAGCTGCGCCGCGCCGACACCCTCACGGGCGCCTATCTGGGCGCGCGCAAACACGTTGGCCTGGGCCTCAAGCGCATGGTGAGCGACAACACGCCGCGCCTGATCCTCGAAGGCGCGCGCGAGCACAACCTGCAAAACATCTCGGTCGACTTCCCGCTGCAGCGCCTGGTCACCGTGACCGGCGTCAGCGGCTCGGGTAAGTCCTCGCTGATCCAGGACGTGCTGGCCCCCGCGCTGATGCGCCACTTCGGAAAAGCCACCGAAACGCCGGGCGCGCACGACCGCCTGCTGGGCGCCGACCACCTGAGCGATGTGGTGTTCGTGGACCAGTCGCCGATTGGCAAGACCGCGCGCTCCAACCCCGTGAGCTACGTCGGCGCCTGGGACGCGATCCGCGAACTCTTCGCGACCGCGCCCGAATCGCGCCAGCGCGGCTACACCGCCGCCAAGTTCAGCTTCAACAGCGGCGACGGCCGCTGCCCGACCTGCGGCGGTTCGGGCTTCGAGCACGTCGAGATGCAGTTCCTCAGCGATGTGTACCTGCGCTGCCCCGACTGCGACGGCAAGCGCTACCGCCCCGAGATCCTGGAGATCAAGATCGAGCGCCAGGCCATCGGCGGCCAACCGCGCCAGCTCAATGTGGCCGACATCCTCGAGCTCACCGTCAGCGAAGCGGCAGGCCTGTTCGCGCAGGACCGCGAAGTCATCCGCGCGCTGCAGCCCATCGTCGACGTCGGCCTCGAATACGTGCGCCTGGGCCAGCCTGTGCCCACGCTCAGTGGTGGCGAGGCGCAACGCCTCAAGCTCGCGGGCTTCCTGGCCGAAGCCGCCAAGAGCGCGAGCAGCAGCCGCCAGAGCCTGGCCCGCAAGGGCACGCTGTTCCTCTTCGACGAACCGACCACCGGTCTGCACTTCGACGACATCGCCAAGCTCATGCGCGCGCTGCGCAAGCTGCTCGAAGCCGGCCACTCGCTGATCGTGATCGAGCACAACCTCGATGTGATCCGCGCCAGCGATTGGCTGATCGACCTCGGCCCTGAAGGCGGCGAGGGCGGCGGCCGGGTGGTGGCCGAAGGCCCGCCCGAAGAGGTGCGTCTGCATCCCACTTCGCACACCGGCGCTGCGCTGCGGGAGTACGCCGAGGCGATGGGGGAGGCTGTGGCTGTTGCAGAGCGTGTGAACGTTTACGGGGGCGAGGCTGCGGGGTCGGTGGACTCCTCATGCCGCGCCGAAGCGCAGAAATCGTCGCCCACCGACCCCGCAGCCTCGCTTTCAAGCCGCAGAGGTCGTTCACAAAAGAGCGAGGCCGGGCTCACAGCGGGTGACGATGTGTGGCGCGCAGCGACTTCTGAGGAACCCGGTGTGAGCCCGGCCTCGCGGCGCTCGGAAGACCAGAGCTTTATCCAGATCGTCAACGCCAAGGAACACAACCTCAAGAACCTGAGTGTCAACATCCCGCGCGGCCGTTTCAACGTCATCACCGGCGTCAGCGGATCGGGCAAATCCACCCTCGCTTTCGACATCCTGTTCAACGAAGGCCAGCGCCGCTACCTCGAAAGCCTCAACGCCTACGCGCGAAGCATCGTGCAGCCCGCGGGTCGCCCCGAGGTCGACGCCGTCTACGGCATTCCGCCCACCGTGGCCATCGAACAGCGCCTCTCGCGCGGCGGCCGCAAATCCACCGTCGGCACCACCACCGAGGTCTGGCACTTTTTGCGCCTGCTCTACGTCAAGCTCGGCATCCAGCACTGCGTGCACGACGACACGCCGGTGCAGCCGCAAACGCCCGACAGCATCGCCGCCCAGCTCATGACCCAGTTCAAGGGCCAGCACATCGGCCTCTTGGCGCCGCTGGTGGTCAACCGCAAGGGCGTCTACACCGAACTCGCCGAATGGGCGCGCCCGCGTGGCTACACCCACCTGCGCGTCGATGGCGAATTCCTGCCCACGCAAGGTTTTCCACGCATCGACCGCTTCAAGGAACACACCATCGAGCTGCCCGTGGCCAGCCTCGATGTGTTGCCGTCGCAAGAAACCGCGCTGCGCCAGGCCCTGCGCACTGCGCTCGAACACGGCAAAGGCGTCGTGCATGTGCTCAGCGACCTGGACGGTTTGAAAGAAGCCATGGAAAGCGGCGGCTCGACCGCGCGCATCGGCCAACACCGCGTGTTCTCCACGCTGCGCGCCTGCCCGGCTTGCGCCACCTCCTACGCCGAGCTGGACCCGCGCCTCTTCTCCTACAACAGCAAGCACGGCTGGTGCCCCGACTGCGTGGGCACGGGCGTCAAGCTCACCAAGGAGCAGCGCAAAGCCTATGACGACTCGGTGCGGGACGACAAGGACAAGGGCCGCGAGCAGACCTTCGCCGAGCCCGAAGTCGAGGACGTGATCGAGACCGCCTGCCCGACTTGCGAGGGCACGCGCCTGAATGCGACCGCGCGCGCGGTCAAGCTGCACGGTGCCGGCCAGCAGGCCTGGCGCATCACCGACATCGCGCGTTTGTCTGTGGTGGATGTGCGCCGCTGGGTGCAGACCCTGAAACTCACGGGCCGCGAAGCCGACATCGCGCGCGACCTGATCCCCGAGATCCAGAGCCGCCTCGAATTCCTCGAAGAAGTCGGCCTGGGCTACCTCACGCTCGACCGTGGCGCGCCCACGCTGTCCGGTGGCGAGGCGCAACGCATCCGCCTGGCCGCGCAGCTGGGCAGCAATTTGCAGGGGGTCTGCTACGTGCTCGACGAGCCGACGATTGGCCTGCATGCGCGTGACAACCAGATCCTGCTGGATGCGCTGCACAAGCTCGGCGACAAGGGCAACACCCTGGTGGTGGTGGAGCACGACGAAGACACGATCCGCCGCGCCGACCACATCATCGACATCGGTCCAAGTGCCGGTAAACGCGGCGGTCGTTTGATTGCCGAAGGTACGGCTGAAGAAATTTCGAAAGCTCAAGAGTCGCAAACGGGTCGCTACCTGCTGCACGCGATGAAGCACCCGCTGCAGCCTCGGCGTGCGGTGGTGGGAGCCTCTGCGCGGGGCGATGGGGCGGACTCCTCATGCTGCGGGGGTACGCAGAAATCGTCGCCCACCCCATCGCCCCACGCAGAGGCTGCGGCGCTTCAGTGGCTGGCTTTGAACGGCGCCACGCTGCACAACCTGCAAGACGTCGACCTCGAAGTCCCGCTCAAGCGCCTGGTCGCCGTCACCGGTGTCAGCGGCTCGGGCAAATCCACGCTGGCGCGCGATGTGCTGCTGGCCAATGTGCAGGCGCTGGTGCAGCAGCGCAGCATCGCCGCCGGCCGCGCCGCGCAGGACAAGGGCCAGCGTGTGCCTTTGCTGGGGTGTGCCGATGTGCAGGGCTACGAGGCGATCGACCGCGTGCTCGAAGTCGACCAGACCCCGATTGGCAAAACGCCGCGCTCGTGCCCGGCCACCTACATCGGCTTTTGGGACACCATCCGCAAGCTGTTCGCCGAAACGCTCGAAGCCAAGGCGCGTGGCTACGGCCCGGGCCGTTTTAGCTTCAACACCGGCGAAGGCCGTTGCCCCAGCTGCGAAGGCCAGGGCATGCGCACCATCGAGATGAGTTTCTTGCCCGATGTGAAAGTGCCTTGCGAGACCTGCCATGGCGCGCGCTTCAACCCCGAAACGCTGGCGGTGAGCTGGCGCGGCAAGAGCATCGGCGAGGTGCTGCAAATGGAGGTCGACGAGGCGGTTGACTTTTTCGCCAGCATGCCCAGCATCGCCCACCCGCTGCAGTTGCTCAAGGACGTGGGCCTGGGCTACCTGACGCTGGGCCAGCCTTCGCCGACGCTGAGCGGTGGCGAGGCGCAGCGCATCAAGCTCGTGACCGAGCTGACCAAGGTGCGTGACGAGATTGGCCGGCGCGGGCAAAAAGCGCCGCACACGCTGTATGTGCTCGACGAGCCCACGGTGGGCCTGCACATGGCCGATGTGGACAAACTGATCCGCGTGTTGCACCGTTTGGTGAATGCAGGCCACAGCGTGGTGGTGATCGAGCACGACCTCGATGTGATTGCCGAGGCCGACTGGATCGTGGACCTGGGGCCCGAGGGTGGCGACGCCGGTGGCCGCATCGTCGCCACGGGTACGCCCGAAGACCTGGTACGCCTCGGCACGCACACGGGCCAGGCGCTCGCGCCGGTGCTGGCGCGCACCTGAGCGTGCTCAGGCCGCACCCAGGCGCCAGAGCGAGGTGACTTCGGCCGAGCGCGCGGCGTGCAGCGGATCGCTCGCGTCTTTCGCCTTGCCGTGGCGCGGGTGGGTGTCGAGGCGACCCAGCACCTGCAGACCGGCTTCGGCGATCCACTGCAGCAATTGCTGGCGGGTGCGCAGGCCCAGGTGTTCGGCCAGGTCCGACAGGATCAGCCAGCCTTCGCCGCCCGCGCACAAGTGCTTGGCCAGGCCCGAGAGGAGGCCGCGCAGCATGGCGCTGTCCGGATCGTAGATGGCCTGGTCCAGTGCGGAGTGGGGCTGGGCGGGCAGCCAGGGCGGGTTGCAGACCACGAGCGCGGCCTGACCCGGCGGGAACAGGTCGGTCTGCAAGAGTTCGACCTGCGCCTGCAGGCCCAGGCGCGCGAGGTTGTCGCGCGCACAGGCCAGGGCGCGTTCGGACAGGTCGGTCGCGAGCACTTGCGGCACGCCGCGGTGCGCGAGCACGGCCGAGAGCACGCCGGTGCCGACGCCGATGTCGAAGGCCACGGGGCAAGTGCCCAGCGCGGCGGGCAGCGGCCCTTGCGCCACGAGCTCGACGTACTCGCCCCGCACCGGCGAAAACACGCCGTGGTGCGGGTGGATGTGCGCGCCACCGAGCGCCGCGATCGGCACGCCTTTCTTGCGCCACTCGTGTGCGCCGATCAGGCCCTGCAGGCTGCGCAGCGAGAGCACGCGCGGCTGGCCATCGGGCGCGCCCCAGGCTTCGGTGCAGGCCTGCAGCACATCCGGTGCGCGCTTCAGACCGATGCGGTAGGCGCCATCGACCTCGATCAGCAGCTGGCCCAGCACGCGCACGCGCAGGGCCTGGGCCTTGCGGTGTTGTTCAAAACCTTCGCTGGCAGTGGTCGGGATGGCTGCGGTTTTCTGCTTGCGCTGCGCGGCCGCGTCCATGCGCTGCGACATGGCTTGCAGCAGCTGGCGTGCCTGCGGGTAGTCGCCACGCCAAAGCAGGCCAGTGCCCGCACTGGCCAGGCGGTGGGCGCTGTCGGCGTCGAGGGCCTGGACGGTTTGCACGCGGCTGGGCAGACGCGCGCCGTTGTCGGCCTGCCAGAGCGCGCTGCGCGCTTGGCCGTCTTCCTGCCAGTGGAGCCAGGCGCTCATGCCGGCATCGCGCTCAGTGCGCCGAACCCAGCGCCAGGCCCGCATGCTCGCGCAGTGGGTGGAAGTGGATCTTAGGGAAACGCTCCTGCGCCAGCCGCACGTCATACGGGCTGGTGCACAGGTAGGCGAGGGTGCCTGCGGCGTCGAGTGCCAGGCGCTGCGGGTAGGCGTTGGTGAACTCGCGCAGCTCGGCCGGGGTGTCGGCCGTGATCCAGCGTGCGCCGGTGTACTGGCAGCCTTCGAGCCGCACATCGCAGTCGTATTCGGTTTTCAGGCGGTGCTGCACCACCTCGAACTGCAGCTGGCCCACGGCGCCCAGCAGCATGGGGCCGCCGACTTCGGGCTTGAAGACCTGGATCGCGCCTTCCTCGCCGAGCTGGTCCAGACCCTGCTGCAGCTGTTTGGTGCGCAGCGGGTTCTTGAGGATCACGGTCATGAAGAGTTCGGGCGCGAAGAAGGGCAAGCCGGTGAACTGCAGGTTCGCGCCGTCGGTGATGGTGTCGCCGAGCTGCACGCCACCGTGCGTGGTGAAGCCGATGATGTCGCCCGCATAGGCCTCGTCGACCGCTTCACGGCGTTGCGACAGGAAAGTGACCACACTGGTGGGCCGCAACTCTTTGCCGGTGCGCTGCACCTTGAGCTTCATGCCCGGCGTGTACTTGCCCGAGGCCATGCGCACGAAGGCGATGCGGTCGCGGTGGTTGGCGTCCAT
>JACCEC010134652.1_pt1 | contig 12526 bp, 11 predicted proteins | sample 7450121 | NCBI WGS metagenome assembly JACCEC01 (sample SAMN15323455, study PRJNA562643) | freshwater metagenome | isolation source: river surface water | place: USA:Blue River Watershed | collected 2017-08-18 | reverse complement strand
TGAGGCCGCGCAGGATGGCGATGGTGGATTCGACGCTGGGCTCGTCCACCAGCACTTTCTGGAAGCGGCGCTCCAGCGCGGCATCCTTCTCGATGTACTTGCGATATTCGTCCAGCGTGGTGGCGCCCACGCAGTGCAGTTCGCCGCGCGCCAGTGCCGGCTTGAGCATGTTGCCCGCATCCATGGCGCCCTCGGCCTTGCCGGCGCCGACCATGGTATGCAGCTCGTCGATGAACAGGATCACCGAGCCTTCCTGCTTGGAAAGCTCGTTCAGCACGCCTTTCAGGCGCTCCTCGAATTCTCCGCGAAACTTCGCGCCGGCGATCAGCGAGCCCATGTCCAGCGCCAGGATGCGTTTGTCCTTGAGCCCCTCCGGCACCTCGCCGTTGACGATGCGCTGAGCGAGGCCCTCCAGGATGGCCGTCTTGCCCACCCCGGGTTCCCCTATCAGCACGGGATTGTTCTTGGTGCGACGCTGCAGCACCTGAATCGTGCGGCGAATCTCGCTATCGCGGCCGATCACCGGGTCCAGCTCGCCCTTCTCGGCTCGCTCGGTCAAGTCAACGCAGAAACGCGACAGCGCCTGCCGCGACTCCTCGGCGCCGGCATCGCTGACTTTGTCCCCCCCGCGCAGATTGGCAATCGCATTCTCCAGCGCCTTCTCGCTGACGCCGTAGGAGTTGAGCAGTTTGCCCAGCTCGCCCTTGTCGCTCATGGCGGCCAGAATCACGGACTCGCTGGCGATGAACTTGTCGCCCTTCTTCTGGGCATGCTTGTCAGCAAGGTTGAGCAGACGTCCGAGTTCATTGGAGGGCGCGACGTCGCCGCCATTACCCTGCACCTTGGGCAGGCGCTCGAGAATCTGCTGCAGACCGGCGCGCAGATCGGTGATGGTGAACCCTGTCTGCGCCAGCAGCTGACGCACGGAGCCGCCCTTCTGATCCAGCAGGGCGATGACGAGGTGAACGGGTTCGATGAAATTGTTGTCGTTGCCGACGGCCAGCGATTGAGCGTCGGACAAGGCCGCCTGCAGCTTGCTGGTCAGTTGATCCATTCGCATGTGAAGTCCCCTGGGGAAACTGTGTTCCCGGATTGGCAATCATTGGCGCAAGCGATGGAGTCGATTGCGCGTTGGAATGTCCCCTTTAATGCGGACGGGCAAGCGCAATTCAAGCAGCGAAGCGGGGGATCAGTGTTGATCTGGCGCAAGGCCGACGATGCTGACGAAGCGGCCGGTGCGGCCATCCCGTCGATAGGAGTAGTAACGCACCGCATCGCAATGGGTGCACTGACCCCCGCCGCCGATTTCGAGAACGCCGGCTGTCTGCAAACGAAAGCGCGCGAGCGCGTAGAGGTCGGCATGACATTTGTCAGCCGTGGCTGCCGGGCGGAACGCCGCGGACTGCAAGTGCAGACGCTGCTCAGGTGTGCAGCAGGCATCAAGAAAGACATCCCGCACTTCCAGGCCCACTTCGAAATGACAGACCCCGATGGCCGGCCCGAGCCAGGTGACGACATTCTCGGGGGCATCAGGAAAGCGCGCGAGGGTCGTTTCGAGAATGCCGGCGGCCAGGCCGCGCCAGCCGGCATGCGCCACGGCGACACGACCCCCGTCACGGGCAGCGAAGAACACCGGCAGACAGTCTGCCGTGAGCACGGCGCCCGCAAGGCCGGGCTGATCGACATACACGGCATCCCCGCAGCGCTCCGGCGCCCGGAAATCCGCGTCAACCACGGTCGTGCCGTGCACCTGCTCCAGCCACTGCACGCTCATGCCTGCGGGCAGTCGTTGCAGAAGGCGAGCTCGATTCTGCTGCACGGCGCCAGGGTCGTCGCCCACGTGCAGGGCCAGATTGAACGTGTCGTAAGGCGCTGCAGAGACCCCGCCACGGCGATCGGACACGCCAGCGATGACGCTGCGGGGAACGTGCCATTCGGGCGCCTGCAGCAAGGGGCCGCTCATTGATCCGCCTGCAGCACGGCCAGCAGTGCCTGCATGTCGGCCGGCAGTTCCGCCTCCCAGCTCATGTACTCACCAGTGCTCGGGTGTTCGAAACCGAGTCTGCGCGCATGCAGGGCCTGACGGCGGAACTGCTTGAGGGCATCGGCCTGGGCATTGCTGCAGCCGCGGGGAATCTGCAGGCGACCGCCATAGAGCGGGTCACCGACCAGCGGGTAGCGGACGTGGCTCATGTGCACACGGATCTGGTGAGTACGTCCCGTTTCCAGCTTCACCAGGATGTGCGTATGGGCATGGAAGCGATTGAGCACGCGATAATGCGTCACGGCCTCCTTGCCGTTCTCGATCACGGCACGTTTCTGGCGATGCACGGGATGTCGGCCCAGAGGCAGGTCCACAGTGCCGCCACCGGTCATGACGCCGATCACGATGGCCTCGTACTCACGGTCGACCTCCCGGCGCTGAAGTTGCTTGACGAGTTGTCGATGCGCCTGCAGGGTCTTGGCGACCACCAGAAGCCCGGTGGTGTCCTTGTCGAGTCGATGCACGATGCCCGCACGGGGAATTTCCCGCAAGGCGGGACAATGATGCAGCAATGCATTGAGCAGCGTGCCGGTGCGGTTGCCGGCCGCAGGATGCACCACGGTGTTGACGGGTTTGTTCAGCACGATGACGTCGTCGTCTTCGTGGACAATATCCAGGGCGATCGCCTCGGGCTCATGGATCTCCTCCTGAGCCAGCTCCGTCTCCAGCACCAGCGCATCGCCGGCATTGATTCGATCCTTGCCGCGCAGCTGCCGGCCATTGACCAGCAGGCCGCCTTCCTTGATCCACTGCTGCAGACGCCCGCGCGAATAGGCGGGAAAGAGCGTGGCAGCCGCCAGGTCAAGGCGTGCCCCATCCAGGGCCGGGGTGACCAGGGCTTGCAGGGAGATTCGTGTCGTCATGGCGATGGATCACTCATTGTTGGCAGGCGGCACCAGCGCCGCCCGACAAAGACGGCACCACACCTTGGGTTTGCGCTGGCGGCTGTGGTTAAATACGGCCCAACCGGACGAGGCTGCAGACAGCCAAGCTCCTGTTGGAGCGGCGGGCATTATAGCCATGAAAGCCTCCGCAGATTTCACTTGTTTTCGCCTGCGGCTCGACCGCTGGGGCGCCAGAGGTCCAAGTCGCGTGAGAATCCTGATCCTGTTGAGTCTGTGCCTGAGCCTTGCGGCGTGCTCCCTGTTCGATGGCGAAGAGCGCGACGAGTTTGCCGGACTCGACACCGAGGAGCAGTTCTACACCACCGCTCTGCGCCAGCTGAATGCGCGCAACTACCGCGCCGCCATCGCCACCTACGAGGCACTGGAATCCCGCTTCCCCTTCGGCCGCTTCGCCGCGCAGGGTCAGCTGGAACTGATCTATGCCTACTACGCCAACCTGGACCTCGAGGCCGCCCGCACCGCTGCAGACCGTTTCATCCGCCTGCATCCGGACAATCAGAACATCGACTACGCCTACTACATGAAGGGCATGGCGTCCTTCGCCGAAGATGTCGGCTTCATCTCGCGCTTCCTGCCCACTGACCCGTCCAAGCGGGACCCAGGCGGCGCGCGCAATGCGTTCTCCGACTTTTCCATGCTGCTGGCGCTTTACCCCGACAGCGACTATGCCGCGGATGCCCGCGCCAGGATGATCTACCTGCGCAACATGCTCGCCTCCTACGAGGTGCATGTGGCGAACTACTACCTGGAACGCCGGGCCTATATCGCCGCCCTGAATCGCGGGCGCTACATCGTGGAGAATTTCCAGGGCAGCCCGCTGGTGGGCGATGGCATGGCCATCATGATCGAGGCCTATCTGCGTCTCGGACTGGACGATCTGGCCGACACCTCACTGAGTCTTCTCAAGAGCAATTACCCGGAACACCCTGCCATCGACAGCAATGGGAATTTCATCGTGCGCAGCGAGGTCACCAACCCGTCGCTGCTGTACACCGTGTCCTTCGGCCTGCTGGGCGACAACGTCGACAACACCCCGCTGGCACCGACACAGCGCCCGCTGCAGCCGCCGAATCCCGAGATGGAAGCGCCGGAGGAAACCCGCTCGCTGCTCAATATCCTGACCTTCGGCCTGCTGGGCTGAAGGCTCAGTAGTTCTCGGGGCAGAACTCGCGCTCGATCAGCTCGATCAGGATGTGAATGATCTTGATGTGCACTTCCTGCACACGATCGGCGAAACGACTCTGCCCCGCGCTGATATCCACGTCCGCCAATGCCCCAAGCGCCGAGCCGGCCACGCCAGTCAGGCTGATCACGCTGACGCCGTTACCCCGCGCAAACTCCGCCGCCTTGATGACATTGCGACTGCTGCCGCTGGTGCTGATCGCCAACAGGCAATCGCCCGGCCTGGCACGCGCCTCCAGGTAGCGGGAGAAGATGTATTCATAGCCGAAATCATTGGCGACGCAGCTGATGTGTCCGGCATCGCTGATGGCGGCGGCGGAGAGACCGCGCCGGTTCTGTCGATAGCGGCCCGTGAGTTCCTCGGCGAAATGCATGGCGTCGCTCATGGAGCCGCCGTTGCCGCAGCTGTAGATCGTCTGCCCCTTGTGCAGCGTCGCGATCATGACTGACGCGGCACGGGCGATTGCCTCGATGTTGCCTGCATCATTCATGAAGCGGTGCAGGTAGTCGCGGGAATCATGCAGGGTGTTGATGATGTGTTCTTTCACGGAGTCACCTTCCTCGGGGTTGCGGCAGTCAGTCGCCCAGCTCCCAGCCGGACGTGATGGGGTAGCGGCGGTCGCGGCCGAAGCCACGGCGGGTCAGACGCACGCCGATGGCACTCTGGCGCCGCTTGTATTCGTTGATGTCCACCAGGCGCAGCACGCGCCGCACCACGTGCTCGGGGAACCCGTGGGCGATGATCTCGGCGGCACTGCAGTCCTGTTCCACGTAAAGCTCCAGGATCGCATCAAGCACGTCATAAGGCGGCAGACTGTCCTGATCCACCTGCCCTGGCGCCAGCTCCGCAGAGGGCGCCCGGGCGATCACGGCGGCAGGAATGACAGGCGAACCGACCGCATCGCCTTGCCGGTTGCGCCATTCACACAGACGATAGACCATCGTCTTGGGCACATCCTTGAGCACATCGAAGCCGCCGGCCATGTCACCGTAAAGCGTGCAATAGCCCACGGCCACTTCACTCTTGTTGCCCGTGGTCAACACCAGCAGGCCCTTCTTGTTGGAGATCGCCATCAGCAGCACACCCCGGCAACGGGCCTGGATGTTCTGCTCGGTGACATCCACGGGCAAGCCAGTGAATTCCGCGCTCAGGGTGTCGACAAAACTGTTGTATGCATCCTCAATCGACAGTACCCGGTACTGCACGCCCAGCCGTGCGGCCTGGGCACTGGCTTCGTCCAGACTCAACTGCGAGGTGTAGGCAAAGGGCATCATTACTGCCAGCACCTTGTCCCTGCCAAGGGCATCGACAGCGACAGCGAGAGTGAGCGCGGAATCAATGCCGCCGGAAAGGCCGAGCACAACGCCCTTGAAGCGATTCTTGCCGACGTAGTCACGCACGCCAAGGACCAAAGCCTTGTAAAGCGCTTCCTCTGTCGTATCCAGGGTGGCCAGGTCCTGCGTTGCAGCGGCAATGACCAGGCTCTGCTCGTTGCGTCGCAGGTGCACGGGAAACAGCCCAGGCACAAAGGACGGCGCACGCACCTGCACCTCGCCTGTGGCGGCCACGGCCAAGGAACTGCCATCGAACACTAGTTCGTCCTGCCCCCCCACCAGATTGACGTAGACCATGGGCATGCGCGCACTGCAGGCGCGTTGTGCCAGCAGGGTCTCGCGCTCGCGCTGCTTGTCGCGATGGAAGGGCGAGGCATTGATGTTGATGAGCAGCTCGGCGCCCGCTGCGGCCACCTGCTGCGTGGGGGCGGTCTCCCACATGTCCTCGCAGATGGTGAAGCCTACACGCACGCCCTTGATTTCCAGCACGCAGGGGCCCGCGCCCGGTGTGAAATAGCGGCGCTCATCGAACACCTGATAATTGGGCAGGCATTGCTTGCGATACTGCGCGAGCACTGCGCGCCCCTTGATGACGGAGAGCGCATTGTAGAGTCGCCCGTCCTGATGCAGCGGGTGTCCCACAATCATGCAGATGTCCAGATCGGCATCGAGAATCCGCTGCAGGGCGCGGCGGGTGCGGATCTCCAGACTGGGACGCAGAAGCAGATCCTCAGGGGGATACGCAGTGAGTGTCAGCTCCGGAAAGGCGACGATGTCGGCGCCCAGCTCGTCGCGGGCGCGGCGCGCATGATCGAGCAGCGCGTCGGTATTGCCCTGGATATCCCCGACCAGCAGATTCAGCTGCGCCATCACGACCGTTAACTGCTCTGGCATACACATCCCATGAGTGAGTTTGCTGCATTCCTGCGGCGCCAGCGCGACGATGGCTATTGGCTGACAGGTGCGATATTGTCCGCCAAACACTTCCCATTAGTAAAACGCAAATTGCCGCGCACCTCTGCCCGGTGCCCTTACAACATGTCACATGGAAACACGCACGTCATCTGAGCAGAACAGCCGGATCCTGCAGATCTACAATCTCTACCGGCTTGCGCTGTCTTCCATCCTGCTGGCCACATTCCTCACCAACCCCGTCACCACGCAGCTTGGCAGTCTTGATCCAACCCTGTTCCTGCAGACCTCGCTGCTGCACACCGCGTTCAGCCTGCTGGTGCTGCTGGTGCTGCGCTGGCGTGATCCGCAACGCTTGCCGGCGCAGCTGCCCAGCGCGCTGTTCATGACCGACATTCTTGCACTCACCCTGCTCGGCTATGCGTCCAGCGGGGTCGAGAGCGGCCTGGCACTTCTGCATCTGGTGACCATCGCAGCCGCCAGCCTGCTGCTGCCCCGGCGCATGAGCACCTTCCTCGCCGCCATCGCGACACTCGCCGTGATCTTCAGCGAGTTGTACATCAGCCTGCGAGCCTTCGTGCCAGCCAATCAATACATTCAGGCCGGACTGCTGGGCGCGTTGCTGCTGGCGGCCTCGATCTACCTGGAGAACCTTGCAGAGCGCATGCGCGAGGGAGCCCAACTGGCCGCCGAGCAGGCCAGCAGCATCCTGAATCTGGAACAACTCAATCAGCTCGTCATCAGGCGCATGCGCACCGGCGTCCTGGTGGTCGACGCCGAGGGCCGTGTGCTGACAACCAACGACGCAGCCTTGCAGTTGCTGCACGACGACGACCGCCAGGGCACTGTGCCGAGCCTGACGGAACTGCCTCCCGTGCTGCTGCAGCTGCTGCGCCAGTGGCAGGGCAACACTGGGACGCGTCAGCCCGCTTTCGCGCTCAACAGAGACAGTGCGCAGTTGCAGGCCACCTTCACTTACCTGAATCCGGGATCCAGAGCGAGCATCCTGATCTTTCTCGAGGACACCACGCAGATGATCCAGCGCGTGCGGCAGATGAAGCTCGCCTCGCTGGGGCGACTCACGGCCAGCATCGCCCACGAGATCCGCAACCCGCTGGGAGCCATCAGCCACGCCAGCCAGTTGCTGCGCGAGTCTGCGGATCTGCCTGCCGCAGATGCGCGACTGGTGCAGATCATCCTGACCCACTGTGCGCGCGTGAATCACATCATCGAGGATGTGTTGCAGATGTCGCGACAGCGCCAGGAGGCAAGCGAGTGCATCACCTTGAAAGACTGGCTCGAGACCTACATCGAGAATTACCGTGCCACCCATCAGCTCAACGGCGAGATCACTCTCAGCATCAATCCTGCCAGCACCCAGGTACGCGTCATCACGAGTCAACTGGAGCAGATATTGAACAATCTGTTCGAAAACGGGCTGCGCTACAGCCTCAGGAAAACCGGATACAGCAACCTCGCAGTGCAGGGCGGGCTCAGCGCCATGAATGCGCCGATGCTCCACATCATCGACGAGGGTCCGGGGGTGGATGCAGCCACTGAGGAGCATTTGTTCGAACCCTTCCACACCACGGAAAATTCAGGCACCGGGCTCGGCCTTTATATCTCCAAGGAACTGTGCGAAGCTAACCAGGCTCGTCTTTCCTATCGACGCACTGAAGATGGCAGGAGCTGCTTCAGCATCCACTTCCCCCACCCTGACAGAAACATGGTCTAGGAGCAGCAAGGCTGCACGATCGCAATGACTGGAAAAGTACTCATCGTTGACGACGAACCCGATATCCGTGAGTTGCTCGAGGTCACACTGGGCCGGATGTCACTGATTACGCAAAGCGCCGGCACCGTGGCCGCAGCCTTGAGCCTGCTCAGCACCCAGCGCTTCGATCTGTGTCTCACCGACATGCGTCTGCCCGATGGCGACGGTCTGCGTCTCGTCGATTTCATTCAGCGCCAGTACGCCCACATGCCGGTCGCGGTGATCACTGCTCATGGCAATACCGAAACGGCCATTCGTGCGCTCAAGTCAGGCGCCTTCGACTTTGTCTCCAAACCCGTGGATCTGCAGAAACTGCGGGATCTGGTGAATGCCGCCATCAAGCTCTCTGCACAGCACACGGCAGCAGCCTCGGCGCCGCCCGTGCGCCATACCAGCATCACGGGGCATTGCCCTGCCATCATCGCCTTGCGCGAACAGATCACCCGCCTCGCCCGCAGTCAGGCGCCCGTGTTCATCAGTGGCGAGTCGGGCAGCGGCAAGGAACTGGCCGCTCGTTCAATCCATCGCCAGAGCGCGCGCGCCGATGCGCCCTTCATCGCCGTGAATTGTGGCGCGATCCCATCGGAGCTCATGGAAAGTGAACTGTTCGGTCACGTGAAAGGCAGTTTCACCGGAGCCGACAGGGACAAGGCCGGTCTGTTCCAGGCAGCGGCGGGTGGCACGCTGTTTCTGGACGAGGTGGCAGACCTGCCGCTGCACATGCAGGTGAAACTGCTGCGGGTGATTCAGGAGAAGTCGGTGCGCCCCGTTGGTTCGCAGACGGAGCTCCCGACCGATGTGCGCCTGCTCAGTGCCAGTCACAAGAACCTGGCCGAGGAAGTTCAGCGCCAGCGTTTTCGCCAGGATCTCTACTACCGCATCAATGTCATCGAGCTGGCCGTCCCCAGTCTGCGCGAACGGCGCGAGGACATTCCAGAACTGACGCAGCAGATCCTGCAACGACTTGGCGAGGAAGCGCCAGGCGATGGCCCCGTCATGCTCAGCGACGAGGCCATGCAGGCCCTCATGGAGTATTCCTTTCCGGGCAATATCCGCGAGCTGGAGAACATCCTGCAGCGCGCGCTCACACTCAGCGAACACCGCCATATCACCCTGCGCACGCTTGCCCTGCCTCAGGCGGAACACCCTGCGCAGCGGCTCGCCACGCCGGCGGCAGGCACCAGCGCACCGGCATCCGGGCCAGGCTTCACGCTGGGTGAAGGGTTTTCCCTGGAGGCCCACCTGGAGAGCATCGAGCGCCGGATTATGGAACAGGCACTGCAGGAGACGCGCTGGAACAGAACCCTGGCGGCCAAGCGACTGGGCATGAGTTTTCGTTCGTTGCGCTACCGCCTCAAGAAGCTCGGCATCGATTCATAGCGTGGTCGCGAGAGTCGGTGCGTAAGGCGCCGGGTCGATCACCGGCACGCGGCCCAGCAGGCTGTCAGCAAGCAGACGCGCAGAGGCGGGTGCCAGCACCAGGCCATTGCGGAAATGCCCGGCATTGATGTGCAGGTTGTGCCATTGCGGCAGGGAGCCGATGCAAGGAATGCCCTGCGGCGCCCCGGGGCGCAGACCGGCCCAGTGCTGCTTGACTGGAAGCTCTGCCAGCGCCGGCAGCATGGCAACAGCTGACGCGCGCAGACTCTGCAGGGCGTGTTCCGTCGTCGTCTTGTCGAAATCGGCATGCTCGAGCGTGCTCCCCACCAGAATGTGGCGATCGCGCCGAGGAATCAGATAGCGGCCGCCATGCAGCACGATGCGGCGCAGCAGGCGTTGTGGTGCTTCGAAGAGCAGCATCTGTCCCTTCACAGGCGTCACTGGCACGCTGACCTCGGCCTGCTGCAGCAGCCTTCCGGACCATGCGCCGGCCGCCACAATCACGTGAGTCGCCGGCAGCCGGCGCTGCACGCCTTCCTCGTCCAGGTGCAGGGCACGAACCCGGCGTACGCCCTTGTCTGTCACCCAGTCCATGCCCAGCACCCGGGTGTTCTCCAGCAGTGTCACGCCCGGATGACGTCGCAGGCTGGCAGTCAGGGCCTGGCCCAGGCGGGGATTGCGGACATTGGCGATGGCTGGCATCCACAGCGCATGCCGGAATCCCGCAGCCAGACCACTCTCGTGCTGATACAGGGCACCCCCGTGCCATTCGTCCATGGCCTTGCCGACACTGCGCGCCCAGCGCAGGGCCTCGGGCGCATCCTCGGCATCAAGCATCAGCAAGCCCGTCACCTCATGTTCCGGATCGATGCCGGTTTCCTCGAGCAGGGCCGCGCACAGCCCGGGGTAGCTATCCTGGGCCTGGGACGCCAGCGCGGTGACGGCTGCGCCGTAGCGCCAGGGATAGAGGGGCGACACGATGCCGCCGCCCGCCCAGGAAGCCTCGCTGCAGCAGGTCGAGCGTTCAATGACAGTCACCTTCGCGCCGGCGAGGGCCAGTTCGCGTGCCGTCAGCAGTCCGATCACGCCACCGCCCACTATCTGAAAATCACTGCTCACTCGACCGCGTCTCCTGCAGGCGCAATGGTGTCTTCGGCACTATGCTGAAGGCAGGCAACTCTATCACAGGGAGGTGGATGAGATGCGCCGCAGTGCAGGCATGACTCTGCTGGAAATCCTGCTCACTCTGGGCTTGCTGGGTGTGCTGCTGAGCATCGCGCTGCCTGATCTGGGCGACTGGGCCCAGGCGGTGCGAGCGCGGCAGGTGACGCGGAGCCTGGCGGCGCAGATCGCCTTCGCGCGCAGTTCGGCTGCCGCAGGACAGCAGTGGGTGACGGTGTGTCCCACACTGGATCAGCTCGGCTGTGGCGGCGGCTGGCATCAAGGCAGCATGGTGTTTCGGGATGGCAATGGGGATCGGCGCGTGAATGAGGATGACGAGGTGATCCGACTGAACGGCCCGCTACCCGTGGGCGAAACCCTGCTCTGGCGTGCGTTCCGGAGTCGTCCCTACCTGCAGATGGAACCCAGCGGCTTCATGCGCCATCAGAGCGGCAATTTCACGTGGTGCCCGGCGTCCCGGGATGTCCGCTTCGCGCGGCAACTCGTGGTCAATGCCACCGGCCGCGTGCGGGTGTCGCAGGACAGCGATGGCGATGGCATCGACGAGGACAGTGCGGGAAACCCGCTCACCTGCCCTTGAGGGCAATCAGCGCCAGCAATTCTCGACGCTGTCGCCCGTGGCGCCGCGCAGGCCGGTATTGGTGATGGTGAGGGTGGTACAGGAGTCCGAGGTCTGATTGCCCTGGGGGGTGGCCGTGGCCAGGAAGCAGTTGCCGATCGCTCCGCCACTGCAGGCAGCGACGGACACCTGATAGAGGCCGTTCTGCGAAGTCAGCGTCGCCACGGCAGGATCGGACAAGGGGTCGGCGTTCGTGGAGTAACTGTTGTTGTCCGAATAGAAACGTTCCTGATTGGCAGCGACCTGCAGCAACAGGCTCTGAGCCTCGGAACGGGCGCCGGCCCGCACACTCTGCTGGTAGGCCGGCAGTGCAATCGAGGCCAGCACGCCAAGAATGGCGACCACGATCATCAGTTCAATCAAGGTGAAACCGCGCTGGACGGGGTGTCTGGGTGTCTTCACTTCGGACTCCTGCGGACGGCGCGACAGGCGCGCGTGCGATGAATGCGGATCGACGGGTTCAGTGCTGCTGCAGCTCCATCAGCATGTCATGGGGCCCGATCAGCTCGATGCGCAGCAGGGTCCCGGATGCGTCCAGAGTGTACCTGACCACCATGCCGAGGTCGATTCGCGACGCCGGGATCTGCCGCTCCTCCAGAAAGACCTGGGTGACTGCATCGGAGAAAGGCAGCACCTGTCCGGAAATGGTCAGGTAGCCGTTGTCCTGATCCAGATTCTCGATGGTGCCCTGATGAATCTCCTGAGCCACTGCCATGGCAGCCACGCTCTGCAACCAAAGCAACAGAAGAAAGAGGCCCGCGCGTTTCATGGTGTACTGACTCCTGTGTTGTATCCGCTAGTCCAGTTGCCGCCAGGACTGCCTGCCGGTGGCCGTGGTGCCGGTATTCAATTCGAAGACATCCACATCGCCACTGCTGCCGCTGCCAAAGGCCACGTCGCGGTCGGCGTCCGACAGAATGCTGAGGGTAGGCACAATGCCGACGTCGGACATGCGGCCCGAGGCATTGGTGTCGACTTCGTCGAACACCCCGTCGCCGTTGAGATCGAAGGCCGGGAAACCGAGCGCCCCGCCGTCCCGGTAGTTCACCTGCATCACGAAACTGCTGCCCCCGAAGTCGCAGGGCGATTGGGAAGGTATCAGCGTCGTGAAGATGACGCGACCATCGCGCACCACGGCATTGCTGACCTGGCGCTCGCCGAAGTTGCTCGCATTCGCCACGCCTTCCACGAGC
>JACCEC013304886.1_pt1 | contig 12527 bp, 10 predicted proteins | sample 7450121 | NCBI WGS metagenome assembly JACCEC01 (sample SAMN15323455, study PRJNA562643) | freshwater metagenome | isolation source: river surface water | place: USA:Blue River Watershed | collected 2017-08-18 | reverse complement strand
CGGACACGAGGTCGCCCGACTCCATCGCTTTCTCGAGCGCGAGCCAGGAAGCCAGACGCTTGGCCTTGTCGCGCGAGAGGATGGTGTCGCCAAAACCGTTTTCGAGCGACTCGATGGCCACGGAAACGAAGTCACCGACGTTGACTTCCAGTTCGCCGTTGTCATTCTTGAATTCATCGATCGGAATGAACGCTTCGGACTTCAGTCCGGCGTTAACGATCACAAAGTTTTGGTCCAGGCGGACGACTTCCGCCGAAATGACCTCACCCGAACGCATATCCTGGCGCGACAGGGATTCTTCAAACAGAGCGGCAAAGCTTTCCATGCCGGAGGATGCGGGGGATTGGGTAGCTGTAGACATAGTTAAGAAAGGTTAGCCAACCACAGCGGAATTGCCATGACTGGGTCAGGTTGCTCAACACCCCATGAGGCCTTGCGCCTCCCGGGGCACCGGGTACTGCGGCTTACTGCTGAATGCTGCTTCGCTCAGCGGGAAGGGAGAGACTGATACCAGTCCAGCACCTGCTTCACTGCCGGCTCGATGCCCATGTTCGAGGTATCGAGCAGATGCGCGCCTTCTGCGGGTTTCAGGGGAGCAACAGCGCGCTGGGTATCCCGCGCGTCCCGCTCCCGCAAATCCTGCAGAAGGTCGGCCATATTAGCAGGAAAACCTTTGTCAATCAATTGCTTATAGCGCCTTTCCGCGCGTGCTTCGACGCTGGCGGTCAGAAAAACCTTCAGCGGCGCGTCCGGGAAGATCACCGTGCCCATGTCGCGACCATCGGCCACCAGTCCGGGAGCCTTGCGGAATCCATGCTGCAAATCCACCAGCGCCTGCCGCACGGCGGGCAATGTGGCAATTTTCGAGGCGGCCACACCGACTGCTTCCGCTCGAATCTCCCGCGACACCTCGCGCCCTGACAAGAGTATGCGCTCACCTTCAAAGCGTACATTCAGCGCGGCGGCCAGTTCTGCCAATGCCTCTTCATCGGCCAGCTCGATACTGGCGTCCAGTGCCGACAGCGCGGTCAGCCGGTACAGCGCGCCCGAATCGAGCAGCGCAAAACCCAGTTGCTCCGCCACGCGGCTGGCGACCGTACCCTTGCCGGACGCGGTCGGGCCATCGATGGTAATGACGGGAATCGCGCTCATGATGGTCAGACTTCCTCAGGCTTTCTGCACGATGCCGGCAAAGGCCTCGAAATAATCGGGGAAAGTCTTGGCAACGCATTTCGGGTCATTGATGCGCACCGTGGTGCCATCGCGGGCGGCGCCATTCAGCGAGGCCAGCGAGAAGCACATCGCCATCCGGTGATCATCATAGGTATCAATGGCCGCCGGATCGAGCACGATGGGCGGCGTCACGCGCAGATAATCAGTCCCCTCCTCGACCAGCGCACCCAGCTTGCGCAATTCGGTCGCCATCGCCGCGAGGCGATCGGTCTCTTTCACGCGCCAGCTGGCGATATTGCGCAGCGTGCTCGTGCCATCGGCATACAGCGCAGCCACGGCAATCGTCATCGCGGCGTCAGGAATGTGATTAAAGTCGGCATCAATGGCTTTCAGTACGCCGTTCGAGCGCGCCTCGATCCAGGTGTCGCCCATCGTGATCGTCGCGCCCATCTGCACCAGTGCTTCCACGAAGCGTACGTCGCCCTGAATGCTCGATTTGCCGACGCCTTCGACGCGCACCGGGCCGCCGGCAATGGCGCCGGCCGCAAGGAAGTACGACGCCGACGACGCATCGCCCTCCACGTGAATGACGCCCGGGCTCTGGTATTGCTGGCCCGCCGGCACGGTAAACGAAGCCCAGCCATCGCGTTGCACTTCGACGCCGAAGCGCTGCATCAGGTTCAGCGTGATTTCGATGTAGGGCTTGGAAATCAGCTCGCCGATCACCTCAATCGTCAGCGGCTTGTCGCGCGCGATCAGCGGCGAGGCCATCAACAAAGCGGTGAGGAACTGGCTGGACACATTGCCACGCACCTGCACTCGCTCGGGATGCAGATGACCACGATGAACGTGCAGCGGCGGATAACCGGGATTGCCGGTGTAATCGATGCGCGCGCCGACCGCATTCAATGCATCGACCAGATCACCAATCGGGCGCTCATGCATGCGCGCGACGCCATGTATGGTGTAGTCGCCGCCCATCGCGGCCAAAGCTGCCGTCAGTGGTCGTATCGCCGTGCCCGCATTGCCCATGAACAGATCGGCCGAATGCACCGGGAAAGCGCCGCCCGCGCCCTCGACGGCGTAATCCTGGCTTTCGCCATGCTGATGCCAACGCACGCCCAGCTTTTGCAGCGCCATCAGCATTACATGCGTATCATCCGACGCCAGCAAGGATTTGATCTCGGTCGTGCCATTGGCCAGCGCCGCCAGCAGCAGCATGCGGTTCGAAATACTTTTCGAGCCGGGAAGACGCACGGTGCCGTGCGCGGACGCTACGGGCTTCAGATCGAGGTGATGCGGATAATGCTTCAATTCAGTCTCCACCTTGCTCATAGGGACGCTGCTGCTCGGCGGATTCGATCGCAGCGATCCACGCCTGACGCGCGCGCTGCGCACGACCGAACAGTGCTTCAAGCGATGCGCCATCAATTTTGTCCAGCAGATCGCGCAACTCGGTCACTTGCGCAAGATAGGCGTCCAGTTCCGCCAGCAATGCCGCGCGGTTGGCCAGTGCAATATCACGCCACATTTCGGGTGATGAACCGGCAATGCGCGTGAAGTCACGAAATCCGCTTGCCGCATACTGGAACAGGCGCTCCGCATTCGGGCGTGAAGCGATATCGTCAACCAGCGCGTACGCCAGCAGATGCGGTAAGTGGCTGACCGCGGCAAAGACTGCGTCATGTTCCTGCGGCGTCAGCTGATGAATCAGCGCGCCGCACTGCTGCCATGCCGATGCGACTTTTGCCACCTGCTCAGAGGAATTTTCCGGCAAGGGCGTGAGGATCACTTTCTTGCCGACATACAGATCGGACAGCGCCGCGTCCGGGCCGTTCTGCTCACGTCCTGCAATCGGATGGCCGGGGACGAACTGCGCAATCTTGTCACCCAGCGCCGCGCGTGCTGCAGCGACCACATCGCTCTTGGTGCTGCCGGCATCGGTAACGACAGTGCCGGGTTGCAGATGAGGGGCGATCAGGGAAAGCAGCGTGCCCGTCTGCGCGACCGGCGCGGCCACCAGAATCAGGTCGGCACCGTCCACGGCGTCGGCAACGCCATCGGCGATGCGGTCGATCAGGCCCAGACGCTGGGCCTGATCCAGTGTCTCGCGCCGACGGCCCATGCCCACGACCTCGGCGACCGCTGAATGCCGCTTCAATGCGAGCGCAAACGAACCGCCGATCAGCCCGACACCCAAGACAGCGACTTTTTTGAATGACATCGGACAGTCAATGACGAAAATAAAAACCGGCTCAGGCCAGTACGGCCTTGAGCGCAGCGAGGAAGGCGGCGTTCTCTTCCGGCAGGCCGATGGACACGCGCAGCCACTGCGGCAGTCCATAGTTGCCGACCGGACGAACAATAATGCCCTGCTTCAGCAGCGCAAGATTCACGCGCGCGCCGGCGCTGTCGTCTGTGCCAGCACGGAACAGCACGAAATTGCCGAACGACGGCAGGTATTCGATGCCCATCTGATCAAACGCCGAGGTCAGCTGCCGATAGCCGTCAGCATTGATCTTCGCGCTTTTTGCAAGATACGCCTCGTCATTCAGCGCCGCGATCGCTGCTGCCTGCGCGAGCGAATTCACATTAAAGGGCTGGCGCAGCCGGTTCATCAAATCGGTCAGCTCTGGCTGCGCAATGCCAAAGCCCACGCGCAAGCCCGCCAAGCCATACGCCTTGGAGAAACTGCGCGAGACAATCAGGTTGGGGAATTCTCTCACCCATCCCAGCGAGTCGTAACGATGCTCAGCCGACAGATACTCGGTATAGGCTTCGTCGAGCACGACGACCACCGATTTCGGCACCGAGGCGATGAACGCGCGCACCTTGTCGCCCTCGATGAAGCTGCCGGTCGGGTTGTTCGGATTCGCGACGAACACCAGCCGCGTATCGGCGGTGATCGCTGCACGCATCGCATCGAGATCATGACCAAAATTTTTCGCCGGCACCACGATGTGACGAGCGCCGACTGCCTGTGTCGCCAGCGGATACACCGCGAATGAGTACTCGGCATACACCACCGATTGCCCGGCGGAGACCAGCGAGCGCGCCGCCAGTTCGAGAATGTCGTTACTGCCATTGCCGAGTGTGATGCAGTCGGCCGGCACGCCGAACTTCTGGCTGATCGCGCCCTTCAGATCAAACCCGTTCGAGTCCGGATAGCGCGCCAGATCGGACAAGGCTTTCATCATCGCCTGCTTCGCAGAATCCGGCAGGCCGAGCGGGTTCTCGTTGGATGCCAGTTTGACGATGCTGGCTTCATCCAGCCCGAACTCGCGGGCAACTTCGGAAATCGGCTTGCCGCCCTGATAGGGAGCGATCGCGCGTACGTAATCAGGACCGAAACTCATGACCATGCCATTCGATAAAAATGTTCAGGAGGCGTGCGGGTAAGAACCCAGCAGTTTGAAGAAGGCCGCCTGCGCCTGCAGCTCGGCGAGTGCCTGCGCCACTTTGGTATCGCTGGCATGACCTTCGAGATCGACGTAAAAATAATAATCCCAGCGGCCCGTGCGCGCCGGACGTGATTCGAAGCGTGTCATCGAGACACCGTGCTTCGCCAGCGGCGCGAGCAATTCGTACACTGCTCCTGCCTTGTTCGGCACCGACAGTACCAGCGAAGTCTGATCGCGTCCCGAGGGCCCCGGCCTCAGCTGGCCGATCACGAAGAAGCGCGTGCGGTTGTGCGGATCATCCTGTATGTGCGCATGCACGATGGACAGGCCGTAGCGCTTGGCCGCCATTTCGCCGGCAATCGCAGCAACGCCCGGATCATCCGTGGCCATTTTTGCGGCCTCGCCATTCGAGGCCACGGCCTGTCGCGGAATCGTCGGATAGTGATTATTCAGCCACGCCTGACACTGCGCGAGCGCCTGCGAATGCGCGCAGATACGCTGGACGCCCTCCATGCTGCCGGTGCGCGTCATCAGGCTGTGGTGCACGGGCAGCGCGACCTCGCCACTGATGGAAAGCGTCGTTTGCAGCAGCAAATCGAGTGTGCGATTGATCGTGCCCTCCGTGGAGTTCTCGACCGGCACCACGCCGAATTCCGCAGTGCCCGCCTCGACGGAGCGGAAAACTTCGTCGATCGAGATGCACGGCAGTTCATTGACCGCCTGACCGAACTGCTTCCACACTGCCTGCTCGCTGTAGGTACCCAGCGGCCCGAGAAAAGCGATGGTCGAACGGTTTTCCAGCGCGCGGCAGGCAGACATCACCTCGCGGAAGATGGATTGCAGATCAGAAGATTGCAGCGGCCCAGGATTGTTCTCCGCAACGCGCGCCAGCACCTGCGCCTCGCGCTCCGGACGGAACACCGGCGCATTGGTCTCGGCCTTCACATGGCCGACTTGCTGCGCGACTCTGGCGCGGTCGTTAAGCAGCTGCAGCAGTTGCGCATCGATCGCGTCGATCTGTTCCCGCAAGGGCTTGAGCTTGTCATCACTCATCGCTGGATGCCTTTGTTCTTCTCATCATTGGCCGTTCGCACGGTGCGTCGGTCGTATCTTCGTTGCGGTCGGGTCAGGACAGATCCGCTGTTGTGCCTGCATCAAGCGTCAGCCTCTGGCGAGATCTTGCCTTATTCGCCGGACTCGCCCTCATCTGCGCCATGCTCTTCTTCGGCATCGCTCTCCGCGATACGCTGCAGCCCGGAGAGCTTGGTACCGTTCTCCACCGCAATCAGCGTCACGCCCTGCGTCGCACGACCCATTTCGCGAATCTCGGCCACGCGGGTACGAATCAGCACGCCACCCGTGGTGATCATCATGATTTCGTCGGCCGTATCGACCAATGTCGCGGCAACCACCTTGCCGTTGCGCTCGCTGGTCTGGATCGCGATCATGCCCTTCGTGCCTCGCCCGTGGCGAGTGTACTCGGTGATCGGCGTGCGCTTGCCAAAACCATTCTCAGTTGCCGTCAGCACCGATTGCTGCTCATTTTGAGCGACCAGCATCGCCATCACCAGCTGACCCTCGTCGAGGTTCATGCCGCGCACGCCACGCGCGGTGCGGCCCATCGGACGCACATCATTTTCATCGAAGCGCACCGCCTTGCCCGCATCGGAGAACAGCATCACGTCATTGCTGCCATCGGTCAGCGCCGCACCGATCAGAAAATCGCCGTCGTCCAGATCGCAGGCGATGATGCCGGCCTTACGCGGATTGCTGAAGTCGGACAGAGAAGTCTTTTTCACCACGCCATGCGCGGTGGCCATGAAAACATAGCGGTCTTCCGGGAACTGGCTGTTCGCACCGAACAGCGGCAGCACGACGGTGATCTTCTCGCCATCCTGCAGCGGGAACATGTTGACGATAGGCTTGCCACGCGACGCACGCGAGCCCTGCGGCACTTCCCAGACCTTCAGCCAGTACATGCGGCCGCGGTTGGAGAAGCACAGCATGTAATCATGCGTGTTCGCGATGAACAGCTGCTCGATCCAGTCGTCTTCCTTGGTCGCCGCCGCCTGCTTGCCGCGTCCGCCGCGCTTTTGCGCGCGATACTCGGATACCGGCTGTGATTTCATGTAACCGGAATGGGATAGCGTGACCACCATGTCCTGCGGCGCGATCAGGTCTTCAGTGCCCAGATCTTGCGCATTGATTTCAATGGTGGAGCGTCGCGTATCCTTGTTGCCTTCGCCGTACTCATTGCGGGCCGCGACCAGCTCGTCGCCGATGATGGTCGTCACACGCTCGGGTCGGGCAAGAATATCGAGCAGATCAGCGATCTGCTCCATGACTTCCTTGTATTCGTTGACGATCTTGTCCTGCTCCAGACCAGTCAGGCGCTGCAGGCGCATCTGCAGGATTTCCTGAGCCTGATCATCCGACAGCTTGTACAGGCCGTCGGACTGCAAGCCATAGTGACGCGGCAAGTTCTCGGGACGGAAAGCATCGATGCCACCGGCATTGCTCGCGCCGGTGCGGGCAAGCATTTCGCGCACCAGCGAAGAATCCCAGGAACGCGCCATCAGCTCGGCCTTCGCGACCGGCGGGGTCGGCGCGGCCTTGATGATGGCGATGAAGTCATCAATATTCGCCAGTGCCACTGCCAGACCTTCGAGCACATGGCCGCGCTCGCGCGCCTTGCGCAGCTCGAACACGGTGCGGCGGGTGACCACCTCTCGACGGTGCGAGAGGAAGCACTCGAGCATCTGCTTCAGGTTCAGCAGCTTGGGCTGACCATCGACCAGCGCCACCATATTCATGCCAAAGGTGTCCTGCAGCTGGGTCTGCTTGTACAGATTGTTCAGCACGACTTCGGCGACTTCGCCGCGCTTGAGTTCGATCACCACGCGCATGCCGGATTTATCCGACTCGTCGCGAATATCCGAGATACCGTCGAGCTTCTTGTCGCGCACCAGTTCGGCGATACGCTCCAGCAGGGATTTTTTGTTCACCTGATACGGCAGCTCATCGACGATGATGGCCGAACGGCCATCGCGGATTTCTTCAAAGTGCGTGCGGGCGCGCATGACCACACGGCCACGGCCGGTGCGATAGCCATCGCGCACGCCGGCCACGCCATAGATGATGCCGGCCGTCGGGAAGTCGGGCGCGGGAATGATTTCGATCAGTTCATCGACCGTGCACTGCGGGGTCTTCAATACATGCAGCGCGCCATTGATGACTTCGGTGATGTTGTGCGGCGGGATATTGGTCGCCATGCCGACCGCGATGCCCGATGAACCGTTGATCAGCAGGTTAGGAATGCGCGTGGGCAGCACCGACGGCTCTTTTTCCTTGCCGTCGTAGTTGGGCACGAAATCGACAGTTTCCTTGTCAATATCGGCCAGCAGCTCGCTGGCGATCTTGTCCAGACGGCACTCGGTGTAACGCATCGCAGCGGCATTGTCGCCGTCGATGGAGCCGAAATTGCCCTGCCCATCGACCAGCGTGTAGCGCAGCGAGAAATCCTGCGCCATGCGCACCAGTGTGTCGTAGATCGCCTGATCGCCGTGCGGATGGTATTTACCCATCACCTCGCCGACCACGCGCGCGCACTTCACATAGGGGCGGTTCCAGACATTGTTCGTCTCATGCATCGCGAACAGCACGCGGCGGTGCACGGGCTTCAGACCATCCCTGACATCAGGCAGCGCACGACCAACGATCACGCTCATTGCGTAATCGAGGTAGCTCTTGCGCATCTCCTCTTCGAGGGAAATCGGGATGGTCTCTTTGGCGAACTGATCCATTGGCAGGCTTGTAAATTGAAGAACGCTGAAAAAACTGCCGGCACTGCAATGAGCCTGTTGAGAAGCCCGTTTCCCGGCAGTGAAACCTGCGGCTGATCCGCCTTTCGCAGTGTGCGATGAGCGGACAACCACCGCCGGTTTGTAAACATGAAATTTTACCACGCGGACTCTGTCAGACCGAGCCTCACACGCAGATCCCGGCGAGTCGATTGTGAGCTGCTGTCAGGCCTGTTTGATCTCTGCCAAAACCACCGTCAGGACGCCTGCCACACTGACTGACATGGGCTTGGCAGTGCCGGTCGTTGTCGAGATTCACATGTTGTGCAATGTCGCAGAAGCTCAGCTGATGCAGGAGAAACCCATGCGCTTGCGTTCAGAGATCATGCTGATGATGTTGTCAGCAGCCATGCCCGAAATTTTTGCAGCCGATGCCGCGCCTGTCGCCCCGGCGAGGTCGTTCGTGCATGACTCACGCGGGCAGCCTGTAATCAGCAGCTCTGGCGAGTGCTGGCACAGCAGCATGACCGCGCCGCCAGGTGCTGCGGTCGCGCCGGGCTGCCGCGCGCCGTCGCTCCCATCTGCCGCCGTCGCGGCGCCGGCGCTCCCCGCAGAGCAGCCCCGCCGCACCAGCGCAGGCGCTACTGACAGGTCATCAGCAGCCGTGGTGGCAGGCGCCAGTCAGGCCACTGCCGCAGCCAGCGGCTCTGGCCAAAGTACTGCTGCCTATGTGACCGATTCGCGCGGCATCGTCGTGCGCGGCAGCAGCGGCGATTGCTGGCGTACCGGCACCTGGACGCCCGCGCAAGCGACCATCGTAGGCTGCGACGGGGTGCTGGCGCGGGCGCTGCCAGTACCCGCAGCCGCGGAGCCCGGAACAGCCGAACCGGCACCCGGCGCAACTCCGGCATCGCCGAAAACACCGCCGCCCGCACCCCAGACTGTCTCGCCCTCGGAAGGGCCCGCGCTGGCAGCCCCCGCGCCGCCTGACACGGCAAAGGAACAGGCGGCCCCCTCAACACGTCCGGCCCCGGTGCCGCCCGCCGTTCCCGCACCAGCAGCTCCCGGGCCGGCCGCAGCCGCACCGGGCACAGGGCCGCAGGGTTCGCTCGCCGCCGACTCGGAGCCACGCTCGGAAAAAGTGACCCTCGACACGGACACTTTCTTCGATTTCGACAAATCCACGCTCAAGCCCGAGGGAAAAGCCAGGCTGGACACGCTGGCCGCCCGACTGGCGGACGCCTCCGTGGAAGTCGTTGTCGCCGTGGGTCATGCCGATGCGACCGGCCCGACCGCCTACAACCAGCGGCTGTCGGAGCGCCGCGCAAAGACCGTCGTCGAGTATCTGCGGGACAAGGGCCTACCGCCGGAAAAGATCTTCAGTGAGGGCAAAGGCGAGACACAGCCGCTGGCCAGCAACACCACCAAAGCGGGTCGCGCGAAGAACCGGCGCGTCGAAGTCGAAGTCGTCGCAATCAGGTATAAAAAATAGACCTCTGAAGCACAACGCCCCATTCGCCCCGCCCCATTGCTCCGCCGGCGGATTCAGTCGAGCCGTTGGCGCACACCCACCGGTTAAATTGCCTGTAGTCAACAGTCTCCGTCACTCGGCCGCATACGCTGCGAAACAAGCATTCCGCAGTAAAAGGCATTGCCTTTTTACCAGCGGAAATAACTGACAAATTGTAAGAACAATTGCCCTGAAGTTAATGAAACAAAGTAAAATGTGGGAACTTTTGCAAGCCCTGTTGGAGGCTCGCGTCACAGAGCCCGCTTGCAATCCAGGATCAACCATAAACCTCAGGAAATACAATGAAACGCACGATGCGCAAACTCGCCGTTCTGATCGCGCTTGCTTCCGTAAGCGCTGTTGCCGTGGCTGCTGACAAAGCGCCGAAAGGCTACCTGACTGATTCCGCTAATGACGTCGTCAAAAGCGGTTTTGGCCTGTGCTGGCATACGGGCTTCTGGACGCCTGCTGATGCCATCGAAGGCTGCGACGGCATGCTGCAAAAAGCTGCACCTGCTGCTGCGTCAGATTTTCAGCTGGTCACTCCGCTGCCCGCCGGCGAGCCGACTCCGTATGTCGAGCCTGCTGCTCCGGTAACTGCCGCACCGTCCGCTCCCGCAGCGGCGGCAGCGCCCTCCGCAGAAAAGGTCACGTTCGAAGCCGATGCCTTCTTCGATTTCGACAAATCGGTGCTCAAGCCTGCGGGCAAGGCCAAGCTGTCGGATCTGGTCTCGAAGCTGCAGGGAACGGATATCGAAGTCGTGGTCGCAACCGGTCACACCGATTCGATCGGCACTGACGCGTACAACATCAAGCTCTCGCTGCGCCGTGCAAACGCCGTCAAAGCCTTCCTCGTCTCGAAAGGCTTGCCTGCCGATCGTATCTTCGTCGAGGGCAAGGGCGAGAGCCAGCCTGTGGCCAGCAACAAGACCCGCGAAGGCCGCGCGAAGAACCGCCGCGTGGAAGTCGAAGTGGTCGGCCGCAAGCAGTAAGGCACTGGCCGCCGGGCCTAGCGCCCGGCACCCCGTTAAAACCCCCGGCAACGGGGGTTTTTCTTTTGCATCGCCGCTTTCCGCTATCATCAGGGCCATGAACGCCGATCCTTTGGAACTACAGAAATTCAGCGAGCTTGCGCATCGCTGGTGGGACCCTACCTCCGAGTTTCGTCCCCTGCATGAAATCAATCCGCTGCGACTGGAGTGGATCAATGCGCTGGTGCCTCTGACTGGCAAGCGCGTGGTTGATGTCGGTTGCGGCGGCGGGATTCTGGCCGAGTCCATCGCAAAAAAAGGCGCCACGGTCACGGGCATCGATTTGTCAGAGAAAGCGCTGAAGGTCGCCGATCTGCACAGCCTGGAATCAGGCGTGCCGGTTCGCTATGAAATGATCTCTGCCGAAGATCTGGCAGCCAGAGAAGCCGGCCAATACGACGTGGTCACCTGCATGGAAATGCTGGAGCACGTGCCCGATCCGTCTGCCGTGGTGAAAGCCTGCGCAACGCTGGTGAAGCCGGGTGGTCATGTCTTCTTCTCGACGATCAATCGCAACCCTAAGTCTTACCTGTTTGCGATCGTCGGTGCCGAGTACGTGCTGCGCCTGCTGCCGCGCGGCACGCATGATTATGAGAAATTCATCAAGCCTGCCGAGCTGTCTCAGTTTGCGCGCAATGCGGGGCTGGACATAAGAACAATCAAGGGCATGACCTACAACCCGATCACGAAGATTTATTCGCTGAATCAGGACACCGACGTGAACTACCTGATCGCCTGCACGCGGCCCGAGTAAACGAATGCCGACCGTCCTCCCCGCACCGCGCGCGCTGCTGTTCGATCTGGATGGCACACTGGCCGACACCGCGCCCGACCTTGCTGCTGCCGTCAACAAGATGCGCAGCGATCGCGGACTGGGACACACGCCTTTCGATATATTGCGGCCGCTCGCCTCTGCGGGTGCGCGCGGCCTGATCGGCGCTGCATTCGGCATCGGCCCGGGCGAGGCCGCCTACGATGATATGCGCCGTGAATTCCTGGACAACTATGCGGCCGCGATCGCGAATCACACCACACTGTTCGATGGCATCGTGTCGCTGCTTGATGAAGTCAGCACGCTCGGTCTGAGCTGGGGCATCGTCACCAACAAACCCGCGCTATATACCGATGCGCTGGTGCCGAAGATAGGCTTGGCACATGCCGCCTGCGTGATCTCCGGCGACACCACGCCGCACGCCAAGCCCCACCCCGAGCCGCTATTCGAGGCGGCACGCCGGCTGCAACTGTCACCCACCGACTGCTGGTATGTCGGCGATGACTTGCGCGACATCGACGCCGGCAAAGCCGCCGGCATGCCTACCATCGCCGCTGGCTGGGGCTATTGCGGCAACACCGAGCCTGCCGACTGGCTGGCCGACCTGATCGCCTCCCACCCGCTGGATTTGCTGCCACTGCTGCCCCGCACTTGAAATCCCTCGCGCAGTCCACACATCAGCTCTACAATACCGACTCTGCTTGATCCGAACATGGGGGCGACCTGGTTTCGACAGGGGTTGCGAAGCAGCGCAGGGCATACCGAGGACTGGTCACCTCGTAAATCCAGCCGGAAATCAATACCTGCTAACGATTCTTCGTACGCAGTAGCTGCTTAATT
>JACCEC012084950.1_pt1 | contig 12529 bp, 19 predicted proteins | sample 7450121 | NCBI WGS metagenome assembly JACCEC01 (sample SAMN15323455, study PRJNA562643) | freshwater metagenome | isolation source: river surface water | place: USA:Blue River Watershed | collected 2017-08-18 | reverse complement strand
TATTCCATTTCCAACTCCTGTTTGTTGCTGTCTATGTATGTATTATAACAAGTTTTGAGCCACTTGTCAACCAAAAAGCCCGTCAAGACGGGCTTTTTTGGATCTTTTTACCAGGTAAAAATGTATACTTTTTAGTTACACCAGCTTTGTTTCGCTTCTCCGTAATATTCACGGGCAAAGCCATTTTGGATCAATAGTGCTCTTAGACTTACATTGTTGTCTAAAATAATATCTCCAAGGACACGGCCACCAAATTTATCCCAGTCAATGATCGCAACTCTAGCTGTTTTACTTTCAGTGATAACTTTCTTTGTAAAGGCTGTTGCATCTGCTCCACGTTTAGCTTCGGATTCGCATTTGGCTCTGAATCCCTTTTCTGGGGTATCAACTCCAAATACTCGTACAGCCAATTTTGGTTTAAGTGGCGCTGGTAGAAAGGGAGCCGCGAATTCAACTGTATCGCCATCAACGACGCGAGTAACAGGAAAATCGTATACCTTCATTTCAGGTTGTTTCTTTTGTGCTAAGGCACCTACAGACACGGTCAGTGCTGTGATTAAAATTAGTAGTTTTTTCATGTTTTTATTTATCTCAAAAAAGCGGCTTTATAACAACATTAAAGTATTCTTTATGTGCTAATTCGCTTGGGTGACCGTCTATTGCGGTATATGGTGTATCGTCGGCAGTCAGCATACGTCCATTTTGCCACAGTCCAAAATGTTTTATCATTGATGGAATTTGTGTTGATCTAAGGTCAGGGCTTATTGTAGTACTAGATTCAGTTTGATTAAATTCCGGCACTGACCAATTAAATTTAGCTCCAATTTCACGGGCAACGTTTGCCACTGAGTTAATTGCCATATGACTTAATTTAATGCCCCATGTGGGATGATATAATTCTTCAGCGTACAATTTAATTGCCCAATCCCACTGTGGATGTTTGTTTAAATGCATCGGCGGCGGAGCAAAAACGCTAGCACTAATAGGCACGTCAGAGTCGGGATGATGCCATTCTAATCTGTCATCGTAGGAAAAAGCCGCAATAATATGATCAAACTGTTGCTTATTTTCATGTACTGCTTGCATACATTGCCAAGCCATGTTTGTATTGTTATTACCGCTTCGAGCCAGATTAGTGACGGAATATCCTAATTCATTATTAACATGTTGTGCCCAACAAAACTTTGAAGGGCCTCCGGAGAAGTCAGGATTCCCTGTATATCTTTTTTCTTTTTCAAGCCAGTAATAATGACGATCTGAACATCCGTGTCCAAATGTAATGCTGTCGCCTAATACTAAAATACGTTTCATTAAAACACCTGCACGTTATGCTTTTTTTGGAATCTTAGTGCATCTTCCCATGTATTAACAAGCGGCTCGCCTTTGATGTTTAAGGAAGTATTCATTAGTATAGGGCAACCTGACGCCGCATACCACGCTTCTAATAACCGACGAAATACTGGATTGTCTTGGCTGTTAACTGTTTGCACACGACTAGTTCCATCGTGATGCACTACGCCCGGAATTAATTCAGGAGTACGGCAACGAACAACATAGCTCATATAAGGACTTGATGGTACAATACTTGGCATTTCAAAATATGCTTCTGCATGTTCTTCTAATACTGCTGGCGCAAACGGGCGAAACTTTTGACGCTTTTTAATTTCATTCATGCGATCTTTAGCATTGGGACCGCGAGGGTCGCATAATAAACTGCGATTGCCTAAGGCACGGGGACCAAACTCAGCACGACCATTTGCTACTGCTACTACTCGACCGGCAAGTAATTCATTAACGATCTTATCAATGTCCAATTCGCGATTGATGTTGGTCCCTAAGAATGGAGTTTCCCATTTTAAATGCGTCTTTGTGTGCGCGGCAATACAACCAATTGCACTACCAGCATCTCCAGGATTAGGCATAACCCACATACGCTTGAACGCACCTGAATTAGCCACAAGTGTATTAGCAACACAATTAAGTGCTACACCACCTTGCAACACAAGATTAGAACTGCCAACTAATAGTCGTGCATAAGAAGTCACGGCTACCATGTAATCTTCTACTAGTGCTTGTGCCGACGCCGCAATGTCGTATTTGGTGGCCGCGGGGTCTTTGGGTTGCCACCAGCGACAGCCACGATGTAAATTGTGACGTGTTTTAAAATTAGGCAAATTCCATTCACTAAAGAATGTTTCACGTAATTCATTAACGTATTTGGGTTCGCCATAAGCAGCCATGCCCATTAAAATGTATTCTTCTTCGTTAGGTTTAAGCCCGCACCATTGTGTAATAGCACTGTAAAATAAACCAATTGAATTAGGATAACGAACGCCCCAACGCTTTTTAAGTTGGGTGCCACGGCCTTCCCAAATGCTCACAGTGTCCCATTCACCTATAGCATCAATTACTACAACTGCGGCATCGTCAAAGCCGGATGTGTAATAGCCAGCTGCCGCATGTGAGTGATGATGGCCTACATAGCTAACGGGAATGTGAAATAAATCGTGATCAGCCAGGTGTCCCGCCGGATTTGAATACCACGGACGTTCGCCGGAATATATTCTACGCAGGCTCTTTAATAAAGGCTTTTCAAACCATACTGCCTCTGTAGGGAAGCCATGTTCAAACATTTCATCAACCATGTCAGGATGAATTAAACTGTCGTTTTTTTGACGGCTGTAGCGTTCAGAATGTGCCGCCCATACTATGCGGTCTCCATCTACAAGCGCCATTGAAGCGTCATGGTTTTGTGCTGTAATGCCCAGGATCATATTAATAGATAAACGGGTCGTTCTTTTTCATTTCCGCAATCATTTTGCGGCGAGCGCGAATACGCTTCCATTCTAAGTACTTGTGGTACGGTTTTAATAAAAAGTTTAATAGTTTTTTCATATTTTTACCAGTGGAATTCGCCTGTGTAATCGGGCAATGTTGGGTCTGTTAGTACTAAAATGTCTCGCCAGGTGTAATCTAGTACTGCTTCTTTAACTACATTACCTTCACCGTCGATTAATTCTAATTTGTAAATGTCATCACATTTAACCAGCTCACCCATGATTTGCTCGGCAGTCATGTTAGGGAATAATGATCTATCAAAGTCAGCAACTTTGACAAACCCAATGCCTGTGAATTTGCTTTCGGGGTCTTGGCCGCGGCTTCTAATCCAAGGAAACGCTCGCGCATTGTGCTTGGCAATTGTGTTTTGTTGAATTGGCAATGGAGTATCAGTTTTAAAGCTAATGTCAAATTCCCCGCTTAGATAGCGAAGTCCAGTGATATTATCGTCAAATACTTCAGCGTCATTTGCCGCAAATGCTTCCATTGGTGTTTTGCCCAGCTGTGAATAGTGCAAAATTAAATCGCCAAAGTTTTGCACTTGACTAAAGTGGTCGTAATCGCTGTCGATAAACTTGTAGCGAGTTACTCTTAAAGAAGGGAAATAAACACCAGCACTCCACCAATTAGAGTTTCTAAAACTTGGGCGCAATAAACTTTCCATTTCGTGACACAAGTTGTTTAACTGTCGAATAGCAAAGCAAGTACCACCGTCGGCTAATTTATAATATTCGCTTACGCTCCATACTTGCCCAATTAGCAACTCAAAGTGATGGTGAATCTCATTGAGAATTTGTTGATCCACTGTAGCAGGATCAAAGTATTGAGTAATTTGATAAGGCACACGGCGTTCGCTACTGCCATCAAAGTATGCGTTAATGTAAGCTACATAACGATTCATTTCTGAACAAAGCTGTGTCAATGAACGTCCGTTAATATTTGCTTCGTCATACTCCCAATGCTGTAGCATGTAGTTCTTTTCTACTTTGTATGTTTCAACATCCAAGTAGTCGTGACGCATAGCACGGGCCCACTTTTGTGCTAAAAAGTGCGGCATAATGTCATACTCAGTGGGCAATTCAAACCCAGTTTGAGTATTTCTGTATGTAATTCTAAAACGCTTGTATAAGTCTTGTTGATAAGGGCCTGTAGAAAACTTACTTTCAATGTAGTATCCATTGGCGTTTTGATGGCAAATTTCTGTGCTGGCTAGTGTAGTCCCAGAGATAATAAACGTTCTAACCGATAACGAATAATTACCTAAAAAGATAAAGTTATTAACATGTCGCTGTGTTTCTAAGTCTTCAATGAGTTCTGCAGAGTCAAACGCAAAATAAGCAACATAACCTTTCGTCATTGATTGCCATGCTGAGTAATTGATTTCGCCTAAGGCAGTTTGATAATGCGGCGGAACTGCTAGTTCTGCTTGGTTAGTACCTGTCCAGTTAGCAACAATGGTCTTAATATGTTCAATGTTTTCGGGATTATTTGAGAAAAATACTGCACGGAATTCTCGGCTGACAGATAATGGTACCTTAAAGGCATCCAATGAATCTGCTGTAGTATATAGATTCTCAACAGGCGTAGCTGTATTTGAAAACACTGATACAATGCTTTCTGGAGAAGTCATTGTTCCATTATGAGAAGGGCGGGTATCTTGTACAAACTGCATCCAACGATCAACAGCCGCAACTGGGGCAATCTGTCGGATGGCACTATCTGCTACACTAGCAATATTGTCAAGTAATTCTACAGGATATTTTAAAACACGACCATTGGCATTTAGCACACTAGACAATACTATCCAGCCTGGTCCAAAAGATGTTGAGTATTCAGTGCCGTCAGCTTTTTCTAATATGTTGCCAGTTAATGTAGTAGTTGGATATCCAATTGCATTTTCGCTAACCCATTCTGGACCCCAGTCCATGTTAATGCTGTTGGCTCGGAAAAACGACAAATCAATATAGACAAAGTATTTGTTGATTGCAAAAAAGCCCGCTGGACCCGTTTCAAATTCACTAACAACAAGCGGGGCATTGTTAGCAATACTGGCTGCTCGAATTGCTGGTACATCGACTTCAAGTGCGTTAATTGGAACGCAAAACAATTCATCACAGTCGTTATCAAGTGCTGTACGTAATTCACGTCCTAACCATCCAGTATTATTGCCATTTAGTTTAACAACCGAAGCATCATTGAATTGAAGCGCCAGTGGCTGACTTAAAAATTCAAAGTCCTCGTTGCTTAAATTCTGATTATCTACAATAATTACCCTGGTCTTCATTCTTCTATTCTCACTATTCTTGTTGTTGAAATAGATTCCATGTTGCCGGTATCAACTAATGTTGCAACTGGGACCGTGTTGTTCATAACATAGTTATCAGTGCATAAGGGCATTGTATCGGGATCAATTAATTGTTTATGCTCATTTAATACAATCATCGAATAAGCTGATTCAGAATCTGTCCAAGGACGCATTAGCTTTTTATCTAACAATGTAGTGTCGCAAGCACGATACATTTGATAAGCAGTACGATGTGGGGGTGGTTGGACCAATACAATCGTGCCCGGAGTTACTGCATTAGTCTTTGCGTTTGCTGTAAATTCTACACGATTGTGTTGAAAGCGCAAATACGATTGGTAACCTGCTGGATCAACTGTTGCTTCAAATGCATCAATTGCTTGTATTACTCGCAATAGGCTAGACCGTGTTTGACTTTGTTGATTGTTAGCTGACGCATACAATTCAAATGCCAGTGCCCGTAGCCGAATACTGTTTAACAGTGGCTGAAAGTCTTCGACTATTTCTAAGGGGAAATGAATCCACTCGTCAAGTAAATGGTCTTCGTTTGCTTGGTTAATGTGATAACGGATAATTTGCCATTGGCGTAATTTTCTTGTATCGGTTGGAGCGCCAGCAGAAGCAATATGTGTTACTCCTGCTTTTACTGCTTCGAACCAAGCTTCTGCTAACGGAGACTCTGCCAAACGAAACACATGACTTGCGGCCGGTGTTTCGTCAGAGTTTTCAAAATGCGCTACAAACTGTTTCATTGATCAAATAAAGATTTGGCTTTGTTTAGTCGCTTGATGCTACTGACAGGGATAGAAACTGTTTTTACTGTTGCGTCTGTTGCACCTTCACGTGCATTACGTTGGCGACCACTTGCAATTAACATTGTCTTAGCACGGTTATAAAACTTGTCCATTTGCGGGAATAGTTCTACAAAGTTGGTGCCACGACGGTAATCGTACTCATCAACATACATAGCAAAGTCTTCCATGCGTGTTTTTAATTCGGGATTAGGGTTGGCAATCTTGTCACGAGCGAACTCAATAACACGGCCTAAACGCTGTACTGCAAAGTCATCAAAGAACGCATAGTTCTTCCAGTTAAATGCATACTTGTCTTTTTCTTCTTGTTCCCAAGTCTTGCTCATTTCGCTTACAGACTTTGCCTTAACAAACTCTAACGCACGTTCAAGTTCTACAACTGCGTCTTCGGGATTGATATCCACGCATAAGAATTCAGGGTGGCGTAGGTAAGGGAAGTCAGGCATTAAACGGTGCTTGCCCTTGTACTTTTCTTTCATCTTGTAAATCCACTCTACCAACTCACGAGTACCATAAACGGATAATGCGCTAATAGTAATCATAAAGCTCAGTGTAATTTCCTGCTCAACTGTGTCTAATAGCTTTTCTACTGACGCACAGAACTTATCGTGTTCCATACCAAAGCGAATGTATTCATTGTGCTTGGGAATAAACGTGTCGATACTAGTGTAAATTGTGACCTTTTGTACGTTATTACGCACACGGTTTAGTTTAACAACAAACTCGTCAAATAGCTTGTCAGGTACACACATGTTAGAGTTGATAGCAAGGTGTAAGTTAGGGTTAGGATTGTTTTCAATAATGTCATCCATAACACGGAACGTGTTCTTGCTTAGAATAGGCTCGCCGCCGGTAATACGGAATGTGTGTAGGCCGGGTACTAGACTTGGCCACCACTTCCAAAACGCTTCTACGTAAGGATTTTCTTCACGGCGGGGAATAGGCATTTGTCCTTGCTTTTCAATCCAACGTAGATCGTTAAAGTAAGGGGCAGTTAGGTAAGGGCCATGCTGTTCAATTTCTTCCATCCAACTTGAACTAATGTTAGGAGCACAATAAGCACATTTGAAGTTGCAAGTGTGATCAAACACTACTTCAACATAAGTTGGATTAACGTCAGCGTTGGCAAAGTCTAACAATGTACCAGTTTTCTTTGCTTCTTCTACGATGGGAATATACGAACGTGCCCACGAATCAGCACTCTTATATGTGCGATCAGAGCGTTCGCCTACGTCTTCAATACGCCAGCAATAGTCGCACTCTTTGGGACGCACGCCTGTAACCATTTCCTCACGTAACTTCTTTTTGTGAAGTGTATTGTGTAGAGCAGATGGATTGGCTTCTAGTTCTTCTAACGGAACTTGATGCGTACCTGGGTGATGGCAACTGTGAGTATGACCGTTTTGCAAATGGATCGTAACTTGATACCATTTAGCCATACACATAGACGGGCTAATGTCGTTTAGCTTTTGTTCTGTTTCAACAATGTTTTTTGTAAATTGATCCATTTGTTTCATCTGTGGTGATTGTTCATTGCTCATTTATGTTGCTTTCATCTTCTAAGATTTCTTGCCAGTCGCGATACATTGAAGGCAAATCGCGCCTCCAGTTTGTTTTTCTAATAGACTCTTGATGATCTAAACGCCTAATAGCACTTAGTATAGTTTCTTTTCTATTTTTTGTAAACCGATGTGCCACCGCATTGCGAACAACTTCTAAGAAGTCATTCTTTAGATTTTTTACTGCGTTGTATGCATTGTAAGGTGCTTCTAACTTATAAGTTTGAGTTAGCTCTGCTTCTAGTTCATCAATTTGTTTGGTAATTAGATTTACAGCACGTTCAATTTGCCAGGCACTTAAAAAGTGTACTGCAAAGTAATCGGGCCCAAAGATTGGATTAAACGTGATATGGAATTCACGATCTTGTGGTATCATTGATAGTAATTCTCTAACAGTATCGACAACTGTTTCATAGTTTGTATTTCCAAATGTAATGTTAAAATTTAGCTTGATCTCTTTGGGACTGTTGGTAATCTTCTGTACATTTTGTTTGAAAACGGCAGTGTCTAATCCAAATCTAATAGTTTCGCCTTCTATACCAAAACCATCAATGCTAGCACCAATGCATACTTCGCCGTTGATCTTGGTCCAAAGATCAACTACATCAATTCCTTTATAGTTAAGTTCGCTTAGGTTTGTGTTATAACGAACTCTAACCGGCTGTTGCGATTCAATGAAGGAGTTTAAGATTTCATAGTGGTGATCCATAATCAGCGGCTCACCACCAGCAAAGTAAATTTCTCGTATGTCTTTGCTAAATGAATTAAACTGTTCAGCAAAGTTTTCAACTTCAATGTAGGCCTTCTTTGGTTGGAAGCCTTCGATATGACTGTTTATTTTGTTTTCTTCAATGGCATGACTAGAGCTTAACAATGGGCCACATGTAATGCACTTAAAATTGCACTTGTTAGAAAACCTATAGTCAATATACAACTGCACAAAGTCAGCTGTACCATCAGGTCGAATCTCTAAGTTGTCAATTACATCAGCATATTCTTCATTCTTGCGTGTGCGATAAGATGGGGCTCCAGCATCTTCTTGTAGCTTGCAACTCCTACATGGAGAAGGAAGTTCGGGGCCGTTAATCATTTCCAAGCGAAGCTTTTTGTATTTGTCGTTGTTAAAAATATCTTTGAGCATTGGGGTTTTGTTTAGGTCGCCCATGCGATATGAAAATTCAGTCATACAACAAGGACGAATAGTACCATCTGGATCAATAGCAGTATGGATCCAGGGAAGGACACAAAAGGACTTGGGAATGTTTGATGAATTCATATTGTTATATAGCCGATATAATCTACGCACATTTACCATATAAGTACGTACATGAAACTTAGTATCACATTACGTAACAGCCTTGGCGAGACCAAAATCCTGCAATGGTCCATTGGTGATTCTAATCTTGCAACTCGTTGGGCCGCATTGCTTAAAAACAATCCGCGACAGAATGAACACTATCATTCAGAGTTTGATTGGTACATGGCTGGGCACACACAATCTCACTTTGACAAAATAGTAAGCAACATGGCAACTATTTGTAAAAAACTAAACGCCGAAAAGGGATTCGACATTCCTGCCCATTGGTTTGAAAACGTAACAAGAGAATCTCTTAATCAACTGCATCTAGAGTTTCACGAGTTAGCAGAACGTAGCCCCAATGATGCAGATGTTAATCAGCTTAACTATATTGTTCACAATGCTGAATCGTGTTTGTCAAACATTAGGTGGGGTAAAAAGTTCAGCAACTTGATCACCAACTTTAATGTGTTTGCCAACACACCCCTACTGCCCGAGGATTACTTGGAATTTAATACATATAGCATTGAACCCGGGATGCTTATTCTTGGATACGACACTATTGGAAAAAGTCTATACCATTGCTACACTGACAATGACATAGACTTGATAAAGCAACAAATGATTAGACCAAAGCTGACATTAAGCTCGGCTACTAACTGTTACATATCAGGACAACTAGAATCAAGGGAGCCTGCACAATATTACAAATGGTGTGACGACAATCGCATACTTGACCAATTTGGTTATGATTGCCGAGCTCCATTACACTCTGGTGGGCATTGTGTTATTGGCACACCAATTAACTGGGACGCAGATACCCTAACTGAATGGATGGTCAACAGCGAGTCAATTCGTGTGCAACACTGGGCGTTAGAAGATTAGTACTGACCTAGCTCTTCGGAGTATTTGTAGTAGCGGCCAGCTTCGTGATTCCAGTGTCGGTTATCGTAAAAGTTAAAGTGTACACAGAAGCCCAATAACGATAGCTGTAGATCTAAGCCAGCATGGTCGCTACGAGTAGTCCACAAAAAGTTGCAGCCAACAAGTGACTCTGTAGCGTACAACTCAAGTTCAACAAACTTGTGCTTAAATGGTGTGTCCCAAGCCCGATTCCAGTAGTTTTTAAACTCACGAGACAGCGGCGAAAAGTCAAAGCTAAACGCAATCATTCGTAAGCCTCTTGCTGAATAATCATGTGCTTGCCAATTTCATATAGACCCACTGCTGTTGGTAGGTCTGATACCATGCTGTGAATTTGTGTTTCGCCATCATCAAGCAGACTAGTTGCTACAAACTGCACTATCTCGCCGCTTTCAATTTGCTCACGCATTTCGTTGAGCACCTCTAACAAGTCTGCTTTGGTGCGCTCGCGTTCATCACCTGCCGGGTCAATGCTTACTATTTTTGTCATACTGTATCCTTTTCATGTTCATCTACTAACTTAATTAGCGGATCATGTTCGATGATTACTAATCGGTCTAGGGCTCGTATTGCTTGCTTGCTGTTATCCAGGTATAGCTTGCCACCGTCAATCTTTGTTACTGTGCAAATTTCAAGGCGGGGACTATTGCCCCAGATTACTGCCCGCGCAACTTTGCAACCTACTGTGAATGTAAATCCTTGGACGTCTTTCATAATATTCTTTACTTTGACAACTGCATGATCATGTATTCTTCGTTGCTAACATAAGCAACAGGTTTAAGCCACCCAGCATTGATTGCAGTGACAAAAATACTTTTGTATTCTGCAGGGCAGTTATTGCTAATTTCAAAAGCGGCTCGAGTGATCACTACCGAGCCTTCAGTAAAGCTAAAGTGTGGCTCACCCGGCTTAATTACTTTTGGCATTTTTTGGGGCTGTCGGTAACTTCTGCAAAGGCTTTAACTTGTCCTGGGCCATTGCACGTTTGCTTGCAAATCCGGTCATTTATACACCTCGTTCTTCATACGCTCTTTCCACGCATGTGCATCTTCTTCGTAATCAAAGTGCGGGCTTAGTTCCAGGTCGTGATCGTTCTCATCAACCCAAACATAAATCTCATTGTAGTCGTCGCAGATTAGAATCATTCTTCAACTCCGAAATGTTCTTTAATTGCATTCATACAGTCATTGTATGCCAAGTCAAAAGTGTCATAGTCGTATCCCGGCGGCACACCAACTTCTTTTACCTGATTCCACATAGGCTGAATTTGTGCAACACATTCCTGCACAATCAACTCGGCGAACTTATCCATTTCATTTAATGTGACAGTTCTTTGAGGCGATAAGTCTGGTTCTAGGCCTGATGTAGCCTCATTCAAAAGTTCTCGAATTCGTTCGTTCATTAGTAGCACTCCTCGATTGTAACTGTATGCCCAAGGTGCTCCAATAGTGCTTTGATACTTTCTGTTCCCATGTCCTCGTCATTGTGATCCCAACTGAATCGCTTGTTATCTACTACGACTGTCCAGCCGTCACACATCCATTCAATGCTAATATCTTTCATTCTTCTTCCTCGTCTTGTTGCTTGGCCGCTTCCAACATACGAATAAGTTGATCGACGCCAGCGTTGTTCATTGTTACTGTAGTAACTGGATAGTCGCCCAGTGACAAGGTAATCTTGCCTTCTTCTGTTTTACCAATGCGGTATGCAACAGGATCCGGCTTAGGGGGCGCAACTTGTGGCATAGGTGGAACTGCCACAGGTGCAGGAAACTTTACCACGTTGTCGTATTCTTTTGCTCGCTCTTCGCGACTTTTAAACCAATCAAACATCTTCGTTACTCCATGTATAGTTTAAGTCCAGGCTAGTCTAAATCGACCAATGATAATTTCGTAAATCTTCACACCGTCGCGAGTAGTAGTACCAAGCCTAAAGAGATGATTGACTTGCTCACCTTTATGACTTAGGGTGTACCACAGCCCGCTTTTCGAGTATTCCAATTTAGTCATTAACTTGATTTCTTGGTAGTGATAAAAAAGATAGCAGCCAACAAAAAGGTCCACATAGACCAATTGTGGACTGCTACCAAATATGCTGTACCTGCTAACAAGGCAAAGTCATATAACAATATTGCAACTTTCACAATGGTATCGTTCATGCTGGTTCCTTGTTGCAGGAGATCTTATCAGGGCTGTACATCATTACAAAGTTGCCAACCCCGAATGCTCCTAGCAGTCCTAGGAATACAGTGAAGGCACCAATGCAAGCCAATACTGTTTTCACAGCTTCTCTCCAGGTTCAAAGCCACGGAATCCTTTAAAGCGAGGGAATCGCAAACTGTAAGAGCCGTCTTGGTTTTGTGTTACTGCATCAGCACGTACTTCAACGATTTGACCAATAACACTACCACGGTCACCCCAAACGCTATCTCGCAACTCATCGCTAAAGCCACTACCAACATTGACGGTGATAGTTTTCCCGTCGTCAACTCCGGAGCAAACCAGTGCTCCAAGTCGTCCTTCATTCTTACCAGTGCCTTCTTCAACATCAGTGACCTCCAATGAAACTTCAATAAAGGGCTTCAACTTCAGCCATGCGACACTACGCTTGCACTCATAACCTGCTTCGGGATCTTTAAGCATAATGCCTTCGTATCCACCGGCAATTGCCTGTGCATTGATTTCCTTGTAACGCTTTTGACCTTCAGCGGTATCAAGATCAACCAAGACTTGGCCTACAACATGAATGTTAGGCGTTTCGTCTGACCACAAGTCTTTCCAAGCCAGCAACTTAGCCG
>JACCEC010277615.1_pt1 | contig 12529 bp, 10 predicted proteins | sample 7450121 | NCBI WGS metagenome assembly JACCEC01 (sample SAMN15323455, study PRJNA562643) | freshwater metagenome | isolation source: river surface water | place: USA:Blue River Watershed | collected 2017-08-18 | reverse complement strand
GAAAATGTAGCAGTCACTGGCGTAGTTGGAGTCCTCCGTGGCGGCAAGCCTGGTCCAATGGTCGCCCTTCGTGCTGATATGGATGCCCTCCCCGTAACGGAACGAGTAGATATACCTTTCAAGTCTACCGTAACCGCTACCTACAACGGACAGCAAACAGGCGTGATGCACGCCTGCGGACACGATTCCCACACAGCCATCTTAATGGGGGTAGCCGAGGTATTGGCAGCACATAAAAATCAATTGGAAGGTTCGGTCAAGTTTATCTTCCAACCTGCAGAAGAAGGGGTGACTGAAGTACCCATGGCTGGAGCCGAATTGATGGTGAAAGAAGGAGTTATGAATGATGTGGACGCCATTTTCGGCTTACACATCTGGGCACAGGTAGAAGCCGGCAAAATCGGTTACCGCCCAGGCCCAACCATGGCTGCGGTAGATATTCTTGGTATTAACGTGCTTGGTACCCAATCCCATGGAGCCGCTCCTTGGTCCGGCGTGGATCCCATCGTCACCTCTGCTCAGATCATTACGGGTCTACAAACCATCCTTTCCCGCAGTGTAAATGTGACCGAAAACCCCGCAGTAGTGACCGTGGGCGCCATCCATGGAGGCATTCGCCACAACATCATTCCTGAAAAAGTAGAACTCATCGGTACCATCCGCACCTTCGGCGAGGCGCAACAAGCGCTCGTACACCGCAGAATCAACGAGATTGCTACCAATATTGCCGAAAGTGCTGGTGCCAAAGCAGAAGTCAATATTCTCAAGCTTTACCCTTCTACTATCAATGACGAGGCATTAACAGCCAAAATGCTGCCTTCGCTCCATGCTGCCGCGGGAGAAGAAAATTTGATTTTGATGGACCCAATGACTGGCTCGGAAGACTTTAGCTTCTTCCAAAAAGAAAAGCCAGGTGTATTCGTATTCTTGGGTGGCATGAAACCAGGTGCTGACCCCCTCAAAACCCCTTCTCACCACACCCCAGATTTTTACCTGGATGAAAGTGGATTCGTACTCGGTGTGCGCGCCTTGAGTTACCTCGTCGTGGATTATTTGAATATTAAAAAATAAAAATTGATTCAGTATGAGGTTTACCCATCATTTAACAAAGAAAATCTGAATTACCAGGGAGGGTGCTTTTTTTCAAAAAATTCCGATAATTGGCAAGTAAACAAAGATTTAGTCTATCCGTATACTGTTAAAAATCGATGAGATGAGGTATAAATCAGTCTTTTTTCTTCTCCTCCTTTTTTCCTTAACCACCTGTAAAGAAGAGGAAAAGCCGGAACAAGAAGCGTTTATTTTTGGACAGTGGAACTTTCGCTGTACAGGAAACTGCATTCAGATTTACAAATTGATAGGAGGAAAGCTGTACGTGGACAACATGAATAGTTTTCGGGAAGCTCCCATAATCACTTACTCCAAAACTCCCAAAGAGGAGAAATATGCGGTAATCGCTAAAGAGCTGGAACAAGCTTTTCCTAAAGATTACATGATGCCAAGAGGGCTATCCTTGATTGCATGTCCCGTTTGTGTGGAAGAGGGAGGATATTACCTCGCCTTTGAGCGGGAGTCTGAAATAATTTGGTGGCAGGTAGGAAATATTCCAGAATTATGGCCAGAAGAGATCCGCCCATTTATGCAGAAGCTGGTCCAAAGCATCCCTCTACTTCCCGAAGAATAGAGGCAAATCGACTTCCATAAAAAAGCATCCAGAGCTCCTGCCTTAGTGTTTAGACTCCAACCTTGAAACGAGTTCTTGGAAAATAATACTCATTAAAGGTTCAGCTAGAGCAGCCGCAGCAATCACATCCTGCAGCGATACCTGATGGATTTTTCCAGGGACACCCAAGTCCGTGATGGCAGACAAGCCAAACACTTCCATCCCAGCGTGACAAGCCACCAGTACCTCAGGCACGGTACTCATGCCTACCGCATCTCCTCCGATGGTGCGCAGGTAACTGTATTCAGCCGGTGTCTCCAAGTTTGGTCCCTCTACACCACAATAGGTTCCCGTGTGCAGCTTGATACCTTTTTCTTGGGCAATCTGTAGGGCCAAGGCAATCAACCGCGGGGAATAAGGCACACTCATATCCGGAAATCGTGGTCCCCAGGTATCGTAATTCTTTCCTCGCAAGGGGTTTTCTGGAAACAAGTTGATGTGGTCCGAAATGACCATGACTTCCCCCACGGCTTGTGCAGGATTCAAGCCCCCCGAGGCATTGGATACCAAGAGTGTCTGTACACCCAAGCCTCGCATCACCCGAATGGGAAAGGTAACTTCTTTCATGGAATACCCTTCGTAGTAGTGGAAGCGCCCTTTCATGGCCAGCACTTTTCTTCCAGCCAACCTGCCAAAAAGTAAGGTGCCGCTATGGCTTTCTACAGTAGAAATTGGAAAATGAGGAATCTCCTTGTAGGGAATTTCCAAGTCCACCTCAATCTGGGAAGCCAAATTCCCGAGTCCCGTTCCTAAAATAATTCCCACTGCTACGGAGTCCGGATGAATCCCTTGGATATAGGCCATTGCCTGTTCCACTTGCTGCTTGTAGTCCATTTAAAATTTAAGATTACCTGTTCAAAGATAGGATTTTGAAAAATTGTTCGAACTTTTCTGGGTACTTGTGTGTATAAAGGTGATAAAATTCACCCCATGATTAAAATTATTGTTAGCACCAATCGTAAAAACTCAGTTTCTGGTACCATCGCTACCCTGTACCAGCAGATTTTAAGGGAAAAAGGAGCTGACTCAGAGATCCTTTACTTATCAGACTTACCGGCCGATTTTACGGCAACTGCCTTGTACGAAAACAATGGAAAGAATCCGGAGTTCAACGCCTTTCATGACCGGGTCAAGGAAGGAAAAAAATATGTGTTTATCGTTCCGGAATACAATGGATCCTTTCCAGGCATCCTCAAAACATTCATTGATGGGATGACTTATCCCAATTCATTCCAAAATAAAAAGTGTGCTTTGATTGGCTTGTCTTCAGGAATTGGCGGGGGTGGCATCGCTATGAGCCACCTCACCGACATCTTCCATTACCTGGGTATGCATGTTCTTGCTCTCAAGCCCAAACTAGCTAAAATAGAGCAAAATATGTCAGATAACCTGCTCACCAACAGGCTGTATGTAGAACTACTACATACCCAGGCAGACATGCTGCTCGACTTCTAGGACTTAGTCCACGTTGTCGTGCAAGAATCTATTGTTGCCTAAAATCTCGTTCTCCTCATTGAGGTTGAATCTGCTTAGGGAAGATTCTGAGCTATGCTGCGGCTCATTCAAAATCACATTTTTGCGTTGGTAGGCAGGCACCACCATCTTTTCAGTCAAATCGTCTGAAGCAGTGGTTAGGGCACGGCCACCTTTCAATTTCTCGAATCGCTCGTGTGCACGCTGAATCGCCTTCATCTTCATTTGCTCGTAGTAGTCAGTTGCAAACACTGGAGCAGATGGCTGCTGCGGTTCATCTGACTCAACGGGAGCAGCAGCTACAGGGGCTTCTTCCTCTTGGTACAAGTCATGAACAACTTTTTCCTCTACTTGCTGAGATTCTTCCACCACTGGAGCTTCCGCTACAGGCTGAAGATCAAATGAGAATAATTCTTCTTTTTCTTCTTCCTCAACCACGGGAGTAACTACCGCTACTGGGGCTTTGGGAAAGGAAAAGGTAAAGGTACTTCCTTCAGCGATGGGCTCTTCTTTTACTTGAGCTGACTTTCCAGAATCCAAGTCGATTACCGTTTTCACTTGCTCAGGAGCGGGTGCTGGAGTAGGTACTGGAGCAGCAGCTACTGGCGTAGAAAATGCAGAAACTGGAGCAGTTGTCTCCTTAGTTAAGGGCACATTGGCAAGTCTATCCATTTCGAAGCCAGTAGCAATGACTGTTACTCGGATAGCTCTACCCAATTCAGGATCAATACCCTGACCAAAGATCACCTCGGCATTGTCTCCTGCTTTTTCTTGGATGTATTCGGTGATGTCGCTCAGCTCGTCCATAGAAAGTTCTTCTTCCTCCCCAGACATAATGGAAAGCAAAATTTTCTGAGCCCCTTTGATGTCTACATTGTTGAGTAATGGCGAAGAAATCGCAGAACCAGCCGCACGGATGGCACGTCCCTCTCCTTCTTCAGTGGCAGAACCCATCACTGCAGCACCTGCATCTTTCATCACGGTCTTCACATCCTCAAAATCGACGTTTACGTCTTGGTGAATAGTGATGATTTCAGCGATGGAACGTGCAGCAGTACTCAAGATATCATCTGCTTTGCTGAAGGCAGTTCGGATAGCAAGATTGCCGTAGATTTCACGCAACTTATCGTTGAGGATAACCAATACGGTGTCGCAATTCTCACGAAGGGATTCTATCCCGGCCTGAGCAACGGCCATTTTCTTTTTTCCTTCAAACATGAAGGGAGCGGTTACGATCCCAACAGTAAGGATATTCAATTCTTTAGCAATTTTAGCAACAATTGGAGCAGCACCTGTGCCTGTACCCCCGCCCATACCTGCAGTGATAAATACCATTTTGGTATTGTCGGCCAAGAGCTCCCGAATCTCTTCTTCGGATTCCAAAGCTGCACACTTTCCTTGTTCAGGATTGGCACCTGCGCCTAGTCCTTCAGTCAGGTTGGCTCCTAGTTGAAGTCTCAAAGGAACAGGGCTAGACTTCAAGGCTTGGGCATCGGTATTGACCACGACGAATTCTACGTCCTTAATTCCTAGGCCATACATGTGGTTGACGGCGTTGCTACCACCGCCACCTACACCGATGACTTTGATGATGGACTTTTGATTTTTTGGGAGATCAAATCTGTAATCTTTCATGTTATCTGACATAATTATAATTGGTGAATTTATTTAATGCTGGGGTACTCTTTGGGTGTGTTTTTAGGTTTGATTTTAACTTTTAATAATCGGCATCATCACCGATATCGTCTGAGATAATTCCCTTCAGACGTTCTCCAATGCTCTTGAAAAAATCCTTTGAGATATGGTCTCTTTTTTCCACTTGCTTTGGCTTGACACCTGAATTGGCTCGGCGATTTTGATACATTTCTTCTCGAATATCTAGGGACTTGAATCCTGCGAGAACCAATCCTACGCTTGTCGCATACATGGGGCTCTTGACTTCCTCTAGAACTGATTTTCCCAAGTGCTCATTTGGAAAACCGATTCGGGTATCCAAGCCAGTCATGTATTCAAACAGCTGTGAGATGAACTGCATTTGTGATCCTCCTCCAGTGAGGACAATTCCTCCTGCTAGCTTCTTGTAATAGCCGCTCTGCATGATTTCATTTTGGACGATCTCAATGATCTCTTCCATTCGTGCTTGGATGATGGAGGCAAGATTGCGAATGGATATTTCTTTGGGGGCACGATTTTTCAAGCCCGGAATCGAAACGATTTCATTGGGATTAGCTTCTGCAGCAATGGCCTTTCCAAAGCGAGTTTTCAACAACTCTGCTTGGTTTTGCATCAGCATACAGCCCTCCTTGATATCTGCCGTAATAATATTTCCACCTAGAGGAATCACTGCGGTATGGCGAATGATGTTTTCGTAAAAAATAGCAATATCTGTGGTACCACCTCCGATATCGATCAAGCAAACCCCTGCTTCTTTTTCCTCCTCACTGAGGACCGACAGGGAGCTAGCCAAGGGCTCAAGGATCAACTGCTTGGAAGTTAGATCGGCACGCTTGACACACTTGTTGATGTTATTAATCGCAGAAGTTTGGGCAGTGATCACATGGAAATCAGCCTCTAAACGAGTGCCAGACATCCCTACGGGGTCTTTGATTCCACCTTCATAATCGACGGTATAATCCTGGGGCATCACGTGAATGATGCTATTGCCCGGAGGCACCACGATGTTGTGCATGTCAGCGGTCAGTCGCTGTACATCTTCTACGGTGATTTCGTCTTCAGTAGGCTGACGCATGATACTGCCATGCATGATTTTGCTTTGAATGTGCTGTCCAGCAATCCCAACAATCACTTCCGCGATGTTGACCTCCGCCATATTGGCACATTCTTCTACTGCCTTCTCGATGGCATGCACGGTCTTCTCGATGTTGGTCACGATTCCTCGCTCCACTCCATCCGATACCGACTTGCCCATCCCTAGGACTTCTAGTTTGCCAAATTCATTTTTGCGACCAATGATGGCGCAGATTTTGGTCGTTCCGATGTCCAGACCTACAATTAGTTTGTCGTTTTCCATATCCAAGCTTTATTCACAAACGATTTGATTTTTATACTTTACGCTGATCCGCTTGTATGCGTCCCAGCCCTTTCTAGGCAATATTTCTTTATAGAGTACTCCGATTCGATTGAACTTACTTTCAAAGTCTTTGGCATCTCCAAATTCAATGACCTGCTTCCCTACCTGCTGGTGAATGCGGATATCATTTCTTCCATTGATCTCCAACTCAGTGACCTGTGCGCTCCAGAATTTGTCATTCGCAATAAAATGAATCAAAGGCATCAACTCCGGCAGTACATCCAATCTTCCCTGATCCATCAAGGATCCGATATAGGGTCCCTGCAAAATCAACACGCGGCTTGTATAGGTCGGCGAAGTAGCAATGAGTAAGCCATCCTTGGTGATGTAGCCATCTGCACTTTCTGGCCTAGCAATTCGCGCTATCGGTTCATGCTGCGTCAGATTTAACTTCACGATTCCTTGTTGATCCATCGAAGCTTCCACCGTGCGGATAAAAGGATGGCCCAACAAGCGATCTTCTATGTCATTTAAAGGCACCTCCTGCATCGGAAGCCCTTTTTTCAATTCTGGAAATGAGGATGAAAGAATGGTTAAAATCTCTTTTTCTTCCACGAAATAGACCCCGCTCACCGCTTCCAAGTTTACTTCCACCTGATTGAAGGTTCTACTTTGGTTTTGCTTTTCCACAAACCCAATGTATCCTCCGGCGGTTAGGCAGAGCATCACAATTCCGAGTACCTTTTTCACCTTAGCCTTATTCATGCGTTCGTGGGGTTAGGTCTAGAATTGGTCCATGCTGCAATACCCGGTACTAGCCGGTCGATATCTCCTGCGCCTAGGGTGACTAGCACCTCAGGAGAAGAAGCCGCCAAGAAATCCATCACTTCGGTCTTTTGAATGCATACCTTCTTGCTGGCCTGTATGTCCTCCAAAAGCATTTCAGAAACTACTCCTGGAATAGGAAGCTCACGCGCTGGATAAATCGGCAACAACACTACCTCATCCGCAAGGGAAAGGCTCTCTGAAAACCCAGGAGCAAAATCACGGGTGCGTGTGAAGAGATGCGGTTGGAATATCACCGTCATCCGCTGGGAAGGGTACATGGCACGTACCGAACTCAAGCAAGCCTTGATTTCTTCAGGATGGTGTGCGTAATCATCGATGAAGATTTTGCCCGGCTGCGCGGAATGAATTTCAAAACGACGCTTCACCCCTCGGAAAGTCTTGATTCCTTCACGGATTTGGGATTCATCCACCCCATGATCGAGTGCAATGGCGATGGCTGCAAGTGCATTTTCCACATTATGGAAACCAGGAATAGCCAATTCGAGACCCTTGATCTGGTTTTTGCTGCCGATGTAATCAAATACAAAGGAGTTGGGCTTCGCAATTATATTTTCGGCATGAATACCCTCGGATCGAAGGCCATATTCCCGAAGGCTGGAAGGGGCAATACCCTGATCTCCTAGTCGGTGATACGCATGACTTTGCAGGTACACTTTTCCTTTTTTGTCTACCAAGGACAAAAACTGTCGGAATCCATCCAAGATGGATTGCTCATCTCCATAAATATCCAAGTGGTCTGGATCTGCACTAGTCAATACGGCCTCATTCGGGTGCAAGTGCAGGAAGGAGCGGTCAAACTCATCCGCTTCCAGCACAACAAGAGCCTCTTTGGACTTGCCAGAAAGGATCAAGTTGCTGTTGTAGTTCTGTGTAATTCCACCTAAGAATGCAGTTACTGCCTTTCCTGCTGACTTCAACAAGTGCGCCACTAGGGAGGAGGTACTGGTCTTGCCGTGGGTACCCGCTACCGCAATGGTGTACTGGTCTTTGGTAATCATGCCCAATACTTCAGCTCTTTTCTTCAAAAGAAATCCCTGCTGGAAAAAATGAAGTAAGACGGAGTCCTTTGGAATCGCTGGCGTCCAAACCACCAATACCTCTTCTGGTCGCTCCCTGAATTGGGCAGGAATTGCTTCGATTTGATCTGCAAAAATGACTTCCATCCCTTCCTCCACCAGCGCATCTGTTAGCGGGGAAGGGGTCTTGTCGTAACCCGCTACGGCATAGCCTTCCTGCTGAAACCAGCGCGCCAAGGCACTCATGCCTATGCCGCCAATTCCAAGGAAAAATACGCTATTTATCCCTTTCGCTATCATTTGAGTAGCAGTTCAAGTTCATGTACTAAGGCATTTGCCGCATCCGGCATGGCCAATTTCTTTATTGCTGTTGCTAGCGCCTGAGCCTTATCCTCCTGCTGCAGCAACTCGTCGATGTATTCTTTAAACTTTGCTACTGCCTCTGCATCTGCTAGGAGCACTGCAGCCCCTTGCTTCACGCAAGCATTCGCGTTTTTGGTTTGATGGTCCTCGGCCACATTCGGTGAAGGAATAAAGATCACCGGCTTCCCTACCAAGCAGAGCTCGGATACGGATAGCGCTCCTGCGCGAGAAACCACCACATCTGCTGCGGCATAGGCTAGATCCATCTCGCGGATAAATTCCCGCAAATGAATGTGTGTCAATCCCGCTTTTTCCAAGGCCAGATCCATGTCCTTGAAATAAAATTTTCCGCTTTGCCACAAGACTTGATATCCTTCTTTTTCCAAGTCTACCATATGCTTGAGCATCGCCTGATTAAGTGTCCGAGCACCTAAAGATCCTCCCAAAACCAAGATAGTTTTGCGGGTTGGATCTAACCCAAATAGTTGAATCCCTTGTTGCCTTTTTCCAGCTAAGTCAAGCAAATCCTTTCGAACAGGATTGCCTGTAAGTTTTAGCTTCTCCTTCGGAAAAAAGCGCTCCATCTCTGGATAGGCTACACATATCTTAGCTGCCTTCTTGGCCAACAGTTTATTAGTCAATCCTGCGTAGGAATTTTGCTCCTGAAGTAGCGTAGGAATGCCTTTATTCTGAGCCGCATAGAGCACGGGGCCACTTGCATATCCTCCTACCCCAACGACTACATGGGGGTTAAATTCTTTGACAATACGAGATGCCATTCTTAGGCTTCTCCAGAGTTTGATTGGGAAACTTAAATTCGCGAGGGTCAACTTTCGCTGAAGACCTGCTACTGGGAGACCTTTGATGGAATATCCAGCTTCTGGAACTTTCTGCATTTCCATTTTCCCTTGAGCACCTACAAATAGAATCTCAGAGTCTGGATGTTTTTCCATCCAGGCATTCGCAATGGCTAAGGCTGGGTAGATATGCCCCCCGGTGCCTCCACCGCTAATGAGAATTCGATATGTAGCTCCTGTTTTGATAGGGTTCAGGTTATGCTGTTCGTAATTGATTTCCTTTTTTACTTGTTTCACCCACGGTACTTGCCTCTTCCTGGTGGTCACCTCGACTGACGCTGAGAATAATCCCCAAGGCCGTACCGGTAAATATCAAGGAGGTTCCTCCCATGCTCAGCAAGGGAAGTGGAAGTCCAGTAATGGGACCTAGTCCCACGGCCACAGCCATATTGACCAGGGCCTGTATGACTAGGGCAAAGCTCAAACCTGCGGATAGCAAGCCTCCGAAGGCTTTATTGGAATTGGCAACAATGCGCATCCCTCGGTAGAGGAGCGCCAGGTACAAGAAGAGTACAGATACTCCTCCTACCATGCCGTATTCTTCCAAGATGATCGCATAAATAAAATCTGAATAGGGGTGTGGCAGCGTGTTTCGCTGCTCACTATTTCCTGGTCCTTTCCCTGTAATCCCTCCCGTAGCGATGGCTATGTAAGACTGCTCAGCTTGAAAAGGAACCTTGCTGTCATCATCCTTAGAATCCAAAAAGGTTTCAATTCGGGAGATAAAGGTGTTTTTTCGCTGACCCGTAAACATTGCTACAGAAAGTCCGATCATACCCACCATCACTACCAAAGCCAAATGCTGCAAAGGCACACGTCCAATAAACATGATCAATAAGCAGGTGATTAGGAGTAAAATCGCCGTGGACATGTTGGCCATGCCAATTAAAGCGCTGATTACTCCAATGGAAATGATTACTGGAATCAAGGTTCCTGTCAGATCCTTGATATTACTCTGACGCTTGGCAAGCATCGCCGCCAATGCTGCAATCAAGGAAAGCTTGGCCAAATCCGAAGGCTGGAAGGCTTGGTTGATTACGGGAATCATAAGCCAACGATTGGCCTCGTTGATATTGGAACCAAACAAATAGGTAACTACCAACAAGGGGATGGAGAGGAACATGAAAAGTCGTGCATAGAGCGCATACTTCCGGTATGGAATCTTATGTGCTAGCCACATCACCACTAAGGAGGCCAATACAAGTTTGGAATGCTTGAATAGGTACTGCTCGGTATTCACCACTTCGTCCTTGTACACCAAGGTCCCTGTAGCGGAATACACCACCAGAATGCTAAACATAGATAGCAAAATCACGATGGCCCAAATGATTGGGTCACCTTTGAATTGCTCATCTATCCATGCTTTAATCTGGTTCATGCGCTTTGTTTTTGAGTTAATGCCAGCACTGCTGCTCTAAATTGATCTCCTCGATCTTCGTAATTCTTAAATAAGTCAAAGCTTGCACAGGCTGGAGATAGAAGGACCACCTCCTGGTCAGTAGCCAATTCTTGTGCCCAAGACACTGCCTCTACCAAGTCTTGGGTTTCCAAGATTTGTCCAATGTGTGGAGTGAATGCATTTTTTAATTTTGCATTGTTGGTACCCAAGCAGATCAGTGCCTTCACTCGACCATTTACCACCAAGGGGGTCAACACGGAATAATCATTGCCCTTGTCTACTCCACCAGCAATCCATACCATGGGTTCTTTGTAGCTGCCCAGTGCATAAAACGTAGCTTCTACATTGGTGCCTTTGCTGTCGTTGACATAGCGAACCCCATCCATTACACGAACGAGCTCCATGCGGTGCGCAGCATTTTTGAAGGTTTGGTAGCCGCTGATCAATTGCTGCTCAGATAATCCAGCCAAGAGAGCGGCTACTCCAGCACCCAAAGCATTGAGGAGATTGTGCTTTCCTTGAATTGTCAATGCAGAAACAGGAATACTCAGCTGATTACCGGCAACTTGGAAACCCAAAGTATCTCCATCACTAAAACCACCTTGGCTTGGGATTTTTTCCAAGGAAATTCCATAGATCATAGCCTGGATAGGCGCGCGGTCAAGTCCTGTCTTGGAAAAAGGATCGTCCAAGTTGAGAATTGCCACATCTGCCCGATTCATGTTTTTGAATAGGGCCATCTTGGAATCGATGTAGCGCTCCATTTGGTAAGCATAGCGATCCAAGTGATCCGGAGTAATATTGGTCAAAAGGGCAATGTGTGGTTTCAAACTTACCAGGCCATCAATCTGGAAACTGGAAATTTCGATTACCCACCAGGCATGATCTCCTTCGAGTAATTGACCTGCCCAACTTTTGCCAACATTGCCAGCAAGCCCTACATCCCATCCCGCTTCATTCAAGAGATGGTAGGTCAATAGGGTCGTGGTTGTTTTTCCATTGGTTCCGGTAATCGCAATCACCTTTCCTTTGCTGTATCGGCTGGCAAATTCAAGTTCATCCACTATGGAAATCCCTCGACTAATCGCCTGCTGTACGATTGAAACAGTAGGAGCTATCCCTGGACTTTTGATGATCAAGTCGGCAGCCAAAATACGAGCCTCGTCGTGCTTGCCTTCTTCAAATTCAATTCCAGCTGTCTGAAGTTGCGTTTTGCGTGCCTCCCCAATGCTGCCTCCATCTGAAACAAAAACGGCATAGCCCTCCCGCTTGGCAAGCATTGCTGCTCCCAACCCGCTTTCTCCAGCTCCGAGGACGACTAGGCGATTCATGACCTTACCTTAGTTTGAGGGTGGCTAATGTGACTACTGCAAGTAGAATCCCGACGATCCAAAAACGAGTAACGATCTTGGATTCGTGAATTCCTTTTTTCTGGTAATGGTGGTGAAGTGGGGACATCAGAAATACCCGCCTACCTTCTCCATATTTTTTCTTCGTGTATTTGAAGTAGGCCACCTGAATCATGACGCTCAGGTTTTCTACTAAGAATATCCCACACAAAATTGGGATTAGCAGTTCTTTGCGAAGTGTCAAAGCCAACACAGCAATCACACCTCCTAGCATCAAGGATCCTGTATCGCCCATAAATACTTGAGCTGGATAGGAGTTGTACCAGAGGAATCCCACACAGGCACCGATAAAGGCTGCGGTGAAGATTACCAGTTCCCCGGAGTTGGGGATGTACATGATGTTGAGGTATTGGGAGAAAATAGCGTTACCGCTCAGGTAGGCAAAAATAGCGATGGTCAAACCGATGAT
>JACCEC011322013.1_pt1 | contig 12530 bp, 9 predicted proteins | sample 7450121 | NCBI WGS metagenome assembly JACCEC01 (sample SAMN15323455, study PRJNA562643) | freshwater metagenome | isolation source: river surface water | place: USA:Blue River Watershed | collected 2017-08-18 | reverse complement strand
CTGGCAAGCCAGACGGTCTCCCCCCTTTGCTTCGCGCTTGGTAATGTGTGAAAGCTCGGTTGGAAGGATGTCGCCTCCGCCCGAACAGACATTCACTCGGCACTGACCACATGTGCCACCGCCGCCACAAGCGGATGAGACGAACAGCTCAGCGTCAGCCAGTGCTGTTAGCAACTTGGATCCGATTGGAACATGGATGGTTTTTTCATCATTAATGAGAACCTCAACATTCCCTTCCTGCACCAGCTTTGATTTTGCGCCAAGAATGACGAAGACCAAGGCAACCACGATAAAGGTGAAGAAAACTACACCGAGGATAATTTCCAGCATTGTTTAACCTCGAACCCTTAAAGTTGGATGCCAGAGAAGGCCATGAAGCCGAGAGCCATCAGACCTGCAGTGATAAAGGTGATACCCAATCCACGAAGACCCGGTGGGACATCGCTGTATTTCAGTTTTTCACGAACGCCCGCCATGGCGGTGATCGCGAGTGCCCAGCCAAAGCCACTGCCGATGCCATAAACCACGCTTTCTGGGAAGTTGTAGTCTCTTTCAATCATGAAAAGACTGCCAGCCAGAATTGCGCAGTTCACCGTAATCAAGGGAAGGAAGATACCCAACGCGTTGTACAGCGCTGGAAAGAACTTATCGAGCACCATCTCGAGAATCTGAACGATAGCCGCGATAACACCGATACATGCCATCAGGGCGATAAAGCTCAAATCCACATCATGGACACCCGCCCAAGTTAAGGCATTTTCTTTCAAAAGGTAGCTATAGATCAGATTGTTTGCAGGAACCGTCAGGGTCTGCACGATCACCACAGCGATACCCAAGCCGACAGCGGTTTCGATCTTCTTGGATACTGCAATAAAGGTGCACATTCCTAAGAAAAAGGCGAGCGCCATGTTTTCAATGAAAACCGACTTAATAAATAGGTTGATATACGCTTCCATGTTAGTGGGCCTCCCCATGAACGACGCCGTGCGCCGGCTGGATGGCAAAGTCTGCCTGTTCGACCTGCTTGGGCTTCCACGTTCTGACGCCCCAAATGATGAGACCAATCAGGAAGAATGCACTTGGCGGCAAGAGGAGAAGACCGTTGGGAACATACCAACCGCCATCTTTAACCAATGGCAGGATCTCGATTCCCAGAAGCTTGCCCGAGCCTAAAAGCTCACGCACCGTTGCGACCGTGATCAGAATCAGGCTGTAACCCAATCCGTTACCAATCCCATCAAGGAAGCTTTCCCACGGGGGATTCTTCATCGCGTAGGCTTCTGCACGCCCCATCACAATACAGTTTGTAATGATCAGACCGACAAATACCGATAGCTGCTTGCTCACGTCATAGGCAAATGCCTTGAGCAACTGATCCACCACGATCACGAGTGATGCGATGATAATCATTTGCACGATGATGCGAATGCTGCTGGGAATGTGGTTTCTCACAAATGCGATGCCAGCACTTGAGAACGCCGTCACTGTCGTCAAAGCCAGACTCATGATCAACGCAGTTGACAGCTGTGAGGTCACTGCAAGGGCAGAGCAAATACCCAAAACCTGAAGGGTGATGGGATTGTTCTCTACCAGTGGATCGACGAGGACCTTCTTATTTTCTTCTGTAAGTTCCATAGCCTTAACCTCTACCGTTCCGAACCTTAGCAAGATAAATTGCGTAGCCTTCGCGTCCCATCCAATAGCGGACCAGATTACTGACACCGCGACTGGTCAGAGTAGCGCCGGCGAGTGAATCCACCTGATACTCAGCGCCGGCCTTGGAAGGATCAACACCGCCCCTCACAAGACCCAGAGCAACCTCACCAATATCAATGGTCTGACCTTTCTCGGTCAGATTGCTCTCATGAAGTTCCTTGCCACTGAAGTTGTAGATCTTTTTTCCTTTCCAAAGTTCTTTCCACTTTGGATTGACAACCTCGCCACCTAGACCGGGCGTTTCTGCCTGGTCATAAAGATTCATTCCCACAACGGTTTCGCCATCCGACTCAACGGCGATGAAACCATACATGGTTGACCAAAGCCCGTAGCCATTGACCGGAAGAATCAACGTCTTGATGTTGCCCGCCTCACGAACCACGTAGATTTTTGAGTACTTCGGCTTACGCTTGATACTCGCGATATCGTCTGCCGCAGGAATTGCGACACTTTGTGCCGGATCCTTGGCAGCCTTCCACTGATCATAGGATTTGGCATCAATTCCGTCGACGTAATCACCGGTTGCCAAGTCAACAATTCGGGTTTCAATACTCTTGAAGGCCGCATCCACGTCACTACCCTTTTGGTAGAGACCGGCAACCTCAAGAATATTGATCTTCTCGTCCTTCGCTTTGTTCCATTCCTGGAGCGGCTTCAAGATGACCGCTGAACCGGAAACCACAATGGCACCGACCAGGCAAAGCGCCAACGCGACGGCGACCGTCTTTTTGAAACTGTCATTGGGAAGGTCGAGATAAGGCTTGGCGTAAACCTGTGCCGTTTCGACGTAAACCGCAATCTTTTCCTTTAATCCCGGCTGCTGAGCCGTGGCTTTCTGCGCGGAATTAGGCATAACGCTTCACCCTCTTGGCAATATTGATCTTGATAACGACGTAGTCGATCAAAGGCGCGAAAATGTTGGCGAACAAAATAGCCAACATGATGCCCTCCGGGAACGCTGGATTGACGACGCGAATCAACATGGTCATGAAACCAATCAACGCGCCGAAATACCAACGACCGGCATTCGTCTGGGCTGCACTCACCGGATCGGTGGCCATGTAGACCGTACCAAAGGCGAAACCACCCAGAGTCAGATGCCAGTACCACGGCATAGAGAACATGATGTCGGTGTTACTTCCAATCGCGTTAAACAGCGTAGCGGTCCCAATCATTCCGGCCAGAACGCCGGCGATGATCCGCCAGTTCGCAATGCGGGTATAAATCAGGAAAGCCGCGCCGATCATGCATGCCAGCGTCGAGGTTTCACCCATCGACCCTTGCTCGAAACCAAGGAACGTCTGCCACCAGTTGATCCCTGCATCGCGAATTGCACTGACGCCGCCAATCGCGGCGTGCCCAAGGGCCGTAGCCCCGGCGAAGCCGTCCACGGCAGTCCAAACGGCGTCACCGGACATGGATGCCGGATATGCAAAATAAAGGAATGCGCGTCCCGTCAAAGCAGGATTGAGGAAATTCTTTCCGGTACCTCCGAAGACCTCCTTCCCAATGACCACACCAAAAGAAATGCCCAGCGCAACCTGCCAAAGCGGAATGGTGGGAGGCAGGGTGAGCGCGAAAAGAATGGATGAAACGAAGAATCCTTCGTTGACATCGTGCTTACGCACCACCGAGAACAAGACTTCCCAGATCCCACCAGCTACCAAGGTGACGATGTAGACCGGCAAGAAATATGCTGCACCATGGACCAAATTGGCCAGAGGATTCCAAGGATTATGACCGAACAGGTTCACAATCCATCCACGCCAACCCGGGACGCTCTCGACACCCAACGTCTGCATGCCAAGATTGGCCTGATAACCTGTATTCAGGAAAGCCATGAACATGCACGGTAGCGCGGCGATCCAGACATAGGTCATCACACGCTTCAGATCGACCGCGTCGCGAACATGGGTAGAACCCGAAGTCACATCCGGAGGCGAGTAGAGGAATGTATCTACCATTTCATAAACGGGATACAGGCGCTCAAACTTACCGCCCTTTGCGAAAAGGGGGTGCAGTTTGTCTAAAAATTGACGGGTGCTAGACATTAGCCCTCCTTCTCGATTTGGGTCAGATTCTTTCTAAGGACCGGGCCAAAGTCGTGTTTACCCGGGTCAACGAACGTACAAAGCGCCAGATCTTCTTCATCCAATTCCAGAGCACCCAGGGCCTGAGCCGTATCGGTGTCGCCAACAATCAGATACTTGAGGAGCTGCGTGGGAAGAATGTCGAGAGGCATCACTTCCTCATAGACACCCACTGGCACCACGGCTCTCGGACTTCCGTACTTGGTCGTGGTGAATGCAAACTTGCGCCCCCGCTCTCCGGGAAGACTCGTCAGCAAAACATTCAGGAAAGAGAACTTCTTGCCGGTCGGAACAATCCAGCCCATGGCTTCTCGTTCGCGATTTTCGGCAAGAACCGATACCTGATTGTGGAAGCGACCCAGATATTCCGCACCATCGGCCGCAGTCCGACCATGAAGCACAGAACCCGAGACCACTCGAGGCTCAGCGGAACCCTTAATCTGGCCTTCCACGAGGTCGCACAAGTTCGCCCCTACACGGGTCTTAACCAAGCGGGGGCTGGAGACAATCGGGCCTGCCAAAGACACGACCCTCTCCACATTGAGCTTTCCGGTCGTAAACAGGCTTCCGATCGCAATGACGGCCTGATAATCCAGATGCCAAACCGTTTTTGTCGGCCCGACAGGATCCAGGAAATGGATATGGGTACCGACCAGACCAGCGGGGTGCGGCCCAGAGAACTCTGCCACCTCAAGCTGGTCAAGCTTAGGAACATCAATGGTTGCACCTGGCGCTTTACACAGGAACAGCTTGCCCTGAGTCAGGTGAGAGATAACAGCCAAACCATTTTTGAAGTCACTCGCCCGATCGGCAATTACCACTTCCGGACGCGCTGCCAATGGGCTAGTGTCGACTGCGGTGATAAAAATGGAATGGGGCGTTGAGCCGGGAACCGGGACGCGACTGAATGGACGGGTTCGAATGGTCGTCCACAGACCTGACGCCAGCAAATTTTGCTGCACCTCTTCGCAGGTCAAGTCCTTCAGCTTGGATGGCGCCCAAGAGTTAAATGAAACCGCCTCATTGCCCTTCAACTCGATCACAACCGAGGTTAAGACACGACGCTCGCCACGGTTGATCGATTTAACAACACCCGCGCCTGGCGAGGTGTAGACAATTTCCGGGTGCGCCTTGTCGGCAAAAAGAACGTCGCCCAGCTTAACCGTATCGCCCTCCGCCACGCGAAGTTGTGGCTTCAGGCCCACGTAGTCTGGACCCAACAGGGCAACCGACTTAACCGGACCCGCGTTGTTGTAGACAACCTGCTCAGGTTCTCCCGTGATTGGAAGATCCAGACCTTTCTTTGTAGTGATTTGCATAAGTGAGCCTGTAGAAAGCACAAACTTTTGGCCGCTCGACAGTGGAGTAGGACTCCTCTGAGCGGGTTGCCACACGATTGAAACCGAACCTATCCTGCCGCCACACTCGCCAGACCACTGCAAGATCAATGACCCGCAAGCGTAGGGGCGCACGAGAAAGCGGCCAACATCTGGCAAAAACGCCTCAATTAAACCACAAAAGAGCCTTGTCCTCAACGCATCCACGCAAGCAAACTCGCGGGATTGGGACCATCAACCGCTTTTTTTCTAGCGCGAAATAAGGCTGGCCAAGCAAGGGTGACATTGAATAGACTGGTTAACGGAGTTGGTCAGGCAGTCGCTGTCCCGCCTTGCGCAGGATGGAGGAAAGTCCGGGCTCCAATGGACAGGACGCCAGGTAACGCCTGGGGGGCGTGAGCCCACGGAAAGTGCCACAGAAAATATACCGCCTCAAGGTTTCGACCTCGGGGTAAGGGTGAAATGGTGCGGTAAGAGCGCACCGCGCTTCCGGCAACGGGAGTGGCAGGGTAAACCCCGTCCGGAGCAAGACCAAATAGGGGAGCGGCGAGGCTTGCCTCCAACGTGTGGTCCGCACGGTTCCCGGGTAGGTTGCTTGAGGTGCCTTGTGAAAGGCATCCCAGATGAATGATTGCCCACGACAGAACCCGGCTTATCGACCGACTCCACTTTCAATACAGGGCTTGAACCAAACTTCAGTCGCCAGACCCAACGCTTGAATTGCGTTCACCCGTCCTGATCGAGATCGCCTCCTGAACCTCGAAGACGAAAATTCGACCATCCCCGGGTCTGCCGGTATGTGCCCGACTGACTATGATCTCAATCACCGCATCAACCATCGACTCCTCGACGATGATCTCGATGCGCTTTTTACTGATGAAGGGATCAAAGGATTGTCCTGAGTCGACGAGAACACGTCCAAATCCATCGCAATCCAGAACGCTCATACCCGGAAATCCAGGCAATTCCATCAAGGACTGAACCAGACGCCCCAGGACAAAGGGTTGGACATAGGCGCGTATTTCTTTCATGACCGAGCAAACCGCTTTTCTACATAGCCGTAAACCAAAGGCAACATCGTCAGAGTCAGTACTGTAGAAGTCACAAGCCCACCAATGATGACAACGGCAAATGGCTTCGCCGTCTCAGAGCCAACTCCGGTAGAGAGCGCTGCGGGAATAAGACCCAACATGGCCATCAGTGCGGTCATGATAACGGGACGCAACCGACTGACGCTACCCGTAACAATCACCTCCCTGACAGTCAGCCCTTCTCGGAGCAATGCATTCAATTGCGAGACCAAGATCAAACCATTCTGAACCGCGATACCAAAAAGGGCGATGAAGCCCACAGCAGCGGAGACACTGAGGTGAATACCCGTTAGCCAAAGCATGACCAACCCGCCAATCAGAGCAAATGGAACATTCAACACAATCAAAACAGCATGCCTGACTGTCTGGAACGTCCAGAAAAGCAGAATAAAAATTAGCGTCAGACTGATTGGCACGATGATGGCAAGACGCTTCATTGCCCGTTGCTGATTTTCGAATTGCCCACTCCAGACAATCCGATAACCGGGTGGCAGTGACACTTTGGCCGCCACTTTTGGCATCGCCTCTTCCACAAACCCACCCTGATCTCGGCCAATCAAGTTACATTTAATTGCAATTCGACGACTATTTTCCTCCCGACTGATCCGCGAGGCGCCTATATCGACTTTTACTGTCCCCAATTCCGCAAAAGGAATCCGTCCCCCGTCGGGAGTTTTGACACCGAGATTCTCAATGGACGCAATCGAAGAGCGAAAATCCTTTTGCATCCGTACCGCGATATCGAACCGCCGATTCCCCTCAAGCAGATGTGAAGCCGTCTTTCCACCCACCGCAATTTCAATCACATCCTCGACATCATCCACAGAAATGCCATACCGAGCTATTCGAGCCCGGTCCACCTCAATGACCGCCTGAGCAAGACCCGCCTGCTGTTCAGCGGCAACGTCTGTCGATCCCCTGGTGGACTTGAGAATATGGACGATTTCATCCGCTTTCTGCTGAAGCGTCTTAAGATCGTCTCCGAAAATTTTGACCGCGATCTCACCTTTAACGCCTGAGATCGCTTCCTCTACGTTATCTTGGATAACCTGCGAAAAGTTCAACTGCACGCCCGGAAAGATAGACAACTTCTCATTCAGCGCCTGAATCATTTCGTCTTTGGAACCAAATCGCCACTCCTCTTTGGGCTGCAGCGAAATCAGAATCACAAGATTATTGAACCCCTTGGGATCGGTCCCATCCTCCGGACGCCCTAACTGCGTCAGAACCGATTTTGCCTCCGGAAATTCCTCAACCCGTGCGCGGATTCCTCGCTCGATTTCCTTCGCCTTTGTGAGTGATATCGGAGTAGGAAGGGTGACGGTCAGCCAAATGTTGCCTTCATCCAGTTTGGGCATGAACTCCGTTCCTATCGCCTTCACTAACGAAAGAGAGAAAACGAGTGCCACTAACGCAGAAATCAAAACTTTTGAGGGATGATCGAGGCAGTACTCCAGAATCTTTTTATAAACCTTCTCCATGACATGGACGATTCCGTTGTGTCGCTCCTCCAGTCTCTTGCCGAGCAAAAAACTCAACAGCACAGGAATGAGTGTCAGCGTCACAATCAGCGAACCAATCAGAGCAAAAGACAACGTATAGGCCATTGGAGAGAAAATCTTGGCCTCAACCTGCTGAAAGGTGAAAATCGGGATGAAAGCCGTGATGATAATGGCCTTAGAAAACAGTATTGGCCTCCCCATTTCCGAAGCCGTCATCAGCATTGTCTGACGCATGTGGTTCAAGTTCTCGCCCCTGAGAACATCCACAGTGATCTTGACCATGATGGCCTCGACCAAAACAACCGCGCTATCCACGATGATCCCAAAATCGATGGCACCCAAACTAATGAGGTTCGCGGAAACCCCTTTGAAATCAATGAGAATAAAAGCAAAAAGCAGAGAAAGCGGAATGACCAGCGTGACAATAGCCGCAACAATTGGGCTTCTTAAAAACACAATGAGGATGATCAAAATCAGCGCGGCCCCCTCAAGCATGTTGTGCTCGACGGTGTGAACCGCATGCTGAATCAGTTCTGTTCGATCATAAATAGGCTCAATTTCAACCCCTTTGGGGAGCCTGTGCGCATTGAGGTCATCAATTCTGCCCTTGAGCTCTCCCAATACACTCATGGGATCTCGGCCTTTCGTGAGAAGAACGACACCCTCCACGACATCATCCCGGTGATTAAATCCCGCGATACCGGTTCGCGGCTGAGGTCCTACTGAGATTTCAGCCAAATCCTTGACCTTGATTGGCAACCCATTTCTGGTGGTTACCAGAATTTCGCCAATCTCATCAATTTTTGATACGAGCCCAACCCCTCGCACAACGAGCGCCTCATCGCCGTGCTCAATATAGCCGCCACCTGTATTCCGGTTGTTTTTTGAGATGGCTTCAAAAACATCGATCACCGGGATTGAGTAGCTTTTTAGCCGATCCAGATTGACGCTGACCTGATACTGCTTGACCCCGCCGCCAAATGAAATGACATCCGCCACCCCCCTGACAGATCTGAGCCTGGGCTCAATGACCCAATCTTGGAGGGCTCGCTGATCAACAAGGGGGGTGCCCGGGGTACGCAACACATACCGAAAAATCTCGCCAACGCCCGTGCTCAAAGGGCCCAGCACAGGATTGAGGTCTGCGGGCAACTCAACGTTTCGAAGACGCTCAAGCACCTGCTGTCTTGAAAAGTAATCTTCGGCATCATCATCAAAGGTCAAGGTCACAACTGAAAGACCAAAGATCGATACTGATCGCATATTGATGAGATGCGGAAGTCCGTTCATCTCCTTCTCAATGGGCAACGTGACGATCTTTTCGACCTCTTCCGGTGCCTGTCCGGGGTACTGGGTCACCACCTGAACAAAAACATTCTGGACATCAGGAAACGCCTGTATGGGAAGTCGCTCAAACGAAACCACGCCAAGCGCCACCATCACCAACGTCAAGCCAATCACCATGACTCGCTGTTGGAGGCAAAAAACCAGAATCCGATTAATCATCTAGAGCGCCTTTGAACACTGAAGTATCACGGCTCATCGCCTTCACTCTGCTCATTCGCCTCTTCCGTCCGAAGCAACAACGCCCCCTCCGAAACGATGGTCTCGCCGGTTTCAAGGCCCTCCGCAATCACCGCTCGATCCTTCATTCTGAGACGAACCTTCACTTCCCGCTGCTTGTAGTGTCCATCGCCGATCTTTACAAAGACCTGATCACACTCACCTTCTGTAAATAAGGCCGTTAAAGGAACAACAACCGCCGTATTTTCTGGGCCACTTCGTATATCGATGGAGGCAAACATCGCGGGCAACAGTTTTCCCTCATCATTGGTCAACCGGCACCGAACCTTAATGGAGCGGGTCTGCTCATCGACAAGCTTGTCGATGTATTCAACAACGGCAGAAAAATGCTCGTTGGGATAGGCAACGACGGTGAGAGAAACTTCGGTACCCACGTGGATCAGGCCGATATCTTTTTCAAAGACATTCATGTAAACCCAAAGATGGCTCAGATCCGAGACGACAAAAAGGGGCTCAGCCAAGTCAGGGCGCACCTCCAATCCAGGATTGACGTGCCGCTCGGTGATGATTCCAGCAATGGGCGAGCGAACCCAATAGCGATTATTGATTTTTTCGTCCTCAACACCCAGATTGTGAAGATGCATCAACCCCTGACTGACGCCATCGCGCGCATGCGTCAGGGCATTTTCAGCCTCCTGAAGTTCCTTATGGGGAATTACGCCATGATCAAATAACGATTTGGCTCGCTCAAAGGCGCCCTGAGCTAATCGGGCATCGGCCAGCGCGTTGGCATATTCCTCTTTTGCCCTGCCAAGCTCAGGGCTATCCAACTCAATCAATGGGTCTCGCACATTCACCTTGGCCCCAAGAACGGGTAAGGGCGAAATGATGCGACCGGCCACAGGCGCCGAAATACGGGCGGTTACCGTTTCGTCGTAGGCAATCTTCCCCGCTACAGACTCCATAACCGGAGCAAGCTCAAGCCCGATAACTTGTTCAACGAGCATGGCGCGCTTGGAGGATTCCGGAGCCAAAAGCACTTCATCCTTGGGCAGCACCGCAGGCTTCGCTTTGACCGAAGGCCCATGATCCGATCCGCAGGCCAGAAGAAGCCCAAGCACAGCACAGAGCCAAAGCATCCTGGGAGCACCAGTAAACCGCTTCATTTCGCCCTTCACGACTTAGGCTCCTCGCCGACGGCCATCACAAGATCCGCAAACGATAGGGCTCTGTGATTTTCTGCAACGTAGTAATCCATCATCATGGCCTTGTAGTTTCTTTCCGCATCCAAAAGATCAATCAAACCGGCAGCACCCTGCGTGTAGGCATACTCAACCGAAGACCGTGCCGCTGAAATGCGCCGGAGTACCTGACTTTCAAATCGTTCCACGATTGCTGAGGTTCCCTGCAAGGCGGCTAGCGCTGATAACACCTCCTTTCGAACCCGGTTCTTCAGTTGCTCTCGTTGGTTACGCGCCTCATTAAAATCCGCAAGGGCTTTACCCACCTCCCCCGAATATTGATAGAACACAGGAACTTCGGCGGTCGCCAGCACTGCGCCGGTATCAAGATTGAGATTTCCCGCATCCTGAAGATAGCCACCACTCACAGTAACGTCCGGTGCCACCAATCGCCGAGCCAGCTCCGCCTCTTTAGCCATCTGCTGCACTCTTAAATCCTGCGCCTTGAGGTCAGGTCTTTGATCTATGGCGTGCTCCAGAAGAACTTCTTCCTTCGCATCATAGCCAGCTGGAATCTTTGGCCACACGTCGGCGGCGACATAGTCCATGGCTCGCTCAGGCCAATTCAACAATTTCGCAAGCTCACTCTGCCGCGATCTGAGGTTTGCCTCAGCAAGGTCAAGCTCCCCCCTTGCCTTAAGCCGCTCCACTTCAACCCTTTGCAGCTCCGTCTCAGCGATATCTCCCGTGGATTCGCGTAGCCGGTTTGCCTCGGCTAGACGATCAAAGGTAGCCATATTTTCTTGAGCGACCGTAAGGCTTTTTTGGGCCAGAAGAAGGTCATAGAACCCATGCCTGAGTTTGTTAACCAGGACTCTGAGCGTATTCTTGAAGTCGGCCTCAACGGCCTCACGCCCAAATCGAGCGCTCTCCATTCGGAGATCCCGCTTACCGGCGGTAATGATCATTTGCGTCAGAAAGACGTTGTAGCCTAATCCCTGATTGCCCACCTGATTAGGCCTTCCCACGATCACACCATTTAATTCATTCAAACCAAAAGAGAGTTCCGGGTTGGGGATGGCACTCGCGATCCACTCCATGGCCTCAGCCCGATCAATCTCAAATTGTGCAGACAGAAGATCAATATTCCGCTCGAAGAAGATCGCAATGATCTCGCGCTCAGTCATCGGCAATCGGGGCGATGCATACGAAGCCGATCCCACCGCTGCCGCGCAGTACAGCAAGACCATGATGACCCGACGAAAAATGAATGCGCTCAACACTGGAATAAATGAATCAGCCAAAAGAATCTCGAGCGTGAAATCTTAAAGACCCATAACCCCACGAAAAACCCACTGGTTTATCTTGCTGCGCCCGGCTGAATTGCACCCAAACATGGTTCAAATAAACCGCAGCAGAGACGAAAACCCAGCTGTTTTTTGATCGACAAGAGGGATTAAACCTTCGCTTGGATCCCGAAAAGAGGCATGGCACCACATTACAACCCATCAATCCATCGAGGCACCGCTCTGGGAGTAGAGTCGGGCACGCATTATGCATGCCAATTATTAAGGTTTCTGGTCGAGCTGTTTGACTCATCGAAAACTTTGACCCACGCCAAAACCCTTAAAAGCCCTTGATCGGTTTCATTTGTTAGCCATGGAATTCAAGATGCCTGAGGCCACGACGCAGCTCACCCCTTCCTTTCAGGGTTTCGACATCGACGATGCAATCGGGCATGTCGCGCATTGGCTCCCCTCCCAGAACCCGATCAAGGATTTCATCCATCACAATACGTTACATGCCGTTCAGAATCGGCCCTTTTCCGATGCCGTAGCGATTGCTTCCCGACTCTATGGGGCGAAAAGCGCCCAACCCCTCTGCTATTTTCAAAATCGACATGCCTCCGGCCGTATTTATGATTTCGCCATGGAATCAGCCCTTCGATCCCACAGCGCATCTGATACCGAAAAAGAGGAACTGAAGGCGCGAATGTTTAATGAGGACCATGCGGCGCATTACCCGCCTCCCTCAATTGCCTTGGATGGCATGCGTCAAAAATGGCTGACTAAGCTTGAGCTCAATCTTG
>JACCEC013107114.1_pt1 | contig 12531 bp, 13 predicted proteins | sample 7450121 | NCBI WGS metagenome assembly JACCEC01 (sample SAMN15323455, study PRJNA562643) | freshwater metagenome | isolation source: river surface water | place: USA:Blue River Watershed | collected 2017-08-18 | reverse complement strand
TGAAACAGGAGAGTACACTGAACGAGCTGAGAAGGCGTAAATGGCAAAAGAAAAGGCGGTGCGTACGCACCGCCTTTTCTTTTGCCATTTACGCCTTCTCAGCTCGTTCAGTGTACTCTCCTGTTTCAGTATTTACGCGGATGACATCTCCTTCATTAATGAAGAGAGGAACCATAATACTTGCTCCAGTCTCAAGAATCGCGTTCTTAAGTGCGTTAGAAGAAGTATTTCCTTTTACCGCAGAAACTGTTTCCTTGATACGAAGTTCAACCTTTACAGGAATCTTTACGCTAATGATTTCATCATTGTATAAAAGTGCATCAACAACAGTTTTTGGCTTGAGGTATTTAATACCGTCTCCTGCCACCTCTGCAGAGAGCGCAAACCGCTCACTTGGTTTCCCTGGGGTATTAAACCAGTATTCACCTTTGCTTTCATATATATATTCTACTGGCTTTGAACCCATGTCAGCCTCTTCTGCTGTTTCGTTTGAGTGGAACGTTTGTTCAGCAACTCGTCCCGAAACAAGACTCTTAAGCTTTGTCACATTGACAGGCTTTCGCTTCTGCTTTCTAAATACGTGTGAAGCCACCACAATAAATGGCTCATTGTCCCAAATTATCACTTTCTTCAGTGTAATTTCATTGTATGCAAGTACCGCCATAACTTTTTTCGTGTATACTTTGTAAATTAATAAGGTGCGCAAATAGTACCAGTATATGTTCGGATACACAACTGCTGATAGTGTGAAAGGTCTTTCAGACGAGGCAATCATTGCCCGAGTACAAAGTGAGCCTTGGCTCTTTACGGCAATTCTTGAGCGATATCAAGAAGCATTTTTGCGTAAAGCAAAAAGCATTATCTTCAATGAGCAAGATGTAGAGGAGGTGGTGCAGGATGCATTTACTAAGATTTATATGAATGCGCACCGTTTTCAAGTGCAGGAAGGTGCTCGATTTTCTTCATGGGCATACACCATCCTTATCAATACTGCGCTCACGCGGTACCAAAAGTGCGTAAAGGAAGGGAAGCGTACACTTCTCCTTGAGCCTGAATTTCTTGAGCTGCTCGGCACGGCAAGTGAGCATAGTGGCTTTAAGCAAGATCTTGATGCTGTTGAGCGTATTCTTGCACGTATCCCTGGACATTTTGCGCGGGTCTTGCGTCTTCATTATCTCGAACGGTGGTCACATAAAGATATTGCTGATGAGACAGGGGAGACGGTGGGGGCGGTAAAGGCACGTATCCATAGAGCGAAGGCAGAATTTAAGCGAGAGAGTACCAAGGAAGGAGTGTCACTTTTGTAACTTTTTAAAATATAGTTTGTTATAAGAAAAATAAGGCAAATATATAATGAAAACATTGCAACAAAAAATAATGCGGGGAATATACTATGCGTATGCATTGCGGCTCATTACTCTCAAGGGGGTGTGGCAAGGTTTTGCAATGCTCGCTATCATCATCGCACTTACTCGGTTTGTATCGATTGGAAATGTATTAAGCAATCTTCAGGGAATAGAAGCTTCTCACTTTGGTACTTTTGTATATAATGCGGTTCGGACTACTGAAGTATGGACACTCCTCCTTATTGGTCTTTTTGTTTTCTGTCTCCTTTCGCTTCGTATCAGTATTGCTCCACGGCAAGAGATGTATTCATTCGGTCGGGCGGTGTAGTAGAAATAATAAAACCCCGAACGCAAAGCGTTCGGGGTTTTATTATTTCTGCGTAGTCTACTCAGGAGACTCAGTCTCCTCACTTGAGGCTGACTTGCTTGCTACCACAGGTGCAGCATCGTCCTTAAGCGCCTTACGAACATGCTTCTCAAGTTCTTTGATAAGTTTAGCATCTGTGCGAAGTGCAGTACGTGTTGCGTCATATCCACGCCCAAGCTTCACTTCAGTACTTGCGTCTCCACCGGGAGGGAGATACGTATATGAAGCGCCAGATTTTTTAATGAAACCGTATTTCTCACCAAGTGCAAGAAGTTCACCTTCACGGCTAATACCCTCGTTATAGATAAGATCAAATTCGGTCGCTTTAAATGGTGCGGCTACTTTGTTCTTCACCACCTTTACACGATGACGACCGCCAACCACTTCTTCACCTTTCTTGATTTGTGCAATGCGGCGAATATCGAGACGTACCGATGTATAGAACTTAAGCGCTTTTCCTCCTGGAGTAGTTTCTGGATTTCCAAACATTACACCAATTTGCATACGAATTTGGTTGATGAATATAACAACTGTTTTTGACTTTGCAACGATAGAGGTAAGTTTGCGAAGCGCTTGTGACATAAGTCGCGCCTGCTTTCCAACATGATGTGCTCCCATTTCTCCTTCTATTTCATCTCGAGGGGTAAGTGCAGCAACAGAGTCGATGACGATAACGTCGATCTTTCCTGAACGTACAAGTGACTCTACAATTTCAAGTGCTTGTTCTCCGGTATCAGGTTGTGAGATGAGAAGTTCATCGAGCTTAACACCAAGATTGCTTGCATAGAGTGGATCCATAGCATGTTCGGCGTCGATGAATGCACAGATACCCCCAAGCTTTTGTGCTTCTGCAATCGCATGAAGTGATAGGGTGGTCTTACCAGAAGATTCAGGTCCATATATTTCAATGATGCGTCCACGAGGATATCCGCCAATACCAAGTGCTTCATCAAGACCAATAGAACCTGATGAAATAGCGTCAACATCCACCTTACGGGTGTTTCCGAGCGTCATGATGGAATCATCACCAAACTTTGTTTTGATACTGCGAAGTGTCTCTGCAATACTGTCGACACCTGTTGCTCCGTCTTTTTCTCCCATTGATTTTTTAGGAGATGCTACTTTCTTTTTTACTGCCATGCGTATCTTGTTGTTATGACACGGTGAATGAGACATATACGCTCGTATCACCATGACATTCCAAAAATTATTTTAAATAAACGATATAGGTAATTATACCTCATCCTGAGGTGTGTCTAGGGGAACATACACATACTCCCGCACAAGGGAGGTTGTTCTCCCAAAGCGGTCTTGTGCGTGAAGGGTGAGTATAGAGTATCCATTTTCAAGTATTACCGTGTGTGAAAATGATCCATCAGCGCCGGTATGGATCTCCTTGCCGTTGAGGGTGAGCTTCACGATATTATGTGTCTGTCCCTCAAGTAGAAGCGTTTTTTCATGATGTTCTGGGAAGTATGAGCCATATAACTCAATAGACGGACCCTGGATAAGGTTGCGTGCTTGATAGAGTACGTATGTGCTAATGGTGAGTATAAGAATTACCACACCCGTAACAGCGATTATTTTGCGAAGGGTAAGTGATGACGATGAAAAGTCTGACATATATTAGAGTGTTTCATCCTGAGAATCGGTCTCAGATGAGCGCCCCTCAAGTACTTGTCGCGGTTTAGAACCTTCACCAGGACCAATAACCCCACGTTCTTCCAGAATATCGATAAGTCGCGCGGCGCGTGAATATCCAACACGGAGCTTTCGTTGGAGATATGAAGTTGAAGCTTTGCCCGCCTCAAGTACAGCTTGCTTTGCGTCTTCATATAGATCGTCATCGTCTTCATCATCGAGTGTTGATGCAAATACTGCACCGTCCGCTTTATCATTTGATGGATTGAGGTCAATAGTATCGAGTGTCTGGATAGACTCCTGATTCTTCAAGTAGGTCACCACTTTCATTACCTCATCATCGCTCACAAAGGCAGACTGAAGACGTATAGGCTTTGGGCTCTCATTAGAAAGGAAGAGCATGTCCCCTTTACCGAGAAGCTTCTCTGCGCCGGCTTGGTCGAGAATAGTACGTGAATCTATCTGGGAGGCAACGTTGAGCGCCACGCGAGTAGGAATATTTGCCTTAATAGTACCGGTAATAACGTTTACGGAAGGACGTTGTGTTGAAAGAATGAGGTGAATACCTACCGCACGACTCATCTGTGCCAAGCGCACGATGCATGCCTCAAGTTCCTTAGGATAGGTACTCATGAGGTCTGCAAGCTCATCAATAATGATGACAATATAGGGAAGTGGTTCAGGAAGTTCGTCCCGCTCTTCTTCAGGTGAGCCTTTTTCTTCAAAAGCAGCTTTCGCGGGTCGATATACCTTTTCGTGGTAGGTACTGATGTTTTGCGCTTTTACACTTTGAAGTATATCGAGCCGTCGTTCCATCTCCTTAATAGCCCACTTGAGTGCGCGAAGTACGAGTTTTGCATCGGTAATAACAGGGGTAAGAAGGTGCGGAATGCCGTTATAGAGGGTGAGCTCCACACGCTTTGGGTCGACCATGATAAAGCGGAGTTGATCTGGCGAGTTACGGAAGAGAAGCGATATGATGAGATTGTGAATCGCTACTGACTTTCCTGAGCCTGTGGTACCTGCAATGAGTCCGTGAGGCATGCGCGCCACATCAGCAAATTGTGCTTCACCGGTAATGCCTTTACCCATCGCCACAAGAAGTGGCTTGGGAGAGTCGGTGTACTCAGGTGATGCAAAGAGTGATGCAAGACCAATAGTCTGCTTCACCTTGTTTGGTACTTCAATACCTACAAGTGATTTCCCTGGGATGGGCGCCTCAATACGAATAGGTGACGCAGCGAGTGCATACTCGAGGTTGGTTTGAAGACCAACAATCTTCTCAAGCTTTACTCCTTCTGCAGGCTTGATGGCGTACCGAGTAATAGACGATCCGATAGTCACCGCGTCCATCTCCACATCGATGTTGAATTTTTTGAGTGTACGCTTAATAGTGATTGAGTTTGCCTTCACGTCACCAACGTCAGGGGTACCCTTGTCCTTACTGAGGAGTGAAAGTGGTGGTGGGGCATACGTACCACGGAAGCTCGACACCACAAAGTCAGTAACTTTTGCTTTTCCAAGAATTTTCTCTGAAAGACTTTTCTTTCCACGTGGAGCTTCCCCTTCATCAACTTCTTCTGCCTCAGGCTCCTCGTTCGGTGTTGGAGGAGTACTCATAGTAGGTTCGGGTATATTGAGATCGTCTTCTTCATCCTCAGTTTCATTCTTTCTAAAAAGTTGTATGAAGTTGGTGTTGAAGGTGAGGAAGAGACCAACGAGAAGTAGTGCAAAAAGCACAACGCTCGCAACGATGTTTCCAAAGAGCACATGAAGGGGATATGAAACACCGGTCCCGAGGAGGCCACCCTTTTCAAACCCAAGATCCAAAAGCCCGAGTGCCGCAACAAAAAAGAAAAGCACTCCCGTAATTTTTGAACCGCTTACGTTGTTGTCATCGCGGGGTTTAAGAAACACGTAGACAAATAAGAGACAAATGATAGGCGCAAGCACAAACCCAAACCCAAAGAGGTAGTAGAGTGCATTGTGGGTGGCGTCACCCGCAATACCTGCGTATCCCATAGAAGAGAAGAAGAAGAACACTGCAAGCACGACAAAGAAAATTGCAACGATAGCTTGCTTAGTGTGTGGTGAAAGGTCGTCAAAGAATGAACTTTGAACAGGAACGGGCTTCTTAGGGGTTTGTCTGCGTCGTTGTGTTGCCATACTGGAAAGAAATATACAGTGATTCGTTACGAATAATTACCTCAGGTATTAACCCCTCAATAATACCACATTACATGACTCAAAATGTGGATAATATAAGTAATATGAGCCGTCTAAGTAGGAGTGAAGTTCTCGTAAGAGACAGTATGTCGTAAAGAGACAAAGGCCTTTTCAAAGACAAAAAAATGGCGTATACTAGTCATACAAGTAGTCCTCAATATAAAGGGCAACTAAAGGGACATGCAGTGCAGTAAACAGACACTATAAAAGACTATGGATGATATAAAAACAATCGATGATGTAAACTACTTCAAGTATATTTTCAAAAAGACAGAAAAAATATCATGTGCAGTCTTTTATATACTGAGATCAGAGCAAGATGTATATAAGACAGATTCTGTTATTCAGGATGTCGAGGACAGTGCCCGAAGGGTGCTCAACATCGCTCTTGAATCACTACAGTCTACAGAAGCGACTCGTCCTATAAAGGTCGCCAACCTCCGCTTTGCACTTATCGCTCTTGAGTCCAAGCTCCGTATTGCACAAGCATCACGATACATTGGAAGTGAGCTTATGGGAGTATTCATACATGAGATTGATTCTGTATATAGAAGCATGAAGCGCTACACAGATACGAACATGCCAAATCCATTCAGTGGAGATGAAGTGCCGGTAGAATCTCCACGAGAACGGAAGGTACATAAGGTACGAGAAGTACGTGAGGTGTCTGAAGGTCATACGCATAGTATTGAGACAAGCGCACCTAATATAAGTCGTAAAGATCGCATCATAGAAGTTTTAAGAGACAATCCAGATGCGACAATTAAAGACATTGCAAGCGTGATAACTGATTGTAGCGAAAAGACAATACAACGCGAACTCATTGCAATGATAAAAGACAATATAGTTGTCCGAGAAGGAGAGAGAAGGTGAAGTAAATACAAGTTGGTTTAGTTTGTACAGTCTTTCGTAAGAGACGTTTCATAGAAGAGACACGTATTGCGACCAGAGGGGAACATGTCTTTTAAGAGACATGTTCCCCTCTGGTAAGAGACACATAGTGTCTAATATCAGAACACCGAGACATATCCAATTATACGTGTAAGAAAAAGGATATACGGTCGTCATCATACACAGACAGGAGGTAAGTTACGTTGACTTTGCAGTCGTATAACGTATGCTCTTGTCACTGTTCTTTTCAGGTTGTGTAGCGTCGCATAAGGTTACTTATGCACATACTCACAGGAGAAGCAGGGTATCCAAAATTCAAGTATTTTGTATACTGTATATATTGCGCTTGTGTGCGTCTTTTTTTTAAGGCGCACAAGGAGGTGTATTGTTATTTGAAAAATAGTCACATAGTTATTCAGTAATGAACGTAACTCATGTGATCTAGGGTGTATAGATTTATACATTTTTAATATACGCAAACAGACGTTTGCCGAACGCATTCACGACACGAATGCAATTTCCGCATTTCTTTTTCCCTTCATGATAGATATTCTTGATACTCAGTTTTCAACTCGTAGCTAACCTATACATAGGTAGGGTGTCGACCCGCGGGGACGTGACACATGCACTTATATTATATTGTAAGCGTATGTGTCACGTCCTCATACATATGTATGGGATAGTGATTATTGGTGAGCACCCTTCGACGGGTTGTTCGCGAATAAGAATTAATTCTTATTACAAGCTTTATTAAACTAATTACTTACAAGTAATACAGTTATGAATTCAATCGCAAATAATGCTGTTTCAAAGCTCTTTGTAGCTTTCGTTGCAGCAGCAATGCTTTTCACCGTTGCTGCGCCTGCAAAGGCTGCAACAGTTGAGGAGCTTCAAGCACAAATCGCAGCGCTCATGGCACAGATTTCATCTTTGTCAGGAACTGCAACATCAGCTTCAACAGCTGCATGTACATTTACTCGATCTCTTACAGTTGGTTCTGAAGGAGCAGATGTAAAGTGTCTACAAGACTACCTTACACCTACATACTTCTCTAACGCAGGAGGTTCAACAGGTTACTTTGGTTCAGTTACTGCAGCAGCAGTATCAAAGTGGCAAGCTGCAAACGGAGTTTCTGCTATCGGAATCTTCGGTCCAGCATCACAGGCTAAGTACTCTGCTCTTATGGCAGCAGCACCTGTGGTAACTACACCTGACACAGATTCATCAGATGATTCATCAGATGATGAGGATTCAGCAGAACTCTCAGGAGAGGCTGATCTCAATACTGTTGAGATCGCTGACGGAGAAGATGCTGATGATGTTGAGGAAGGTTCAGAAGAACTCGCTGTAGCAGAAATTACACTTGAGTTCGCTGATGGAGATGCGATCGTTGATCGAATCGACATTGCTCTCGATGGTACAGCTAACACAGCTAACACTGAAGCTGACCCATGGGATATCTTCGAAGAAGTATCTCTTAGTGTTGACGGTGAAGTAGTTGCTACAATCGACACTACAGATGAGGATAACTACCTCGATGAGGACAACGGTTCACTCCGATTCTCAGGTCTTGACATCGTAGCGATGGAAGACGAGGAAGTTATCATCGAAGTATTGGCAACAATCACTTCATCAGTAGACAATGCTGGGTCAGCAACACTTGCTGACTGGGATGTTCTTCTCGGCCCAGTACGATTTACTGACGCTGATGATGTAACTTCAACAGAAACTACTGGTCACTCACAGGCAATGGATGGAGCTTACAGCGCAACAGATGCTGGAGAATTCACTATTGATGCTGCAGGGGCAGGAGATGATCTTGATCTTGAATCTTCAGATGAGGATCCAGATGCAACAACATTTGCTCTTGATGAAGATGATAACGTAGAAGAAGCTATCTTCGCGTTCGAGCTCTCAGCTGAGGATAGTGAAGGAGATATCGATCTTAACGAGATCGTTCTCTCAGCTACTGTAACTACAGCAACAAGCATTGACGACCTTGTAAACGATTTCCGAATCGAGATCGGTGGACAGTCATTCAATGCTGAGTCATACACAGGTACAGCTCAAACTCTTACTAACCTTACATTCGACATCGATGGTGATGTAACAATCTCTGCTGATGAGGCTGTAACAGTAGTAGTATATGCTGACTTCGAGGACATGGAGGCTAATGATGAAGGTTCAACAATTGCTATGCAAGTTGAATCAGCAGACATTGATGCTGAAGGGTCTGATGATGTTACTGTAGGTGGATCTACATCTATCTCAAGCGAGACACACACACTTCGAACAGAAGGTGTTGACCTTGCTTTCGTAGATGACACAGTTACTTCAAAGGCAAACACAGACGCTACAACAACTGACGACGAGGGAGTATTCGTTATCGAATTCGATGTTACTGCATTTGGTGGTGACCTCTACATCGATGACACTACTGACCAAGGAACAGTTGAGAACAACTACGGTGTTAACTACATTGTTACATCTAACGGTTCTACAATCGCTTCAACAACAGCAGCAGGTGTAGCAACACTTGACTCTGATGCTGAGCTTACTGGTGGACGTTACAAGATTGCTGAGGGTGAAACTGAAACATTCACACTCACAGTTGAGTATGATCCAGCTTCATCTGGTTCATTCAAGGTACAGCTTTACTCTGTAAACTTCAATGACACCAATGCAGATGCTGATACACAGCAACTTGCAACTCCAGCTGAAGACTTCGATACAGCTTCACTTACTATCTAATGATAGTGTAGTGACTCGGTTCGAATAACTTCGAAAGAGTTTAACAAAAAGCCCCTTGGCGCAAGCCTTGGGGCTTTTTGTGTACCCGTCCTTGTTTCTATTATAATGAGTCGTTCTAGGGAGAAGTGGTGCTAGGGAGAAACTGAGTCTGCTATACTATCGATATGTTCAACAATACATTTTATAAATTTCTAATCAGTTTCCTTGCAGTGATTGTGGGTTCGCTCATACTCATATTATTAGTTGGTGCTGGGCAGGGAACGTAATATAATTATTCTGTTATGCGAATCACTGATCAGTATCTTTGGAATATTATTTTTACACTATTCTTCCTTTGTCTTGTGTTTATGGGTGCAGTAATTCTCGAAAGTGAGTCATACAAATCATATGAGACGCTTACCGTGATTGATCTTGTACTCATGACGCTTGCGTCGTTTCGTTTTATTCGCCTTATGGTGTATGACAAAATCACTGCGTTTTTCCGTGAGCAATTTTATGATGTGGTGGAGCAGAAAGGGAAGATACTCCTTGTGAAGCCAGTTGGTGGTCCGAGACGTACACTTGCAGATCTTCTTACATGCCCATGGTGCTTTGGTGTGTGGGCGACTGCTACTGTTGTATTTTTCTACCTTCTTACACCGTATGCGTTTTTCCCGATACTCTTCCTCGCACTTTCAGCAGTGGCGACCTTCCTTCAACTCCTTTCTAATCTTGTTGGATGGAAGGCAGAACAAACAAAGAATGAAGTGGAGGGGATGTAGGAAGAAGTGCCCAGCCCTTCATTGACTTTTCATCTTTGTGTATATATAGTTATACACAACAGCACCCCACCCGTCCGCAAGGCCCGGTGGGGTTTGTTGTATATAATGACATGAATGAATATCGCTTTTATAGATGGGGAGAATACAAAGGGAAGAATTAGAGAAGTATTCAAAAAATACAATTTAGATACTCCCGAATGGAGCCATTATGATTTTAAAGGTCTTTTTGATGCAGTTTTTAGTAAAGACTCAGTTAGTGTACGAAAGTTTTATAGAGCAAATCCAAAACCGCATCCCGATTTAAGTGTGGAGTCTAATGCATTATTGGTATCATACAGAAGTCTTGGTGGGCACTTGCATCGACAAGGTTTTGAAGTAATTAGAGCAGGTACATTGCGTGCTGACTACCGCTCTCTAGGTGATAAAAAACCGAAATTTAGAGAGAAGGGTGTAGATGTCTATCTTGCAGTCTCGATGGTTGTGGCAGCGTGTGATAATCTCGCAGATACACTATTTCTAGTAGCTTCTGATTCAGATTATCAACCAGCAGTAGCTGAAATAAGGAAGAGAAAGAAGGAGGTAGTATATGCTGGATTTGAGGTCAATCCAAATCTGGGACTCATTGCAAAATCAGATAGCAAGATTATTATTTCTGACGAAGATGTCATAAAGTATGGACGCGCGCATTAATTAAAGATTCAGGACTTCCATTTTCTCTATATTCTGGTATAGTCTCTCACAACAGGCTCATGACAGCTGGTCTGCACCACGCAGATAATTGACGAAAGTCAGCCCGCCTAGGTCCATCTACTCATGTATTTGGAGGTCGAACACCGCATGTCTGTCTCAATTAAGTTTGAGTACGTCTGTTAATTATCGAAACCATAATACAAATCATTGTGGCAATTACAAAAGCAAAGAAGCAAGATATTCTCGCTAAGCTCGAGACTATCAAGAACGAGTCAGAATCAATCGTCTTCGTAAACTTCAAAGGTATTACGATGAAGAACGTGACTGAGATGCGTCGAAAGATGCGTGAAGCAGGAGTAGGGTACTATGTTGCAAAGAAGACACTCATGACACGAGCATTTGGAGAATCTTTCGAAGGAGAGATGCCAGTACTCGAAGGTGAGGTTGGAATCGCGTACAGTGCCGATGCTATTGCACCAGCACAAAATGTAAAAGAGTTTGCAACAAAGTTTAAGGACAATGTTGCGATTGCAGGAGGTGTGTTCCAAGGAGTATTCAAGAACAAGGAGGAGATGACCGTTATCGCGTCTATTCCACCACTTCAGACACTCCGTGGTATGTTTGCACAGCTTCTCAATTCACCACGTCAGCGATTCGCGGTGGTACTCAGTAAGGTGGCAGAAACGAAATCATAAAATTTCAAAGAGAAAATTACACATACTAATATTTATCACATGACACACGCAGAAATTATCGACGCAGTAGAGAAGATGACCGTACTTGAGCTCAATGACCTCGTAAAGGCTATTGAAGAGAAATGGGGGGTATCTGCAGCAGCAGTTGCAGTAGCAGCAGGACCGGCAGCAGGAGCAGCTGAAGAACAAACATCATTCAATGTTGAACTTTCAGAATCTGGTGCACAAAAGATTGCAGTTATCAAGGTAGTTAAGGAAGTACTTGGACTCGGTCTCAAGGAAGCTAAGGATCTTGTAGATGCAGCACCAGCAATGGTAAAGGAGGGTATGAAGAAGGAGGATGCTGAGGCGTTGAAAGCGAAGTTGGAAGAAGCGGGTGCTAAGGTTACACTTAAGTAACAATAAGTCCTGATAGGAAAAGCGAAGATACAAGTCTTCGCTTTTTCAATGCCTCAGAGTCGGAAACGCGCACGCCCAAACAGTCTGGGGGACTGTTTGGGCGGGGAAGACGCGTTGAGACCGGCTCGGAGCACTTAGTATAATTCGACTGAAAGGAAGAATTATACTTAGTGACTGTGAGGAGGCTCTCAAGGCAAAGCTTGAGGAGGCTGGTGCAAAGGTAACTTTGAAGCGGAGCGATGTGAGCGGCTATTCACAATGCCGCGAACCAGCGAGCTGGGGTCGATGGTGCTTAGCAGAATGTGAGCATGGCGAATCATTATGCTTAGCAACCAGTGACAAGGTTACACTTAAGTAAATTTTCAAACAATAAAAAACACCGACTCCTGTCGGTGTTTTTTATACGCATCATACTCCACTAAAAAGCACCATGCGTATGCATGGTGCTTTTGTGTCCACAGGACTCGCTAGAGCTGTCTAGCGGATGAGTAACGATGCGTGAGATACTGCTCTGTCTTGCGAGCAAACATTTCAAGAGCACTTGTTACTTCGGATTTGACTGGTGGTCCAAAGCGTACAAGTACCGCTACCACCAGGATGGAAAGAACAACGACAAGACCAGATTTCACATTCGAACTGAATTCATCATTTGTTTTCATTGTGGCACCCCGCTTGTGTGTGGTTGTCGTTTTTACTATACCGCTAAAGGTAGATTAAGGGAAACATCATGCGGTGCGTATCTAGGACACTTAGCTCATTATCTG
>JACCEC012691297.1_pt1 | contig 12532 bp, 11 predicted proteins | sample 7450121 | NCBI WGS metagenome assembly JACCEC01 (sample SAMN15323455, study PRJNA562643) | freshwater metagenome | isolation source: river surface water | place: USA:Blue River Watershed | collected 2017-08-18 | reverse complement strand
TGCCGCGCCGGCGGTCGGGGCCGCGCTCACGGCGGCCTGGCTCGCGATGCATCCGATCCGTCGCCACGCGGGGCGTCCGCTCCTCGCGGCGGTCACCGTCTTCGGGCTCGCGACGATCGCTTTCGGGCTCTCCCGGAACGTGGCGCTCTCCGTCGCCTGCCTCGCCCTCCTCGGGATCGCCGACGAGGTCAGCGTCGTGATCCGCCAGACGCTCGTGCAGGTCCACACCCCCGACGCCATGCGCGGACGCGTGAGCGCGCTCAACCTCCTCTTCGTGGGGGTGAGCAACGAGATCGGGGAGCTCGAGTCGGGCATGGCCGCGGCCCTCCTCGGGACGGTGCCCGCCGTGGTCGTGGGTGGGGTCGGGACGCTCGTGGTGGTGGCCATCGCGGCGTGGCGGGCGCCCGCGGTCCGGGACGTCGACCGGCTCGAGCACGCCTGAGGCGCATGCGCCGGGCGAAACCGACCGGGGTGGCTCCCGACGCCCCCTTGCGATATCCTCGCGCGATCTCGCAGGTTCGCTCTTGACCGTGCAAGCCTGCGCCCCCGGCGCGTCGCCAGTGACGGCGCGCATCCCAGCACCGGACACCGCATGGCCGCCGACCCCTCCTCCCGCAAGCTCCGCGTCGCGCTCCTCCTCGGGGCGGCGGTGCTGCTCGCGGGGTTCGCGATCGGGCTGGTCCGCGCCGCGGTGAAGCGGGCCGAGCAGCGGGGGCTCGAGGTCGCGGGCGCCGTCGTGACCGACGAGGCGCCGAAGGGTGCCCCTCCGGAAGGCATGGTCGACGTCGTCGTGGCTCGGCGAGACCTCTACATCGGGATGCCCCTCACCGAGGCCGACGTCGGCGTTCGTCGCATCGCCGCTGTGTTCGCACCTCCGGGCTCCACGTTCGGGGAGCTCGAGAAGGTCCTCGGCCGCACCCCGCGGGAGCGCGTCCTCGCGGGGGAACCCCTCCGCGCGGAGCGCCTTGCCGATCCGGCCGCGGGGGTGGGCCTGAACGCGGTGCTCACGCCCGGCTACCGCGGCATGACCCTCGCCACCGACACGGAGAGCGGCATGGCAGGGCTCCTCCGTCCCGGGAACCACGTCGACGTGATCGTGACCCTCGCGCCGGACGACCCCACGGCCTTCGGGGCGCGCTGGGTCACGGAGACGCTCCTCCAGGACGTGAAGGTCCTCGCCGTGGGCACGGACCTCGACCGACGCGCCGAGGCCGCCCCCACGGACGACACGTCCTCCAGCGCGACCGCACGCACGAGCGCACGCCCGAAGGACACCGGGCCCCGCCAGAAGCCCAGCATCACGCTCGAGGTCGACCCCGTGGGCGCCGAGAAGCTCTCCCTCGCGCTGAAGCGCGGCGACGTGCGGGTGGTCCTCCGGAGCGACATCGACACCACGCTCCTCGACCAGGAGGCGCTGACCACCGCCGCACGGCTCATCGGCTACGTGCCGGACAGCGTCCAGGCTGCACAGGAAGCGCCCCCGAAGCGGGTCGCGCGGAAGCGGGGTCGTGCGCGGATGCGCCTCCGCGGGGGTGCGCCCCCCGTGGGCGTCCCCCCCGCGCCCGTTCGCCCGCCCCGCCGCGCGGAGGTGATCCAGGGCGGGGTCCGCAGCAATGTCACCTTCCCGGACGAGGGTCCGGCCGTCGAGAGCGTCGAGCGGAAGGAGCGCAAGCCATGAAGTCCCTCCTTCGCGTCGCCAGCGTCCTGCTCGCGGTGGGCCTGGGCACCGCGTCGGTCGCCGCGGCCGCCCCCCGCGCCCCTGCCAAGCCGAACACGACCCCGACCCCCGCCCCGACGGCGAACGTCCTCGACGTGGGGCTCGGCGAGAGCATCATCCGCCAGGAATCCCGGCCCGTGTCCCGGGTGCTCCTCTCCGACCCGAAGGTCGCGGAGCTCCGCCTCCTCGAGGAGGGCCAGTACCAGCTCCGGGGCCTCGCCGTCGGGAGCACGGACCTCTGGGTCTGGTACCGCGACGACGTCACCCACCCGCACCCGTACTCCGTCGTCGTGAGCGCGGACCTCACGGACGTGCAGCGCCGCATCGCGGCGGCGGCCCCCGGCGCGGGCGTCACCACCTACGCGGTGCGGGACCGACTCGTCGTCGAAGGCGCCGTCCCCGACGTGGAGACCCTCGAGCGCGTGGCGCTCCTCGCCCGTGTCTACGACCCCCAGTTCGTGAACCTCCTGAGCGTGCAGGGAGACCACCAGGTCCAGCTCAAGGTCGTGTTCGCGGAGGTCAACCGTACGCAGCTCCGCGAGCTGGGCCTGAACGCCTTCCTCGGCCAGACCGGCTTCCTCGGCACCCTGACGGGCCCCGGGAGCGCCACGGGCGCCGCGAGCGCGCGCTTCGGTGCGGCCGACGCGGTCCCCAACGTGTCGGAGGGCCTGATCGGGGCGCCGGCCGCGGGGGCCTTCAACGTGGTCGGCTACGCCGCCGGTGCCCTCGACGTGGGCGCCCTCCTCTCGGTGCTCGAGCAACAGGACATGGCGCGCACCCTCGCGCAGCCCACGCTGGCGGCGCTCTCGGGGCAAGAGGCCACCTTCCACGGCGGCGGGCGCGTCCCCATCCCCGTGCAGCAGCAGAACCAGCAGGTCACGATCCAGTTCGAGGAGTACGGGGTGAAGGTGAGCTTCGTCCCGACGGTGCTCGCGAACGAGGTGATCGACGTGCGGACGAGCATCGAGGTGAGTGAGCTCGACCCGGTGAACGCCCTGCGCCTGAGCGGGGTCGCCATCCCGGCGATCGCGTCGCGGAAGGGCGAGAGCCGCCTGCGCCTCGCGAGCGGGAGCACCTTCGCGCTGGCCGGCATGCTGAGCGAGCGCACCGTCGCGACCCGCGCGGCGATTCCCCTCCTCGGGGACATCCCCCTCCTCGGGGCGGCCTTCCGCTACGTGCGGCACCAGCGCGCCGAGACCGAGCTCGTGATCTTCGTGACGCCCGAGTTGATCCGCCCGCTCCAGGCCGCGGACGTGCCGCCGCCGCCGGGCTTCTACGAGGATTGGACCCCCAGCGACGCGCGCCTCTTCCTCCTCGGCGCGACGATGGGCCCCCCGCCGGCCGCGAAGGACGCCGACGCGTCGCCGGACGCCGCGCCGCAGGGCCCCGTCGGCATGGAGCGCTGAAGGCATGCCGCGCACCCACGCCGCTCCGAGCGTCGCGCTGGTCGGCCTCGACGCGCGCGCGGCCGCGCTCGTGCGGGAATCCGTGGACGCGAGCCTCACCCTCCACGCGCCCCTCGCCTACGGGGACGCGCTGGCCGTCCTGCGGAAGCAGCGCCCCGGGGCGGTGATCGTCTCGCTGGACAGCGACCCCGACGCGGCGCTCGTCCTCGGCCAGGCCCTCTCCGGCGAGTTCGGAGGGCTCACGCTGGTGGGCCTGGCGGCCCGTTCGGACACGGCGCGGCTCCGGGTGGCGATGCGGGCCGGGTTCCGGGACGTGGTCGTGCTCCCGGACGACGCGGCCTCGCTCCGGAAGCTCCTCGCGTCGGCGCAACCGCTCGCGCAGGACAGCCACGCCGGCACCGTCGTGGCGTGCTGGGGCGGGAAGGGCGGCGTCGGCACGACCTTCCTCACGGTGCAGCTCGCGGCGGAGATGTCGCCCGTCCACCGGACCTGCCTCCTCGACTTCGACTTCTCCATGGGCGACGTCGCGGCCTTCCTCGACCTCGCGGCGCCGGGCGGTCGGACGGGGGCCCCGACGATGTCGGACCTCCTCCGGAACGCCGATCGCCTCGACGAGCGCCTCCTCGCCTCGCTCGTGACCCACCACGCGAGCCGCATCCACGCGGTGCCGCAGCCCTCGGCCCTCGACCAGCGCGAGGACCCCACCGACGACGCGATCGCGCGGGTGCTCGCCGCTGCGAGCGGGGCCTACCAGTACGTGCTCGTCGACTGCGGGAGCCGCCTCGACGGCGCCACCCTCACCACCGCAGCGGTCGCCGACCGGCTCATGCTCGTCACCACGCCCGACGTCCCGTCCGTGCGGAACACCTGGCGTCGCCTGCAGCTCCTCGAGCGCGCAGAGGTCGATCTCGGGCGCGTGCACGTGGTCCTGAACGCCTGGGACCCGAAGGTGGGTGGCGTCGGGCCGGCGGACATCGCGCTGCACCTGAAGCGCCCCGTCGAGGCGGTGATCCCCTACGACCGCGCCGTGCTCCGCAGCGTGAACGAGGGCAAGCTCCTCCGCACGCTCGACCCGCGCAGCCCCGCGGCGCAGGCCATCGCGGCGTCGGTGAGCGTCGTCACGGGCGCGGAGGTGCCTGCGGCCCCGGTCGCGAGCGGTCGTCCCCTCGCGTGGCTCTTCGGCGGGACCCGCAGCGAGGGGAGCTGAGCCATGAGCTCGCGGCTCATCGATCGCGTGCGGGGGGCGCAGTCGCGCTTCAAGGGGACGGGCGGGGGCGCGGAGCTCGGCGAGTACGAGCGCATCAAGCGGGCGCTCCACGCCGAGGTCATCGAGATGCTCGACTTCGAGCAGGTCGGGAACCTCCCGCGGGAGGAGCTCGCGGCGCGGCTGCGCGCCACGCTGACGCAGGAGCTGGAGTCCCGGGCGCTCCCGCTGAACCGCGCCGAGCGGGATCGCCTCGTCGCGGAGCTCATCGACGATCTCCTGGGTCTCGGGCCGCTCGAGCCCCTGCTGAAGGACCCCGAGATCACCGACATCCTCGTGAACGGGCCCCACGCCGTCTGGGTCGAGAAGCGCGGGCAGCTCGTCCCGACGAACGTGCGCTTCACGGACAACCGGCACCTCCTCCAGGTGATCGACCGGATCGTCGGCGCGGTCGGGCGTCGGATCGACGAGAGCAGCCCGATGGTGGACGCCCGCCTCGCGGACGGGAGCCGCGTGAACGCGATCATCCCGCCCCTCGCCATCGACGGCCCGATGATGAGCATCCGCCGCTTCGGGACACGCCAGATCACCGCGGACGATCTCGTGGGCTTCGGGGCGATGCCCCGCCCGGTGATGGAGGTCCTCCGCGCCGTCGTCCGCTGCAAGCTGAACGTGATCGTCAGCGGTGGCACGGGCTCGGGCAAGACCACGCTCCTGAACGTGCTCTCGAGCTTCATCCCCGATGGCGAGCGCATCGTCACCATCGAGGATTCCGCGGAGCTCAAGCTCCAGCAGCGGCACGTCGTGCGGCTGGAGACGCGTCCGCCGAACATCGAGGGGCGCGGCGAGGTCACCCAGCGTGACCTCGTGCGGAACAGCCTCCGCATGCGCCCCGACCGGATCGTCCTCGGGGAGGTGCGCGGCGGCGAGGCCATCGACATGCTCCAGGCCATGAACACGGGCCACGAGGGGAGCCTCGCCACCGTCCACGCGAACAGTCCCCGGGACGCGCTCGCCCGCTTGGAGACCATGGTCGGGATGGGCATGCCGAACCTCTCGGACCGGAACATCCGCGAGATGATCGCCCGCGCCGTGCACGTCATCGTGCAGCTCGATCGCCTGCCCGACGGCACGCGCCGCGTGGTGGCGGTGAGCGAGATCACGGGGGTCGAGGGCAGCGTCGTCACGATGCAGGACATCTTCGGTTTCGAGCAACGCACGATCGACCACGAGGGTCGCGACCGCGGCGCCTTCCGCCCCTCCGGGACGCGCCCGAAGTTCGCGGCGCGCCTCTCCCGCTACGGCGTCGAGCTCCCCGCCGAGCTCTTCCGCTTCCAGCAGGAGGTCTGAGCCGTGGGGTCGACGACGCTCGTGGTCGTGGGCGTGCTCGTCTTCGTGGCGACGCTCCTGGCTGGGCAGTTCGTCTACTGGACGATCGAGGGGCGACGTCAGGCGCGTCAGCGGGACCTCGCGCGGCGGCTCGGGACGGCGGGGATGGAATCCCTGCGCGACGCTCCCTCCCTCCTGCGCGAGAGCCGGGTGCCGCAGGCGAACGATTCGCTCGACGCGCTCCTGCGCGCGGCGGGCGGGACCACGGACCGGCAGGGCTTCCTCGCCCAGGTCGCTGTGAGCGCCATGCTGGGGGTGTTCGTCCTCGCGGCCGTGCTGCGGAGCCCGCTGGCGCTGGCGGGCCTCGTCGCGGGCGTCGTCCCGTGGCTCCTGCTCCTGCGTCGTGCGGAGGCGCGGGCGCGGAGGATCATGGAGCAGCTCCCCGACGCGCTGGAGCTCCTCGCGCGCTCGTTGCAGGCGGGACACGGCTTCAGCGAAGCCCTGCGGGGCGCGGCGGAGGAGCTCCCGCTCCCGCTCGCGGAGGAGTTCGGGCGCGCGCACGAGGCCCAGAACCTCGGGCGGGACCTCCGCGACGTCCTGGGGGACCTCTGCCGTCGCAACCCGACGAGCTTCGAGCTGCAGCTCTTCACGAGCGCGGTGCTCCTCCAGCGGGACACGGGCGGAAACCTCGTCGAGCTCCTCAACAACCTCGCGCGCACCTTGCGGGACCGATTCACCTTCGAGGGGAAGGTCCGCGCGCTGACGGCGGAGGCCCGCTTCACGGCCTGGGTCCTCGGCGGGCTGCCCTTCGTGGTCGGGGGGCTCCTCCTCGTCGTGCAGCCGGGCTACCTGCGACCCCTCGTGGACGACTCGACGGGGCAGGCGCTCCTCGTCGGGTGCGGGGCGAGCTTCCTCGTCGGGGTCGTGCTCATGCAGCGCGCCGCGCGGGTGGAGGTCTAGGGTGGACCCGCTGTTCCTCGCAGGGGCCGTGCTCGCGGCGCTGGCCGCGGTGGGCCTGGGCGCGGCGGCGTGGTCGCTGCTCCAGGAAGGGCGCGCGAGCGACCGTCTCGGACGGCTGGTCGGCGGGGACACCGAGGACGACGGGGACCGGAGGGTCGGCGATGCCGACCTGAGCTTCGGGGTCGATGCGGGGGACGAGGGGGCGCGTCGACCCGCCCCGGCGTCGCTGGACGAACTGGCGGTGGCGGCCTCGCGCCTGGCGGTGAGCGACGACGAGCAGCTCGCGGCCCTGCGTCGCCAGCTCCTCCAGGCCGGCTTCCGCGAGAAGAACGCGGCCGAGCGCTACAGCGCGGCACGGGCCCTCGGCGCGTTGGGTGCCGGGCTCCTGGGCGTGCTCGTCCTCCCGAAGACGCCCCTCGTCGTGCTGGCCGGCGGGGCGCTCGTGCTCACGGCGCTGGGCTACTACGCCCCGGCCCTCTACGTGGAGGCGCGCCTCGACGCGCGGCGGCGGGCGCTCCTGCGCGCCTTCCCCGACGCGCTCGACCTGCTCGTGAGCTGCGTCGAGGCCGGACTGGGCGTGGACGCGGCCTTGCGTCGGGTCGCGGAGGAGCTCGCGACGGCAGCGCCCGACCTCGCGCGGGAGCTCCAACTCGTGACGCACGAGGTGAACGCGGGGGTGCCACGCGGCGAGGCCCTGCGGCACCTCCACGATCGCACGGGCATCGACGACATCGGCTCGCTGGTGAACGTCCTCGTGCAGGCCGAGCGCTTCGGCACCTCGGTGGGGCGCGCGCTTCGGACGCACGCGGAGCACGTGCGGGTGCGGAGGATGCAGCGCGCCGAGGAAGCCGCGGCGCGGGTCTCCCCGAAGCTGACGGTGCTCCTGATCCTGTTCGTCCTCCCGTGCCTGATCGTCCTCCTCGTGGGCCCGGCGGTGATGAACGTGACGCGGATCCTCGTCCCCGCGACGACGACCCCGGCGGCGCCGTGAGCCTCGCGCTCCTGCTGGCGACGCTGACGGCGCGGGTGTCCGTGGCCGCGCCGCTCGGCGTGCCCGCGACCGCGGCGGCGAGCGACACGCGCGTGGATCTCGCGGATCCGCGGGCGCGGGCCGACGCGCAGGTGTCGGTGGTGGCGGGCCTCGTCGAGGCGGGGATGTACCGCGAGGCCCTGGTGGCCATCTCGGAGCTGCGCGGGCGCGGCGAGGACCCGCCGGGCCTCGTGCCGCTCCAGGCACGGGCGATGCACGCGACGGGGCTCTCCAGCGAGGCCCTCGCGCTGCTCGACGCTCACGTGCAGCATCGTCGCCGGGACGCGGTGGCCCACGCGGTGCGCGGCTTGATCCTCGCGGATCTGGGGCGCGTGACGGAGGCCGTCGCGGCGCTCCGGCGCGCCGCGAAGCGTCTCCCCGACGACCCCGGCATCCGGAACAACCTCGGCGTGGCCCTGCTCGCCGCGGGAGCGCCCGCCGACGCGGAGTCGGCCTTCCGCGCCGCCCTCGCGCGGGACCCCGCGAACCTGCGGGCGCGCAACAACCTCGGCTTCGCCCTCGCGCGGCAGGGGAAGGACGACGACGCCCTCGCGAGCTTCCGCGCGGCAGGGGACGAGGGCGCGGCGCGCTACAACCTCGGCGTGGCCTGCGAGCTCCGCGGCGACGTCCCCTCCGCTCTCCTCCAGTACCGCGCGTCCCTCGTCGCGCGTCCCGACGATCCCGCCGCGCGCACCGCCCTCGCGCGCCTCCTCCCCCCCGCGCCGCCCGCGCCCGCGGCGGCCCTCCCCACCCCGGACTCCCCGCCATGACGCTCCTCCTCGCCCTCCTCGCGTGCGCCCCCGCACAGGTCGACCACGGCCGTTCCTTCGCTGCGGCCATGTCCGCGCAGGCCGACCGCTCGCGGGCCGCCGCGCCCGTGGTCCTGACCGGCCGGGAAGCCGAGGCCCTCCGCATCGGCGCGGCCGAGGCGGCGACGCCCGTCGACGCACCCGCGACCGGGACCTCGGGCACCACCGCGGCGGGGGCCGCGGCCCGGTAGGCACCCGCGCAGGCGAGCAGGGGGCTACCGGATCGCGCTGAAGAACCCCACGATCCGCTCGCTCGCGAGGAAGTCCGTCGTCACGGCCCCCGCCACGTCGAGGTAGGCGTAGCCGCCGGGGACGGTATGGCCCCCGCCGTGGGTCACCACGTGCACCAGGGGGGCCGCGCATCCCGCGTAGCGGACCTCCTCGCTCCAGAGGCCGTCCGCGGCGCGGTCGGGGAGCTGGACGCGCTCCGTGACGAAATCGCCCCCGGGCGCGCGGGCGCACCCGAGGTGGGTGGCCCACCCCGTGAGTCCGTCGCCGCCCTCCAGCGTCGTGCGGGCCCCCACCTTCTTCCCGCCGTCCCGCTGGGCGCAGGCCGTCGTCCCGGTCGCGTAGCCCCAGCAGGCATCGGCGGTGCCGTGGACGTCGAGGACCGCGACCGGGGCCGCGGGGGCACACCCCGGGAACGCGGCGGCCTGGTTCCCCGCCCCGAAGACCGCGATCCCGCGCACCACCTCCGCGCGCTCGCAGGCGAGGCGGTAGCTCATCGCCCCGCCGTTGCTCAGGCCCGTCGCGTACCACCCCTCGACGGGCAGGACCCCCTCGACCGTGGCGCGCACCGCGTCGAGGTACGCGAGGTCATCCACGCCCCGCGCACAGGCCCGCCCCGAGACGCACTGCCACCCGTTCTCGCCGCCGCCGGCATTCCAGGTGCGGAGCTTCAGGGGCCCCGCCGTCCCGTCGGGGCGCACCACCGCGAAGCCTGCGGCCGTCGCGAGGGACGTCAGGCAACCAGGGTCGTCGGTGTCCCCGCGCGGGCAGGTCACGCGCTCGGCCGAGCGACGGTTCCCGCCGCCCCCGTGGAGGGCGAGGATCACGGGGAGGGGCGTGGTGCCGTCCCACCCTGCGGGGACGACGAGGTCGAAGGCGCGGTCGTCCCATCGGGGGTCGGGCGCAGCGGCGCCCGCGCGGACGCGGCAGCTCACCGCCTGACCGGGGCGCGCTTTCTCGCAGGTCGCGACGACACCCTCGGAGGCGAGGAGGCTGCGGAGGAGGAGGAGGACAGCGATGGACATGGCTCCTCCCTAAACCGGTCCCCGCCCGCGCACCGTCGCGCCCGCGTCCACGATAGGCTCGCGCGATGCACTTCTTCCGCGCCCATGGCCTCGGGAACGACTACCTCGTCCTCTCCCAGCCCGCGCCGCTCTCCCCCGCGCGCGTGCGGGCCGTCTGCGACCGTCACCGCGGCGTCGGGAGCGACGGAATCCTCGAGCCCGTCGCCCCGCCGCCCGGGTCGGACGCCCCCATCGGGTTGCGCATCCACAACCCTGACGGGAGCTTCGCAGAGAAGAGCGGGAACGGCCTGCGGATCTTCGCGTGGTGGCTCGTGGCCCGGCAGGGCTTCCCCGCCGCGTTCTCCGTCTGGACGGCCGGGGGGACGGTGCGCTGCGTCGTGGACGGCGACATCGTGACCGTCGACATGGGCGAGGCCCGCCGCGTGGAGGAGACCGTCCTCGCGGGCGTCCCGGTCGTGCGCGTGGACGTCGGGAACCCGCACGCCGTCGTGCTCGGTGGCTGGGAGGACCTCGGCGGGCGCGCCTGGCAGGAGGTCGGGGCCGCGATCGAGACGAGCGTCCCAGGGCGCACCAACGTGCAGTTCGTCCGCGTCGTGGAGGGCATCGCCCACGCCCGGATCTGGGAGCGGGGCGCGGGGGAGACCCTCGCGAGCGGATCGAGCGCCTGCGCGGTCGCGGCGACCTGCGTGGCGCGGGGGCTGCTCGCCTCGCCGGTGACCGTGCGCATGCCGGGGGGCGATCTCCGCGTCGAGGTGGCCCCCGACGGGACGGTGCGCCAGACCGGGCCCGTCGCGCCGGTGGGTGACGTCACGGTGCACCCGGCGTGGTGGGCGGCCAGCGACAGGGCAGACGACGCGGGCGCGTCGCGGTGAGGGCAGGAGCTTCAGGGGGCGGGGCCGTGGGTACCCCCTCGCGGGCGCCATTGGATGGCGCCCTCCGGGGGCCGGGGGCGCTCGTTTGCCGCGCCTGGCGCGGCACCGCCTTGCGGCGGACACTCGCTTCCCACGCTCGCCGCTCGAGGCCCCTGCGGGGCCAATCGCAGCGGCGTGCCCGCAACGCCCCGTCCCCGGACGGGAGCGCCCTCCGCGGGACGCCTCCGGCGGTCCGTTCGCTCCGACGGTCCTGGGCCCTCCTCGCGCTGCTCCTCCTCGTGCCCGCACCCGCGCGCGCGGAGTCACCCCCGGCACCCTCCACCGTGGACGGCAGCGTCGGCACCGTCCAGCAACGCGTCGCCCTCCACGTGGCCTTCGTCGGGCGCGCCCCCACCCGCGTGACCGCCAACGTCCAGCAGGATGGCGCCCAGCGCACGATCCCCCTCACCGACGACGGAACGGACCCCGCCGACGCCGCGGGCGACCGCGTCTGGTCGGGGAGCGTCGTGGGGGCGCCCGCGCAGTACCTTCCCGTGGCCGTGACGGTCGAGGCGGGCGGCGTCACGCAGGAGGTCTGGCGCGGGGTGGTGCGCGGTGGCCTCGAGGGGCGCGTCGAGATCGGCCTCGAGGTCACCGACGGTCCCGATGGCGCCCTCGTGGGGCGGCGGCGCGCGACGACGGCCCCCGGGGGGATGGCCCACGCCGCCGAGGCCCTCCCCCTCCTCGCCGTCACCGCCTGGGGCGTGCTCCTCCTCGTCGGGGCGGCGATCGCGGGGACCCGCGGGCGCGACGCGACGACGGGTGACGACGCGACGCCCGCGCCATGAGCACCGACGCGTCAGGGTTGGCCCCCGCCTCGGGTCCGGGGGGCGTTGCGGGGCACGCCGCCGCGGTTGGCCCCGCAGGGGCCTCGAGCGGCGAGCGTGGGGAGGATGCGTCCGCCGAAGGCGGCGCCGCGGCGGGGCCGGGGGGCGTTGCGGGGGGCGGGAGCCCCCCGCCCCAGGAAGCGCAGACGCCAGATACCTCGGCCAAGAACGACCTCGCGCACGCGCTCCCGCTCCTCGCGGCCTTCCTGGCGGTGTCGATCGCGTGGAGCTGGCCCCTCGCGCGGGACCCAGCGGGGACGATGGTCTCCCTCCACTTCGACCAGCTCCCCGTCGCGTGGCTGGGGGACGCCGCGCGGAGCTTCCTCCCCGACGGGACCAGCGACTGGAGCGTGTGGCCCGCGGGCGAGCCCCTCCAGCGCGTGGACAGCTACGTCTACCTCGCCGTGGCGGCACTCCTCGGGGGAGCCGTGCCGGGGATGCTCCTCGCGAACCTCTTCGTGCTCGTGGGGCCCATCGCCTCCGCGTGGGCGGCGGCGCGGTTCACGCGGCGCGCGCTCGGGGGCGGGACGGTGGCGCAGTTCGTGGCGGGGGTGCTCTACGCGTTCGGGCCGATGGCTCTGGTCGCCGCGCTGGAGGGTCAGGTCTACACGCTCCTTGCGCCGTGGCTGCCCCTCGCGGCGCTGGCCGCCTGGGAGGGGCGCCCGGCCCGCACGGCGCTCCACGTCGCGCTCGCGACGCTCACGACGGCGTACCTCGGCGTCGATGCCGTGCTCGTGGTCGTGGGGATCCTCCTCCTTCGGCTCCCCGTCGTGGGGAGGTCCCGGGCGATGGGCGTGCTCGCCGCGGTGGGCGCCTTCGGGCTGGCCTTCGCGGGGTGGTTCGCCACGGGAGAGGCGCGCGCGCCGGGCCCCGTCGAGGGGGCGAGCCTCACGACGCTCCTCGCCTGGAGCCCCTGGCTCGACCTCGCACGCCACAGCCTGGGGCCCGCCCTGGGGATGGTGCCCCTCGCGCTGGGCGGGATGGCCGTGCTCGACCGGGTCGGCGACACGTGCGCGCGCGAGCGTGACGGCGGCGCGCCCCCCCCCGATCGCCGCGCCCGCCGCGGCCTCGCCGCGCTCGGGTCCG
>JACCEC012254926.1_pt1 | contig 12532 bp, 11 predicted proteins | sample 7450121 | NCBI WGS metagenome assembly JACCEC01 (sample SAMN15323455, study PRJNA562643) | freshwater metagenome | isolation source: river surface water | place: USA:Blue River Watershed | collected 2017-08-18 | reverse complement strand
GGTGCTGGTGGCGGCATTGGTGCCGCTGTAGCACAACGATTTGCCAGAGAATTGGGGCAAGTTGTGGTCACAGATACCAATACACAAGGTGCTAATGAGACCACAAAGTCCATCACAGATGAAGGACTATCTGCAGTCACAATCGTGGCTGACATTTCTAGCCGTGACGAATGTTATCGATTGATTGAAGAAGTAATAGGTAAATTCGGCAAGATTGATGTCTTGATTAACAATGCCGGGATTAATCGACGTGGTCCGTTAATGGAATTAACTGACGAAGACTGGGACCTTACTATGGCAGTCAATGTCACATCTATGTTCCACTTATGCCGAGCTGCAATTCCACACATGATCAAATCTGGTGGCGGCGCAATAGTGAACACAGCATCACAATGGGGCCTCTACCCTGCACCTGGTCACATTGCATATAATGTGAGCAAAGCAGCTGTTGCCTCATTCACGCAAAATCTTGCTCGAGATTATGCACCACAAAAAATTCGAGTAAATGCAGTTTGTCCAGGAGAAATCGGTACCCCAATGCTTCAAAAAGCAGCAGAACGAAAGGGTCTTACCTTTGCTGATTTCGACAAACTTGTTCCTTTCGGTCGCATCGGTCGTCCAGATGAAGTCGCAGCACTAATGGCATTTCTGGCATCAGACGAAGCTCAATTTATGTGTGGCTCATTAGTTGAAATAACTGGCGCCCAACCGGTCGCATAATTTCAATACTCCTATTAGGTGGATTTAACTTTGAAACTTCATGCTCGAATTGCCTTTGCATCTGTGCTGGTACTAATTACCACCGCATGCAATCCAATTTCACCTGCGGTTAACTTGCCTGAAGGTTCAATCGTTCCGTGCGATGCCATCAAGTCGATTCCAAATCCGGCTGCTGATTTAGTTCTTGATTGCTTAGATGGCTCTGCGCAAATTGATCTAGCTGACATTCAAGGTCCAGCGGTTATCAATTACTGGGGTTCTTGGTGCGGGCCATGTCGAGAAGAAATTCCATTTTTTGTAGATATTTACAATTCAAACCTCGATGGGTTAACCGTCATTGGCGTGAATCGTGAGGAACGCAATCGCGCGGATGCCGAAAAATTCATCAAAGATTTGGGCATTACTTATCCGCAGCTTTCTGATCCAACTGGTGCCTCTAAGGCGCTAGTTGGACAAAGCATTCCGGTGACAGTATTTATAGACGAGTCAGGCCAAGTGGCCTACCAGCACAATGGGGCCATCAAATCTACTGATGAGCTGCGCCGACTCATTTTGGAACACTTGGGTCTTTAATCCCCGGGTAATTAGTTGCTACTGGCAATTGCCTATAACATTTTATTTCTGCCCAAAACTGGGCGAAGTTACCTGGAGGTTCATTGGAAAATTCTGGTTACGAAGGAAAAGTCCTCGTACTTGGCGCTGGCTCTGTATCTCAGTGCACAGTCCCACTAATCGCAGATCGTATTGTTAAATCTGTCTCTCAAATAACTGTTCTAGATTATGTCGATAACAAAAGCCGATATGAAAATCTAATTGCCAAAGGTCTTAAATATGAATTTGGCGAAGTTACTCAGGAAAATCTTCCAGAATTACTAGGAAAGTATGTAGGCGATGGTGACCTATTACTCGACCTAGCGTGGAATATTGATGCAAACGAAATCATGCAATGGTGCCATAACCAGAATGTTATGTACTTAAATACCAGTGTCGAAGTGTGGGATCCATATGAAGATGCGGTAAAAATGACCCCGCAAGATCGCACACTTTATGTGCGTCATATGAAACTTCGCGAAATGAAAAAAACTTGGGGTAAAAAAGGTGCTACTGCTGTTGTTGAACATGGTGCCAACCCTGGTCTAGTTTCACATTGGACTAAAAAAGCTTTAGTGGACATTGCAACTCAAGCAATTAAAGATGGCATCGCAAGTGAAGAAGTTAAATCAGCATTGGATGCTGAAAATTACCCGGCACTAGCTGAAGCTTTAACAGTCAAAGTCATACATGTTGCAGAGCGCGATACCCAAGTAACTGACAAACCAAAGCGAATAAATGAGTTTGTGAACACTTGGAGTATTGCTGGATTCCATGAAGAGGGTATTGCACCAGCTGAACTTGGTTGGGGTACACATGAAAAAACACTTCCCCGCAATGGATATGAACATGAATCTGGACCAAAAAATCAAATCTGTTTGGCCCAACCAGGCGCCCAAACTTGGGTTCGCTCTTGGGTTCCTAATTATGAAATCAACGGAATGGTTATTCGTCACGGCGAGGCATTCACAATTGCTGACCACTTAACTACTTACAACGAAGATGGCTCGGCTCGTTATCGCCCCACAGTTCATTACGCGTACTGCCCTTCAGATTCTGCGATCGCCTCGATGCGCGAACTAATTGCGCGTAACTGGGTGCTGCAAGATAACTTGCGCATCATGAATGATGAGATCATCGATGGCGAGGATCGCCTGGGCGTACTTTTAATGGGGCATCCATACAAGTCTTGGTGGACAGGATCACTGCTTAGCATTCACGATGCTCGAAAACTTGCACCGGGACAAAGTGCCACCACACTTCAAGTTGGTGCCAGTATTCTCGGCGCCGTTGCTTGGATGGTAAAGAACCCTCAAGAAGGCATCAATGTTCCTGATGATTTACCTTGGCGTGAAGTTATGGCAGTCGCTGACGACTACTTGGGTGAACATTGGAGCGGCGCTGCTGACTGGACTCCAGTCAAGAACCGAGATGATGTATTCGAAGGTTGGAGCGATCATAAATATGACGAATCTGATCCATGGCAATTTAATAATTTCTTAGTTCTGTAAACCTCAACTGAAAACGGGTGTGGCATTTGGCTACACCCGTTTTTAGTTTTCTAGCGCAGAGTTCCTGAATTCGCCACTACCTGATTTGGGCAGCTTGCCAAAATCCTAGACATGGCTTCGTACTCCGCTTGAGTAACCCAAAGTTGATATGCAGATTTAACTGCTACTTGTCGAGCGATGAAAGCGCATCGGATCTGCTTATTTGGTGGTAACCAAGAAGCAGCGTCTGAGTCAGATTTTTGTCGATTTGCATCTCTAGAAGTAGCCACCAAATTAAGTGGATCGTTGGCAAATTCTTTTCGAGTTTGAGAATTCCACTGATGAGCACCTTTTTGCCAGGCATCGGAAAGTGAAACTATGTGATCGATTTCAATTGAACTTCCACTAGATGATTTAACAAAGAAAAATTGCGTATCCGTGTAGGGATCATAAAAATCGCCAGATTCAACTACACAGTCACCGGTTCCAGGTCGATAAGTAATGTTTGTTAAGTCGCGCTTCAAAATATCATTACGGGTGTCACACCCATTTCGATCAACATCGAGCCAAGCGCTTCCGAACAGTTCACGTTCATATCCTGTCTTAGGTGCTCTACCTTTTACGGCAAGTTGACTCAACTGAACTAAAACCGCTGAGGCATCATTGCTGACTTGCGGTGTAGGTGTTGTGGGCGAAGGGGTGATCGAAGGGGTGATCGAAATTGAATTCTGTGGTTGAGCAGTTTGACTTAGTTCTGGAGTGGAATCGATTGATTCATTCGAAGTAGTCGGTGCGCAAAATCCGATTAAAGCAACGACTGCCAAAATTGGCCAGAATGATTTCCGCACTTATTTAATGTATCGACTAATGCAGACAGTCATCTTGTATCCTTATGTCAAATGGATAAATCATTAAGTTACGCAAAACTAGCTCTTTCATCTTCGACTGCACTGCTCGCTGCCCAATGGATTATGGCTGTGGTATCGATTCCAAGTTCCCAGGATTATGCAAATCAAATTGATCAAGGTAAGTCACCACAAGACATAGTTACTCTCTATGACAATTTGTCACTTTTAATTACGGTTGCAATTATTTGGGCTTGGATTTCTACCAATCGATTTTTAAATCCGATCTACTTAGAGGAAGTTCAGGCAAATCCTGAGTCAATGCGTTTAAAGAAAGGTTGGGTTACTTGGGGCTGGCTGGTACCCATAGTTTCATTCTGGTATCCAAAGAGAATTGTTGACGATTTACTAAATGCAAAAGCAAAGCGCACTGGCAAAGTAAATCCAATTGGAAAAGCCTCGGGGACCTGGTGGGCAACTTGGATAAGTTTTGTTCTAATCAATGACCTTGGAGCACTGAATGCCATTACTGGCGTTGCTGATCCAATTCAACCGGCTTATGAACTGGCAGCGGCAGCAATGTTGACAGCATCTTACTTAGGTTGGACAAAGATCCTTAAAGCACTTGCGGAGTAACTGCTAGTTTGCCAACTACTCCGCTGGCATGTTGTTCCAACATGTGAAGTAGATTAATTTCATGACTACTCCACACATTGATGCAAACAAGGGCGCTATTGCAGAAACAATATTGCTACCCGGAGATCCGCTTCGTGCACAATGGATCGCTGAAAACTTCTTTGAAAATCCAGTTAAATACAACGCTGTTCGAAACATGTTTGGCTTCACCGGAACCTACAAAGGAAATCGGGTTTCAGTACAAGGCACTGGTATGGGTGTACCGTCGCTATCTATTTATGTAACTGAGTTATTTAAAGATTTCGATGTGCAAACTGCAATCCGCGTTGGAACCTGTGGTGCTGTTGGCCCATTGAAGTTACGCGATGTCGTAATTGCGATGGCTGCCTCGACTGATTCTGGCGTAAACCGCCGAGCCACTGGTGGCTTAGATTTTGCCCCAACGGCGAACTACGCACTACTCGAAGCTGCCGTAAATGCTGCTCGAAATAAAAATGTTTCCTACCACGTCGGTGGCATTGCCACGATGGATGTTTTTTACGATGACAGCAATGCACTGGATGTACTTGAAAGTTTAGGCGTCTATGCAGTTGAGATGGAAACTTCTGGTCTTTACACAATTGCGGCAAAGTATCGTCGTAGAGCACTAACGATCTGTACGGTTAGTGATCTTATCCGCACACATGAACAAACTTCGCCAGCCGAACGTGAAACTGGTTTTCGTGCGATGGTCGAAGTTGCCCTTGATGCAGCGTTTGCTTAACGGTTAACGAATTGCTGGAAGTCAGCTAAGTTTCCATTAAATACATTTAAGTCGGTTGTTTTAGAAGGAACTGCGGATACTTTTCCATCTGCAGTGAATTGCCAAATAACCCACTTACCTGGCCAAATTGATGCATCGCCGGGATCAGTTCCTAAACCTGGCCCCCACTTTGCTAGCCAAAGCGGATACTCACTAAAGTCGGCAACATTTGCACCAATAATTCGTTTAATGAATGTTCCGTTCATATAAACCATTGGAGTTCGACCGGTAAGACGTTTTACTTCTTTTAGAAAAATATCTGTCCACCTGGATAACTGTTCGTGGGTCCAGCCACATGGAAGTTCTTCCATATCTAAAGTCAGAGGCAAGTCACCAACTTTTGCACCATTTGCCTGTCGAACTGCTCTAGCGGCTTGAAGTTTGGCATCTTTAGTTAAATCTTTGCTCATGTTCCCGGGTAAGGCATAGTGATACCCACCAACAATTAAACCTTGAGCCTTAGCTGCTTTTCGATCGATTGGATACCACTTTTTAGCAAGTGCGTTTCCTTTATCTCCACCATCTGAGGATTTAATGATTACAAAAGTTACGCCATATTTTTCTTTAACTTTTTTAAAGTCGATAGCTTTATTGTTCGGATGATTCCACCGGGATACATCAATTCCTTTAACAACTTCTCCGAAACCTTGCTCGGTCCAACTAGCCGCATTTGGTGGACGAACTGTCGCTGGGCCCTTTGGATAACTGCAAGATTTATAGGCAGAACTTAATCCCGAATTCAAATTTGCAAATGTAGATTCGGCTGTAGCGGATGCAGGCAGAATAAGCGAAAACGAGATTGCTACACCTAAGAAAATTGTGAAAAATTTGCGCGAAAACATTAATTACAACTTACTCAAAGTCTGGAGCTAAACGTCTTTTAAACTCACTTGATTATGCTCCCCCGGTTGGACTCGAACCAACAACCACTCGATTAACAGTCGAGTGCTCTGCCAATTGAGCTACAGGGGATTGGCTCACCAATACTAACAAAGCCTTTAATTAAGCCAAAACCGACTAAATCCCTAAGGTTTGCCTGAGGTCGCGCAATGTATTTTCAATGTGAGTTTGTGAATCCTGCGTTATTTTTTCATCAGTCAGAAAATCCCAGATAATTCCATTCGGACCTTTACGCGCAATAAAACGAACTTTTCCAAAATCAGGAACTTCTTTAACTTGTTCGAATACTTGAGCTGTAGTTATTCGTTCTCGAACAGCAGTAGGCACAGATCCTGGTTCTGCTAAGTTCCAGGCTCGTTGAAGTACTTGTCCAGCGATTTTTTCTTGATGTGTGACAATCAAAATTGGTTCATCCCACTTGCCACTAATTGTTAATTCCCAGGGAATTCGTACCCGCTCGTGGTGATCCAAACTGATCAGGGCCAAATTAGTGACGCCGATAATGCCGCCTGGATGAATAGCCCAGGCAAATACTCGCTCTTTATTTTCTAATTGCGCTGCAAGTTCTTCCGGTACTGATTTTTTAAAAAGCTTCATTATGCCTCGAACTGCTGATCGCCAATTGCAAAATCGCGCATACTCCGGCGATAACTTTCTAGAGAAAGTAACTCGGTCAAAAGCCGGTCTTGTTCTGTTGAATTATTCTCAACTTCGGCCAATGCCAGTTGACTCTTTAGTTGTTCAACTCGCCGTCCCGCGTCCATCTCGAGGATTCGGGCTAAAACGGCTTGAATGTATTTTTTATCTGGATTGTCATTAGGTAGCGGTTCAATTGCTAGAGCACGAACTTGCGCTTTGACTTCATCGCTTGACGCAACATTAAGCACGGCCTGGACCCATTTACTCGCATCAGCAAATTCCAATGGATTTCCTGCTTGAACGCAAGCCTGAAATACCTGCGCTGCCATTGGCACGGTAAAAAGTGATTCTTCTAAAGATTCAAACCAATTTCCAACTAAAGAAGGCCACTGCAAAACACATTTAAGTGCTTCACGTTCAACTGCGGCACTGCGCGAATCTGATTTTTTTGTTTCAGCTTGTTGATTGGCACCTGGGCGCGACTTACCTGAAACATCTTTACGCAATGTTGCTTCATCGATTCCAAGCCAACCAGCGACTGTTCTGGTGTATTCAGTACGTAATGCACTGTCTTTGATTCCAGCAACTATCGGAGTTACTGCCCGCATGGCACCAACTCGACCTTCAGCGGTTGTTAAATCAAATTCCGCAATTGTTGTTTTGATAACAAACTCAAAAAGTGGAACTTTATTGGCAATAAGTTGCCCAACCGCATCAGGGCCATTTTGTAGTCGAAGGTCACAAGGATCTAACCCGTGTGGTTCTACTGCCACGAAAGTTGCTGCAGCAAACTTTTGGTCTTCGTTGAATGCTTTAATCGCAGCTTTCTTACCGGCTTCGTCCCCGTCAAAAGTGAAAACAACTGAAGCAGGCTTGGCTTCATCATCCATCAAAATTCTGCGCAAAACTTTCACATGCTCACTACCAAATGCAGTGCCACAAGTTGCAACGGCAGTTGTAACTCCAGAAAGATGACATGCCATTACATCCGTATAGCCTTCGACAACAACAGCCAGTTGTTGTTTTGCCATATCGCGTCTGGCTAAATCAATGCCATATAAAACTTGAGACTTTCGATAAATCGGAGTCTCGGGGGTATTTAAATATTTAGGTCCTTGATCTGCATCGGTTAGTTTTCGAGCGCCAAAACCAATTGTGTCGCCTCCAGAATCGCGGATCGGCCACATAACTCGATCGCGGAACCGATCATATGCACCTTTTTGACCTTGTACTAATAACCCACCAGATAACAACTCTGCTTCAGTAAATCCTTTGCCTTTCAGGTAACTGCGTAAACCATCCCAGCCGGCTGGTGAATAACCCACACCAAATAAGTCCCAGGCAGTCTGGTCAAAACCACGTTGAGTTAAAAAACTCCGTGCATGCTCAGCTTCAGGTTTATGTAATTGTTCTTGGAAGAACTTGGTAGCTAAATTATGCGCTTCGATTAATCTTGACCGCTGACCTTGATTACTTCCCTGGCCACTAGGCCCATCTTCGTAGCGCAAGTTAATTGAGTATTTTGCCGCTAGTTTCTCAACTGCCTCAGTAAAACTTAAGGCGTCGATTTTCCGGACAAAAGTGATAACGTCTCCACCTTCTCCGCAAGAAAAACAGTGGTAAAGATTTTTGCTTGGCGTGACATGAAAAGATGGCGTTCGTTCGTCATGAAATGGACAAAGCCCTTTGTAGGAGCCTCCGCCTGCTGCTTTGAGGGTGACTGTTTCGCGAACTATTTCTTCAATTCGGGCACGTTCGCGTACTGCGGTTACGTCTTCTTCTTTAATTCGCCCAGCCACAACGTAAGCCTAATTGCACAGATTCGAATGCCACTGAGTGAGGCTAACGTCGGTTAATGAAGCCAATTGGTCAATGATTGCTCGCTTTTGGGCACGCTCATCCGGGGCTACTTTCCATAACGCCAGATGGATTGAATCCAAGTGGCTTTCTGGCGCCGCCGAAATTACCGGATAAAGATCAGCAAAAAATTGCCGCTGGCGTTCATAAACAACATCTGCGCCAGCCCTAGTCATAACAAATCGAGCTGCTAGTGCCTTTAGGGCGGTTACTTCGTAACGGCTTTCCTCGGGTACAACTAAATTTGCACCGTATCTAATTAGCGAGGTATGTCCAAATTTTTCTTGCGTAGCTCGCTGCACCGATAAACAAAAGCGCCCAATCAAATGGCTGGTTAAATTTTTTAAAGCAGCTTGCGATTTCAAGGTGCCGTCGTAGCTTGTCGGCCACGTTACTAAACTTCGTAATCGAACTAGCGCTTCATCGAGTGCATTTGGATCTAACTGCGGTCCATACCATTCTCGAGCAATCTCAACTACTTCGCTACGGCCTGAATCTGAATTCAATATTCCGACGTCTACATGTCCTTCGTGTATTGCATCTTCAACATCATGTACACAGTAAGCAACATCGTCTGACCAATCCATTACTTGGGCTTCAAAACTAACTTCGTCGCCAACTCGACCTTGGCGAACCCAATTAAAAATGTCTAGATCTTCTTCGTAAACACCAAACTTATTACTTCCAGCACGCTTCACCCAAGGATATTTTGAAGCTGCGTCTAATGATGCTCGGGTTAAATTCAAACCGATGGATTCATTTGGCCGGGGTCCATCACTAGGACAAACTGCTTTTGGTTCAAGTCTGGTTAACAATCTGAATGATTGGGCGTTACCTTCGAATCCACCGATATCGCTAGCAAGTTCATTAAGTGCAGTTTCGCCATTGTGTCCAAAAGGTGGATGCCCTAAATCGTGAGCCAAGCATGCGGTGTCGACTAGATCTGGATCGCAGCCAAGTGCGCTACCGAGTTCTCGACCCACTTGAGCTACTTCGAGTGAGTGAGTAAGCCGAGTGCGCGGAAAGTCATCCTGTGCTGCAACTAAAACTTGAGTCTTTACGCCAAGCCGACGCAGTGCAGAACTGTGCATAATTCGAGCCCGATCGCGCGCAAATTCTGTTCGCTGCACACTCTTATTGGGTTCTGGCACCCAACGGGCTAAATCATCGGCTTCGTACATATTCAAAATCTAATTTCCACTTCTATTTAATTATCCGCCGCTGACACTTAATTCAGCCTCGCGCACAGTTGCTTGTTCAATTTGCGACATAGTCTGCGAATTAAGCCACCCATCAGGTAAGTTCACTTTCTTTTCTGGAGTAGTTCGACCCCTAGGTGAATGGGCAATTTCTTCAGTTAATTGTTGATCTGGATCAATTGTTGCAAGAAGTTCATCCATTTGTGCAAGAGAATCAATTAGTGCCAATGCACCTCTGGTTTCGCTACCAGCGACGATCCCCTTTAAATACCAAGCCATGTGTTTGCGCATTTCCCGTGCACCATAAAACTCGTCTTTGTGCATCTCACATAAAAGTTCGGCATGTCTGCGCATCCAACGCAAAATATCTTTTGCTTTTGGTTCTGCTGGAATGGGTTGACCCGCGAATGCACTTCTAATTTGACCAAATAGCCAAGGCCGGCCTAGGCAGCCTCTGCCAATCACAACTCCCCTTGCACCGGTTTGTTCGAGCATTCTTTTTGCATCATGAGCTGACCAAATGTCACCATTTCCAAGCACTGGCGTATCTGGGATGTGCTCAACTAATTTTGCAATCGTTGACCAATCAGCTTGACCACCGTAATACTGTGCTGCTGTTCGACCGTGAAGTGCGACCCAAGTAACCCCGGACTCAGCGGCAATTTTTCCGGCATCCAAATAAGTAATGTGGTCATGATCAATACCCACACGCATTTTTACCGTAACTGGAACTTTACCCGCAGCATTTTTAACTGCAGCTTGCACTATTTGGGCAAATAAATCTCGCTTCCAAGGTAATGCGCTACCGCCACCTTTGCGAGTTACTTTAGGCACAGGGCAGCCGAAATTTAAATCAATGTGGTCAGCCATATCTTCGCTAACCACCATGTTTACGGCATCACCAACAATTTTTGGATCAACCCCATAAAGCTGAATACTGCGTAATTTTTCATCGGAATCAAACGTGACTAGCTCTAAGGTTTCTTGATTTCGCATAAGTAACGCCTGCGAAGTTGTCATTTCGGCTACATAGATAGTGCCATCGTCATCAAGTTGACCAGCTTGCGCACGAAGTTGCGTAGATGCCTCGCGGCAAACTCGACGAAATGCTCGATTGGTTATTCCAGCCATTGGAGCCAATTCAATAACTGGATTGCGAGCAAGTATGTCGGCAAACATTAGCAACCTACAAGGCGAGCGGCGAGCCATCCTTCTAAGGCATCTAGGCCGATGCGCTCTTGCGCCATCGTGTCTCGATCGCGCACTGTAACTGCTTGATCATCTAGCGTTTCGAAATCAACGGTTATGCAATACGGAGTACCGATTTCATCTTGACGTCGATAACGTCTACCAATTGCACCAGCATCATCAAATTCGATCATCCAGTTCTTTCTCAATTGCGCCGCCAAGTCACGAGCCTTGGGCGAAAGATCAGCATTTCGCGAAAGTGGCAGAACTGCAGCTTTAATTGGGGCAAGACGTTTATCAAAACGCATCACTACTCGGGTATCAACACCACCCTTGGTATTTGGCGCTTCGTCCTCTGAGTAAGCCTCAAGCATGAACGCAAATACCGCACGAGTTAGGCCAGCAGCTGGCTCAATCACGTATGGGATATATTTTTCGCCAGATTCTTGATCAAAGAAACTTAAATCTTTTCCTGAATGTTCCATATGGGTTTTCAGATCATAGTCAGTTCGATTTGCGACACCTTCGAGTTCAGCGAACTCACTTCCACCAAAATTAAATCGATACTCAATGTCAACTGTTCGCTTGGAATAATGCGAAAGTTTTTCTTTTGGATGCTCAAAAAATCTCAGATTCTGCGCTGAAAGGCCTAAATCCAAATACCAGTTGTAGCGCTCTTGTAACCAATACTCATGCCAAGTTTCATCTGAGCCAGGAGGTACAAAAAATTCCATTTCCATTTGCTCAAACTCGCGGGTACGGAAAATAAAATTGCCTGGAGTTATTTCATTTCGAAACGATTTTCCAGTTTGGCCGATACCAAAAGGTGGCTTCTTCCGTGAAGATGCAGCAACATTTGCATAGTTAACGAAAATACCTTGAGCAGTTTCTGGTCGCAGGTAATGAAGAGAATTTTCATCGACTACTGGGCCAACGTTGGTTGACAACAAGCCGTTAAACATTTTTGGTTCGGTAAATTGACCTATAGTTCCGCAATTCGGACAGGCGATTTCGGCTAATCCGCCTTCAGCTTTTCGACCTTTGCGCTCTTCGAATTCTTCAACCAAGTGGTCCTCGCGAAATCTTTTATGACACGAGGTGCATTCGGTGAGTGGATCCACGAACGCACTGATGTGGCCTGATGCATGCCAAACTGCCGGAGCTAAAATGACTGAACTATCTAGGCCGACTACATCTTCGCGACCCTGAACTACGCTCTTCCACCACTGGCGCTTCACATTTTCTTTGAGTTCGACGCCAAGTGGACCGTAATCCCAAGCCGATCGGGAACCACCATAGATTTCACTTGAAGGATAAACAAAACCACGACGTTTGGATAGATTTACAATTGCGTCTACGCGATCCATCGACTCAACAATCACTTAAGGGCTATCCGACTGGTTGCCGGCTTTCCGAAGTTATTTAATTCTAGTCAATTAGTTTGGGTTAATTGACGATGCTAGGTTTCTAGACTTGATTGGTATTCGGAAATAATTTGTGAATCTGCGCTCAACAGCACTTCAAAAGCACTTGGTTGATCATGCATATTTGCTAAAAAGGGCCAGACTGAAATTTTTGCATCGTAACTCGATAAAGCTCTTCGGTAAGAACCAACATCGACCCATTTGGAAGTGACAATTAAACGACTTGGCTCATCTGGGCTGC
>JACCEC011686878.1_pt1 | contig 12537 bp, 19 predicted proteins | sample 7450121 | NCBI WGS metagenome assembly JACCEC01 (sample SAMN15323455, study PRJNA562643) | freshwater metagenome | isolation source: river surface water | place: USA:Blue River Watershed | collected 2017-08-18 | reverse complement strand
GTTGCATTGTATCGAGAGCCACTGAAACAACAATGAGCAAGGAGGTGCCGCCAAAATAGAAGGAAACTTTAAACTGATCTTGTATGAACATTGGAATGATACATACAAATGCGATATATAGCGCACCGGCAAATGTCAATCTAGTCAAAATTCGATCAATGAATTCTGCAGTTTGAGTGCCAGGTCTAATACCGGGGACTGAGCCACCATTCTTCTTGAGATTTTCTGCAACATCTGTTGGATTAAACATCACAGCTGTATAGAAAAACGAGAAGAAGATGCACAAAGCACAAAAGATAGCAATGTAGCGCCAATTGCCTGGAACCAAAGAGTCAGTAATGGCATTCATCCAACTTGCATCTACCCAATCTGCAAGCGCAGCTGGGAAAGCAAGCAATGTGGATGCAAAGATTGGAGGAATCACACCAGCCATATTCAGACGAAGTGGCAAATGTGTGTTTTGTACCGTACCAACCTGATTGCCCACCATTCTCTTTGCATACTGAATATCGATGCGATACTCAGCTTTTTCCATCCAAACGATAAAGAGGATCACAGCCACAACCAAGGCAATTAACAAAAATAACCCCGATTGATCGACATTTGTCAAATCCATCAATGCACTAGGTAAGGCTGAGACAATACCGGCGAAAATCACCATACTCATCCCATTTCCTATCCCTCTTTCAGTGATCTGTTCACCTAACCACATCACAAATGCTGTGCCTGTTGTCAGTGTTAAAACAGCCATCAATCTAAAAGACATCCCTGGATCTAACACAATGCGGTTTCCAATGCTCTCTAAATAGGTCGCAATGAAATAGCCCTGAAATGAAGCCAATACAATCGTTGCATAACGCGTCCATGTATTGATCTTCTTCCTGCCTTGCTCTCCTTCTTTATTCAATCTGTCTAATGTGGGAATAACCACCGTCAACAATTGGAAAATAATAGAAGCAGAAATATAAGGCATGATCCCTAATGCAAATACACTTAGCTGCATAATTGCATTGCCGCTGAAAGCGTTAAAAATGCCTAGAAATCCTTGTGAATCATCTGCAAAAAATTCACGCATTGCATCTCTGTCTACACCTGGTAGTGTCACAAAAATGCCAATACGGAAAATCGCAAGCATCGCAAGGGTGAAAAGGATTCTCTTTTTGAGATCAGGGATTTGCCAAATTCTAGTCAAAATACCCACAGCGGTCTCCTTATCTAGCAATGTTCTTAGCTAAGACTTTTGACTTGACCACCAGCAGCGATGATCTGAGCCTCAGCGGTTTTGCTAAACTTATGAGCTGTGATGGAGAATGGCTTATTCAATTCACCATCACCAAGAACCTTGAGTAAATCAAAGCCCTTCTTGACTAGCCCATGTTGACGAAGTAAATCAAGTGTAATTTCTGTGTTTGCGTCAAATACTGATAATTGACTCAAATTAACAATTGCATACTCGATTCGATTACGGCTGAAAAAGCCACGCTTTGGCAAACGCCGAGCTAGTGTCATCTGACCACCTTCAAAGCCACGACGGGGTTTCCCGGTGCCTTGACGTGCTTTTTGACCTTTGTGACCAACACCACAAGTCTTACCTAGACCTGAGGATTCGCCACGCCCGACTCGCTTTTTTTTGTGAATTGACCCTTCTGGGGCCTTTAGTTGGCTAAGCTCGCTCATGGCTTTTCTCTATCCGTTGATTTCCTGGCAATCCACTAAATGACTCATTTTGCTGATCATTCCGCGAATTGCTGGGGTGTCGTTGAGTACTCTTTCTCTATGCATACGGGTAAGGCCTAAACCTTTCAGCGTTTCACGCTGACGCAAAGAGCTACCAATGCCACTTTTCTTGAGTGTAACTCTAAGTTTCATGACTGTTTCCTTTTCTCTATCTTAGTGATGAGAGACAGTAATGCCTAATTCTTCAACGGTCTTACCACGTCTCTTTGCAACATCTTCTGGTGCAGATAAACGTTTTAAGGCGTCAAAGGTAGCGTAAATGACGTTATAGGCGTTGTTGCTACCGATGCATTTTGTCAATACATCGTGAACGCCTGCGACTTCCATGACGGCGCGAACGGCACCACCAGCGATTACACCAGTACCTTTTCCTGCAGGACGCAATAGAACTTTGCCAGCACCGTGTTCACCTTGACTGATATGGGGAATGGTCCCATTGATCACTGGTAATGTGAACAGTTCTGCTTTTGCGCGTTCAGTTGCTTTGCGGATCGCTTCTGGAGCTTCGTTAGCTTTACCTACGCCTACACCAATTGTGCCTTTTTGATCACCAACCACTACCAAAGCACCAAAGCTGAAACGACGTCCACCTTTGACCACCTTGGCTACGCGATTGACTCTCACGACCTTATCGATGTATTTTTGATCTTCGTTTGTTGTTTTTGGGGTTGCCAATTTTTGCTCCTAAGAGTTTTGAGCTTACCAAAGAGATTTTCTAGGTTCTAAAACCAATTTGCTGATGTTTGAATAACACCGACAAAACATGTTCCAAAACAGGCCAGACAACAAGATGAGAACAAGCCATTCTCTTTTTCTGATCTTCTTGTGAGATGTGCCTTATATCGAAAACGATTTTATTTGTCAATAGTCCATCAAGCAAAGCTGATTTTTTAGATGAAATTTTTTTAATTTAATTAAATTTTTCATTTACAGCTACCAAATCATAGCTGTCTTTTAGATTTTGTTGTCTTGTCATCGATACCTTATCAAGGCCTATACAAATACAACCGTTTCATTTCGAGATCTAACTGAAATTTAATTTCACTTAAATGCTCTGTAGGTTTTAGGTTTTATGCATCACCTTCAATGGTTTAGAAAACACTTGAAGATCATACAAAAACTTTGAAGGTACACTTCAGACTTGAAATGTTCCATTCAATCGAAACTCGATCGAATTAGAAATTTAAGCCTGCAGAACGTGCAGCATCAGCAACTGCCTTCACACGGCCATGATAGATAAAGCCATTGCGATCGAATACAACATCCTTGATGTCTTTTTCTAAACACTTCTTGGCGATCAATTGACCTACGAGTTCAGCTTCTTCAGTCTTCTTCTTACCAGCAAGTTCTGCTGAAAGTTCTGGACTTTGAGTTGAAGCAGCAACTAATGTATAACCGTTTGTATCATCGATCACTTGAGCATAGATATGCTTGCTTGAACGAAAAACGGTTAAGCGGGGACGCTGTGTGGTGCCTGAAAGACGCTTTCTGATGGAACGCTTACGGCGAATACGAGCTGTTTCTTTTTGATTGTTTGACATCTGTAATCTCCTTTAACGACCACCGGATTTGCCTTCTTTACGGCGAATCACTTCATCTGCATACTTAACACCTTTGCCCTTATAAGGCTCTGGTGCTCTAAAAGAACGAATCTTGGCTGCTACTGCACCAACGAGTTGGCGATCTGCACCAAAAACAGCGATCTTGGTCTTACCATCTAATTTAGCTTCAACACCCTTTGGTAATTCGAAGTAAATTGGATGGCTGTAGCCCAAAGAGAATACCAAGTAGCTTACACCTGATACTGCTTTTTGTTCTACAGAATAACCAACACCATTGATTTCCAAGCTTTTTGAAAAGCCTGTACTTACACCTTGGATCAAGTTACTGACCAATGTGCGAGCTAAACCATGCATAGCACGAGCGAGGCGTTCATCATTATCACGAGTCACTACGAGTTGACCGTTTTGTTGAGCAACGCTGACTGCTGGAGGTAATTTACATTCAAGTGAGCCTTTAGCACCACTTGCTTTTACCTTGGATCCGGCAATCTCTACTTTCACACCTTGTGGAAGGGCTACTGGGGCTTTACCGATACGAGACATAAATAAATCCTTTGTACGAAGAACCCGTTACCATACAGAACAGATGTGCTCACCGCCAAGACCAAGTTCTTTGGCTTGTCGATCAGTCATCACGCCTTGTGAGGTGGAGATGATAGCAATCCCTAGACCATTACGTACACTTGGGATGTCCTTAGACTTCACATATGTACGACGACCTGGGGTAGAAACACGATTTAACTCTGTGATTGCGGGAGTTTTATCTTCGGCGTATTTGAGATAAATGCAAAGCACATCCTGCTTATTGTCTTCAATGATCTTGAAATTACGGATGTAACCTTCTTCTTTGAGAAGATGCACAATACGGAGCTTCATGTTGGAGGCAGGTATAAAAACCTTGTCATGATGCACCGCAGAGGCATTGCGGATACGCGTAAGGAGATCTGCGATGGGATCTGTCATACCCATGATTGTTTTCCTCTTCTTAGAGCGCATTCAGCGCGGTTAATGATCAGCGTTTGCCTTGAACAGGTGCGCCAGCCTTACGGAATGGCATACCAATCAAAGTTAACAAAGCGCGGGCTTCTTCATCGGTCTTTGCGGTTGTCACAACAGAAATGTTTAAACCTTTGACGCGATCTGTCTTGTCATAGTCAATTTCAGGGAAAATGATGTGTTCACGAACACCCATTGTGAAATTGCCTTTACCATCGAAACCTTTGGCATTGACGCCACGGAAGTCACGAACGCGAGGTAGTGCGACATTCATCAATCTATCGAGGAATTCCCACATACGATCTTTTCTGAGGGTAACAGAACAACCAATTGGCATACCTTCACGAAGTTTGAAGGTCGCAATGGATTTACGTGCACGAGTTACGACTGCCTTTTGACCAGTGATTTCACCGAGTTCTTTTTGGGCAGATTCAATCACTTTTGGATTTTGAACAGCAATCCCAAGACCCATATTCAAAACAACTTTGGTAATACGAGGAATTTCCATGTCATTCTCGTATTTAAATTGTTCCTTCAATGCTTTTTTAACATCTTGGTTGTATTGAGTAAGTAAACGAGCGGCCATTATTTACTCCCATCCACACGACCCATCACTTGACCTGCTTTTACAAATACACGAACTTTTGGTAAGCGTACTGGAGCAGTAGTATAGGTAGCAAGTGCTTCATTTGCACCTGTATAGAGTTGGTCATCGCTACCCACAAAGCGCATAGCAACGCGGAAACCACGGCCATGTTCTTCTGAGTATAATCTAACATTAGAGACGTCAATTGAGGCTTCTTTTTGGATCAATCCGCCTTCGCGACCTTGTACAGGCTTTTGGTGACGTGTAACAACATTTACACCTTCAACAAATACGCGATTTCTGCGGTTGTCTACGCGCTTGACTTTACCAGTCTTGCCACGATCTTTACCTGCAATGACTTCCACCAAGTCATTCATCTTGATGTACATCTTTTATCACCTTTGACAAAAATTTAGAGAACTTCAGGGGCTAAAGAAACGATCTTCATGAAGCTGCGAGCACGGAGTTCGCGAGCAACAGGTCCGAAGACACGAGTTCCAATGGGCTCATTGGCTTCATTGATCAATACCGCTGAATTTTCATCGAATCTGATATAAGACCCATCAACACGACGAATTTCTTTTGCTGTACGAACGATGACTGCCCGACGCACCGCGCCCTTCTTGACACGAGAATTTGGGGTTGCCTCTTTGACGCTGACAACAATAATATCACCAACGGAGGCATACTTTCTCTTTGAACCGCCTAATACTTTGATGCACTGTACTCTTTTGGCACCAGAGTTATCTGCAGCGGTTAGGATGGTCTGCATCTGGATCATAATTTACTCCTTACGCTTGTTCAACGATTTGTTTCAAGCGCCAATGCTTGTGACGACTGATAGGACGACATTCTTCAATGAGCACCTTGTCTCCCGCTTTTGCAGTTTGGTGTTCATCATGTGCCTGATACTTTAGACGTTTACGAACGAACTTCTTGTAAACGGGGTGCATGACCATTTGGTCAACTTGAACAACAATGGTCTTATCCATCTTGTCGCTGACCACCACGCCAGTACGACTCTTGCGATGTCTGTACTCTTTTTGGGTTGTTTGATCATTCATGTTGCTTTAGCCTTGTGAACCAGCAAGCTCACGCTCACGAATTATGGTTTCGATACGGGCAATGTTACGACGAGTCTGCTTGATAGAAGCGACATCTGTGAGTTGCCCAGTGTAATGGTTGAATCTGAGGTTAAAAAGATCCTTGCGAGAATCAGAAGCTAATGTTCTGAGATCTTCAAGGCTCTTTTGACGCAATTCAGTGCTCTTGATTGACTTCATTTTACTCACCACGCTTGAGGAAACGGGTCTTGATAGGTAGCTTGTGAGATGCTAAACGAAGCGCTTCTCTTGCCATTTCTTCTGGAACACCATCCATCTCATAGAGCACACGGCCTCTACAAATTGGAGCAGCCCAAAATTCTACACCACCTTTACCTTTACCCATACGAGTTTCTAAAGGTTTCTTTGTCACTGGTTTGTCTGGGAATACTCTGATCCAGATCTTACCTTGACGGCGGACATAGCGGGTCATTGCAATACGAGCAGCTTCGATTTGTCTAGCAGTTAATAAACCACTGGACAATGCTTGTAAACCGTAATCACCAAAAGAAATATCAGTACCGCCCTTGGCTACACCACGGATACGACCCTTTTGTTGTTTACGAAATTTTGTTTTCTTTGGAGAAAGCATTTTTCTTTCCTTATAGTTCCATCAGCGGTTAGCGGTTTAGCGGGCGGATGAACCAGCTTGGTTGAAGATTTCATCTTTGAAGATCCAGCACTTGATGCCGATGATCCCATAAGTGGTCTTTGCAACAGCTGTACCATAATCGATGTCAGCACGCAAGGTGTGTAGAGGTACACGACCTTCACGATACCATTCATAACGGCTCATTTCAGCGCCACCAAGACGACCAGTTGCAGAGACACGGATGCCTTGTGCAGCTGGCTTGCCATTCTTGTCAGTTCTCATGGTTTGTTGAATTGCACGCTTCATGGCTCTACGGAAAGCAACTCTCTTTTCGAGTTGAGAAGCAATGTTTTCTGCAACGAGGACTGCATCGAGTTCAGGCTTGCGAACATCTTCGATCACAACATGTGACTGACAACCTGTGAGTTGATCAATTTGTGATTTGATGTTCTTGAGAGCACTCATAAACTCAGCTGGAGAAGCTGTGTGAATGGTGACCTTTACTTTACCTTCTCTGCGATCAATTTCAATGCGAGAAATCTTTTGTTCGTAATATGCCTTCTTGAGGTATTTACGAATTTCGAAATCGCTCTTTAACCATTCAGCGTACTTCTTGTCTTCATACCAACGAGAAGTCCAAGTGCGAATGATACCAAGACGGAAGCCAATAGGATTAGTTTTCTGGCCCATAATTACTCCTAAGCTTAGTCACGTGTTCCAAGAACACAAGTGATGTGACTGGTGCGTTTGTTGATGCGAGTGGCACGACCTTGTGCACGTTGCATAAGTCTCTTGAGGATAGGACCTTCATCCACGAAAATTTCTTTCACATAGACTTTGGAACTATCAACATTGTCTTGCTTATTGCTTGCGTTTGAATAAGCGCTTACAATGAGACCTTTGATTGGACCACTTGCTGATCTTTGAGTAAAGGTGAGGATGCTGATCGCTTCTTCAAAACCTTTACCACGAACCAAGTTTGCTACCATACGTGCTTTACGAGGAGCAATACCTAAATAACGAAGTGCAGCTTTCATTACTTCTTCTTTCCTTTCTTATCCGCAACATGGCTCTTGAAGTTACGGGTAGGAGAGAATTCACCTAGCTTATGTCCAACCATGTTTTCTGTAACATAGACAGGAATAAACTTTTTGCCGTTGTGCACCTGAAAGGTAATTCCAAGAAAATCGGGCAAGATGGTTGAGCGACGAGACCAAGTCTTAATGGTATCACCACCCTTTGAGTTGTTTTTGATGTTGTCTACTTTTTTGAGCAAGCTTGCGTCAACAAAAGGACCTTTTCTAATTGAACGAGGCATAGTCAGGCTCCTTATTTCTGGTTACGACGGCGAACGATAAAGTTATCAGTACGACGGTTGCTACGGGTCTTCTTACCCTTAGTTGGCTTACCCCAAGGGGTAACTGGGTGACGACCACCTGAGGTACGGCCTTCACCACCACCATGAGGGTGGTCAACAGGATTCATGGCAACACCACGAACGTGTGGTCTGTTACCTAACCAACGAGCACGACCAGCCTTACCTAAACTGACATTGCTGTGTTCAGCATTGCCAACTTCACCAATGGTAGCACGGCAGTTTACGTGAATACGACGAACTTCACCTGATGGTAAACGAACTTGACACCAGTCTTCTTCTTTATCTTTACCAAGAAGTTGAGCACTTACACCAGCAGCACGACAGAGTTTTGCGCCAGCGCCGATCTTGAGTTCAAGCGCGTGAATTTGTGTACCGATTGGAATATTCTTCAATGGTAAGCTGTTACCTGGAAGGATATCAGCATCACGACTAGAAATCACTTGTTGACCGACTTGTAAGCCGTTTGGAGCGAGGATGTATCTCTTTTCACCGTCTAAATAGGTGAGAAGGGCGATACGGCTGCTACGATTGGGATCGTATTCGATTGTTGTAACGCGAGCTGGAATACCAAACTTATCACGACGGAAATCGATGATACGATAACGACGCTTATGACCACCACCGCGACGACGCATTGTGATACGGCCATAAACATTGCGACCAGCTTTTTTGCGGAGAGCAGAGGTTAACCCTTTGAATGGTGAGCTTGCTGTGATTTCAGCGAAGTCACTTGAGGTCATAGCTCTACGACCAGCAGAGGTTGGCTTATATGTCTTCAAACCCATTTTTAGGCCTCCTCCCCAAGATTTTCTTCTTCAGGGACGCTGTTAAGTAATTCTAAAGCAGCGATGGTTTCACCTGCTTTGAGAGTGACAACTGCTTTTTTCCAATTGGAACGACGACCGATGCTACGACCAACTCTCTTGGTTTTACCACGGACGATCAAGGTGTTGACATCTTCTACCTTGGCTCCAAGGAGAGACTCTACAGCTTGGCGAATTTGCAATTTATTTGCATCACGACTGACTTCAAATACAACTTGATTCAATTGATCTTTGAGGTTCAAGGTCTTTTCAGTCACAACTGGACGACGAATGATTTGATGAATGTTACTCATGCCAAAACCTCTTCAATCCTACGAACTACAGGTTCACTGAGAACGAGATAGCGGTGGTTGAGGATGTCGTAGAGGTTTAAACCTTCTACTGGGAGATAATCAACTTTTGGCAAGTTTCTTACTGAAAGCAATAAGTTGCCAAAGCGTTCATTGACGGCACCGTTACCAAGGATGAGTGCGTGACCACTCTCGGTACGACGTTTCTTGCTTGTGCTTGTATCAGGCGCAAGTGTATTGAAAATACCAGCGGCTGTCTTTGTCTTGATTTCGTCCATACCTAAATCTTTGACAACTACCAAACGATTTTGTTGGACTCTGAGACTGAAAGCAGATCTAAGAGCAGCTCTACGAAGCTTCTTATTGATGTTATAAGCATAGCTTCTTGGTTGTGGACCATGAACGGTACCACCACCAACCCATTGAGGAGCTCTTGTGCTACCTTGACGAGCACGACCGGTACCTTTTTGACGAAATGGCTTCTTACCACCACCAGATACATCGTTACGACCCTTGGTCGCAGCTGTACCTGAGCGGCGTTTTGCGAGTTGCCATTTAATCACTTCGTAAAACAAATGTTCTTTCACTTCAGTAGCGAAAATCACATCGCTTACTTCGAGAGAACCAACTTGTTCTTTTGCAAGATTGTAAACAGATAATGTTGCCATGATGTTTCCTTAGCTCTTTAATACTACACTTACACCAGATGCGAGATCTAGTTTGGTTAACGCATCAAGAATCTCTTTGGTGGGATAAATGATCAGAAGACGACGGTGTGTACGAATTTCGAACTGTTCACGACTCTTCTTATCAATATGTGGACCACGCAATACAGTGTAGCGACTAATTAGTGTTGGTAGAGGAATAGGACCTGCCAATTGAGCTTTAGTGCGACCGGCTATTGCTACAATCTCTTCTACAGATTGATCTAGCACCTTGTGATCATAGGCTTTCAGCCTAATCTTGATCGGTTGTTGTGCATTAGCTTTTTTGATTTTTGCGTTTTTTGTTGACATTTTTTAAATCCTTGGGAATGAGCGAATGGCATTAGCACAAAAAATAAGTTTTCACAATAAAGAAATGCATCTTTTGAGAAAAAATATTTTTTATCTAATTATTCTATAGACCAACAATGTTTTTGAAGACTTCAGCAGAAACAGGTGCATACTTTTCAAAGGTCATGCTATAACGGCCACGACCATGTGTAATTGTACGCAGTTTATTGGCATATCCCATCATTTGTTCTAATGGCACCAATGCGTTGACAACCTGATCTTTATGCTTAGGCGTAAAACCAGTGACTTCGCCTCTGCGAGCATTGATATCACCCATCACTGTTCCCATATCACCATCTTCAGGTAGAATCACTTCTAACTTCATAAAGGGTTCAAGGAGCATAGGAGATGCCAATTGACAGGCAGATCTAAATGCCATGGAAGCTGCAATTTGATATGCTGCTTCTGTAGAATCTGATTCATGTGTAGTTGCATCGATTAATTCAACGACAACATCAACCATGGGATAACCCGCAAAACAACCTGATTGGTAGATGCTTTGTACACCAAGTTCAATGGACTTGATATATTGTGGCAATAAAGGATTTGAGATTGGCAAGGCATTTTTAAAGATCAAACCATCACCACGAGTGCCAGATTTGACTCTGAGCATACAGTGGCCATATTGACCTTTACCTACAACAGAAGGTCTTTCAAATTTACCTTCAGCTTTAGCCTCACCCATCACGGTTTCACGATAAGCCACACGCATTTTCCCTACATTGGCTTGCACATTAAAATCGTCATAAAGACGACGAACCAATACCTCTAAATGTAATTCGCCCATGCCCGCGATTAAGGTCTGCCCTGTCTCTTTGTCAACAAGTACATTGAAAGAAGGATCCTCAAGAGCAAGCCTTTCGAGAGCTTGGGTTAGTTTGTCCTGGTCAGCGGTAGTTTTTGGTTCAATGGCAACACGTACAACGGGTACAGGGAAATTAATCTTTTCAAGCAAAATGCGATTGCGATCATCACAAAGTGTATCACCAGTGGCAACATCTTTGAGACCAACAACGGCAACAATGTCACCTGCAAATGCTTCTGTGATTTCTTCTCTCTGATTGGCATGCATCTTAAGCAAACGACCAATGCGTTCTCGCTTATTTTTAGTGGCATTAAATACAGCTGTGCCAGATGTAAGAGAACCTGAATAAATTCTAAGATATGATAAAATCCCATAGGTATCGCTTTGAATTTTAAAGACTAAAGCTGATAATGGTTCTTCATCATCTGGTTTACGATATGCTTTGTGATCTGTAACTTCTTGATTTCTAATCTCAAAGCCTTCAACAGCAGGCACATCTAAAGGAGAAGGTAAGTAATGAATGACAGCATCAAGCACAGATTGTACGCCTTTATTTTTGAAGGCAGAACCACAGAGTACAGGGATTGTTTTTAAGGCAATTGTTGTACGTCTAAGTGCAGCTCTTACTTGCTCAACATCAGCTTGGTAGCCAATCTCAGCGAGTTGATCATCATGTTCCATAATACTGTCTACTAAAACTTCATGGTGTAAAGCAATCTCATCGATTAAATCTTGATCACCATTGATTTCAGTTTCTTGATATTCAAAACCTAAACTTTCTTCATCCCAGACAATTTGCTTTTGGCTAATCAAATCGATTACGCCTGTAAAAGCACCATCTTGGTATACGGGATAATGAATTTGAATTGGGTTAGCTTCCAGACGAGACCTGAGAGCATTGATACACATATCCAAATCCGCACCAATCTTATCCATTTTATTCACAAAAACAATACGAGGCACTTGATAGCGGTTTGCTTGTTCCCATACTGTTTCTGTTTGAGGTTCTACACCTTCTGCTGCATCCAATACAGCAACAGCACCATCAAGTACTCTAAGAGATCTTTCAACTTCAATGGTGAAGTCGACATGCCCAGGTGTATCAATGAGATTGATGTGATGACCTTTCCATTCGCAAGTTGTAGCTGCGGATGTAATGGTAATCCCTCTCTCTTGTTCCTGAGCCATATAATCCATCACAGCAGTTCCTTCATGTACTTCCCCTAATTTGTAGCTTTTGCCCGTATAGAACAAAATTCTTTCAGAGGTTGTCGTTTTCCCAGCATCGATATGGGCCATAATGCCTATATTTCTGACTAGGTTTAAAGGATGTTTGCGAGCCATGATTTCAATATGCTTTTTGAGTAGTTTAGGGAGTTGCTTTCACTGATACATGGAAGTACGTTTCAATGAATAACGGTATTTTGCTAAATTTTTTCTGCTAGCTCAGATTGCTGAATCTAAGAACGATCGAGCCAATGAATGCACTCAATCATTTCTGAATGATTACCAGCGGTAATGAGCAAAAGCTTTATTGGCTTCTGCCATCTTGTGTGTATCTTCACGCTTCTTAACAGAGTTTCCACGACCCTGTGAAGCGTCTAAAAGT
>JACCEC011455285.1_pt1 | contig 12539 bp, 9 predicted proteins | sample 7450121 | NCBI WGS metagenome assembly JACCEC01 (sample SAMN15323455, study PRJNA562643) | freshwater metagenome | isolation source: river surface water | place: USA:Blue River Watershed | collected 2017-08-18 | reverse complement strand
ATGCGTAAGAGGGTGCGGAATGTGGGATTAAGCCGGGCTCGCCCACACTATTGGCGGGGATCTCTTTTCTCTCGCCCTTTTTAATCCATCCTTAGGCCGGTTGCACATTGTGTGTGGGATGAACTCCATCCATAAAGCAGATCGTTTCATTCTCGGGTAAATTCTGCTTTAATTTTTCGCATTCAGCCAACCACTCTCGTTGTTGCTGTTCATTGGCCTTGCCCGGCACAAGAGCAGGCTTTTTGTAGGAGAAGCCATGTCGTTGTAACCTGATTAGGTTAAAACATAGCATCCAGGCAGCGTTTTGCTGCAGCCTGGATGCTTGCATCGATTTGAATGATCTGGGAAGTGCGGGGTGCTTTAAGCGCTTGGGCTATCGCGTCTAGATGGTTCGACTTCATATACCGGCACATCATGCATGATCCCACCAACTGGACTTCAGGGTTTTCGACCTGAAGGCGTGTTGCAATTCCACATTCGGTCAATAGAAGAAACGGTCTATTAGAAGCTCCTTGGCTCTGAACGATGTCGATCATCCCTGTTGTCGAACAGACATGGTCTGCTTTCTTAACGACATCTGGTTTGCATTCTGGGTGAGCAAGAACGGTAAGTCCTGGATAGGACTTGCGGACTTGGTCGATCGATTCACTGTCAAATTCCTCATGTACATAGCAGCTTCCCGAATAGTAGAGCAGCTCCTTGTTGATCTGTTTGCTCATCAGATGATCCTGGAGGTTTTGTCCCATAAGTCGATCGGGAAGAAAATAGATTTTATCATTGGGAAGAGATTCGATGATCTGGTAGACATTGGAAGAGGTGACACAGACATCGCATGCAGCTTTAACGGTCGCCGTTGTATTGATGTAGCAGACAAAGGTATGCTCCGGATAGCGAGCTCTGAGTTCATGGACAGTTTCCTCGGTGATGCTATCGGCCAGTGAACAGCTCCCGTTGGGATTAGGGTCGATGACTATTTTGTCAGGGTTTAAGATTTTTGCTGTTTCTGCCATGAAACGGACGGCGGGGAACACGATGATATCGGCATCTGTTTGCCGGGCGATGTTCGCTAGCCCATAGGAATCACCGGTGTGGTCCGCAACGGTGTAAATGATATCGGGATGGACGTAAGAGTGGGCGAGGATAACGGCATTCTTCTCTTTTTTTAACTGAAGGATCTCATTGATGACAGGAGTCAGTCGCTCGCATTTTGCGTAGGTATATTGACAAAGGGGGTTGTCTGTTTGGAGATGTTTCAGCTTTTCAAAGAGGCTTTGTGCGGTAACGGGTGTGTTGCTCAATGTCATATGCAGCTTTTTTTATTTCGAAGTGTGCTTTATAACCTAAATAATGGGTTTAGTTTATACCGAAATCACTTGAAGAATTGGTTTTTTCCAGCATCGCCGGCCAATGAATGTGCAATCCGCCTGCATCGTCCAACTGATTCAAGTTGAGCTACTTCCGTGCGGGTTTTTCCTGACTTAAATTCATGGCGGCTCCTTGTCAAATTCCCGATTCTTCAGGTTATTTCGGTATAACGACTCCAGGTAGTTCTGTAAGATCGTCGTTGCCGCCATTTCATCACTGTGTTCGGCCCGCTTTTTTCTGTTCATTCCAGCATCCTTTAAGAAGCGCTCGACTTGGGCTGATGTCAGCCTTTCATCCCAAAAGATCACGGGAAGGGAAGAAATCTCTTGAAAGACTTGGGAAAAAGCGCGGACGCATTGAGCCATTTCCCCCTCTTTTCCGTTCAATTGGAGTGGAAGTCCGATGACGACCGATTCAATCTCTTTATAACGGGAGATCTCTTTGCAGATTAGTTCCGATGTCGCTTTATGGTCTTTTCCTGCGCGGATGATTCCGATGGGAAGAGCAAGGCGTTGTTGTTCGTCTGTGATGGCAAGTCCAATTCGGACATTGCCAAAGTCGATCCCAAGGATCCTACCCATTGATACCTACCATGATATACCTAGATCATTTGAAGAATCGGAAATTTGGCAAGGAGGCGTCCTCAATTTGAACCAAGTTGCGCTGGGGCCGAAACAGCTCAACTTGCATAAGTTAGGCGATGCAGATGGATTCGAATTTAGCGACTGTCCGACGCTGCTAAAACCCGATTCTTCAGGTTGTTTTGGTATACACCTATCTGTGTGCAACATTAATGTGTCCGCCTATGAACCATCGACGACACAAAGTCGCGGAATAGGGGGTGGGGAGCTGTCGGCTTTGATTTAAACTCAGGATGGAACTGTACCCCCAGCATCCACGGGTGGTCTTTGATTTCTGCGATCTCGCATAGATGTCCATCTTGCAAGACACCGGAAAGGATAAGCCCTTCTTTTTCGCAATTGTCTTTGTAGAGGTTGTTGAACTCCCAACGATGTCTGTGGCGCTCGGAAATTTGGGTCGAGCCATAGGCTTTTTCCGCTTTTGTTCCCGGCTTCACGAGGCAAGTGAAGGCTCCAAGGCGCATCGTTCCGCCTAGGTTGGACAGCCCCTTTTGTTCGCTTAAAAGGGAGATCACGGGATGGGAGGTATTAGGATCGATCTCTGTGGAGTTTGCATCTTTGAGGCCAAGCACATGCCGCGCGAACTCGACGCAAAGCACTTGCATTCCAAGGCAGAGGCCAAAATAAGGGATCTTGCGCTCACGGCAGTATTTTGCCGTTATGATCTTTCCCATCCAGCCCCGTTCACCAAAACCGCCTGGGACCAGATAGCCATCGCAACCACCGATCACATTCTCAATGTTGCCCCTTTCAAGGACTTTGTCCGATTCGAAGCGGCGGATTTCGATTTCGACCTGGTTGGCAATGGCGGCATGGTGGAGAGCTTCAAAAACCGACTTATATGCATCCTGATGCTGGAGGTATTTGCCGACAATTCCTACAATCACCTTGCCTTTTGGATTGCGCATGTTATGGAGCATTTTTTCCCAGCGTGCAAGATCGGCATTCGATTGAGGCAGGTCGAGCATTTGACAAATTTTAATGTCGAGCCCCTGCTTGTTCAAGTTGATAGGTACTTCGTAAATGCTGAACGGCACATCGACCACGTCGATGACCCCCTCTTTGGGAACGTTGCAGAATAAGCTGATTTTATCTTTGATCTCCTCGCTCAAACTCTCTTCGCAACGGCAAAGGATGACATCGGGCATGATCCCGATCTCTCTTAAGATCTGGACAGAATGCTGAGTGGGCTTTGTTTTGACCTCTCCCGCAGCTTTTAAAAAGGGAACGTAGGTCAGGTGGATATTTAAACAATCTTTCGGCCTTTCATACCGAAACTGTCGGATCGCTTCAAAGAAGGGGAGGGATTCAATATCGCCCACAGTTCCGCCGATCTCGACCAGGACGACATCTGTCTGCGCTTGCTGCCTTGCGCAAGCTAAGATCCTCTGTTTGATTTCATCGGTGACATGGGGGATGACCTGGACTGTTTTTCCTAAATAGTCGCCGCGCCGCTCCCGCTTGATGACTGCATCATAGATCTGTCCTGATGTGGCGTTGGAAAGGGAGGAGATGGGGGAATTGGTGTAGCGGTAATAGTGGCCTAAGTCCAAATCGGTCTCAGCGCCGTCGTCTGTAACATAGACTTCGCCGTGCTGGAAGGGGTTCATCGTCCCAGGATCGACGTTGAGATAAGGGTCTAGCTTGAGCATGGCAACTTTTAAGCCCCGGCTTTCGAGGAGCATCGCGATCGAAGCAGCTGTCAGTCCTTTTCCAAGAGATGAAACGACTCCGCCACTAATGAAGATGTATTTTGGTTGCATACAGATATCCTGAAATTGAAACTAAACTTGCATTTTACCCACCATCGAGTTAAAACTCAAACCCGACTTTGGGGGCTGACAGATGTTTGTTCAAAAAAATGTTTGTGAATCAGTTGAGGACAGAAAGAAAACAACGCTTGTCTACAGACCTTTCTAACCTGAATAATGGGTTTATTTCATAGAACCTTGCCGCATCTTGCGAGCACTTTTTGAAGATTTTGGCACGTTCAATAGCTGAAAGCACCTATGGACTTGCCAAAATCTTCAAAAAGTGCTCGCAAGATGCAACAATTCTCTATAAACTAAACCCATTATTCAGATTGTAAAGAAATGGTTTTGAACAATTTTGCCTTTTACGCCACAGTGGGAAAGGTTCTTTTCAGAATTTTATTGATTTCATTTTCAAATATGTTTAAAAAGGTGGGGCAAAATTTCAGTTCATTTAACTCTTTTTAGGGATCCTCATGTCAGTGTTAGAAGCCACAAAAAGAAGATATGTTCCTGTCAGTGTTTTTCAGTTGTTTTCGATTGGAATCGGTCCATCGAGCTCCCACACAGTAGGACCGATGCGAGCTGCTCTGCTATTTGCCGAGGACTTGGTCGCAAAAGGGCATTTGCCCCATCTGATTTCTCTGACAGTGGAGCTATTCGGTTCTTTGGCCATGACCGGGAAAGGGCATGCAACAGATGTAGCTATTTTGTTGGGACTGGAAGGTTATACACCGGACGGGGTTGATCCCAATGCCGTCAATGGTTACGTGGAACGGATCAATAAGGAAAAAACGCTTCATTTTTTGCAAAAGGTGACACTCCCTTTTGATGTCGATACACAACTCATTTTTCATAAGGGAAAAAGGTTTACTTTTCACTCGAACGCGATCCGTTTCAAGGCTTTTGATGCCCGTGGCAATGTCTTGATCAGCGATATATATTACTCGGTCGGAGGGGGATTTGTCATTGCTCAAGACCAAGTTCTCGAACCGACTTTTACAACATCATTTGAAGACCCGGTTCCTTATCCATTTCAAACATGTCAAGAGCTGTTGGAACATTGCAAAGCAGAGAATAAGAGCATTGCAGAGATCGTTTTAGACAACGAAAAGACATGGCGTACGGAAGAGCAGATCTTCTCTGGAATTTTGAAGATTTGGAACGTGATGCGCGAATGTGTCAAGCGGGGATTGCAGCAAGAAGGTGTGCTGCCTGGCGGTTTGAACGTCAAGCGTCGAGCTTCCCAAATGCATCGGGAGTTGACAAAGAACGGCCCCGATCTTTCCGATCCTTCGGAGCTCTTTGACTGGGTCAGCTTATTCGCCTTAGCCGTTAATGAAGAGAATGCGGCAGGAGGCAGGGTCGTAACCGCGCCTACCAACGGCGCAGCCGGCATCATCCCAGCCGTTCTACACTATTATGAAAAGTTCACACCGAACCCAACAGATGAGGGGATCGTTACCTTTTTCTTGACTGCCGCAGCAATCGGGATTCTTTATAAAGAAGGAGCTTCGTTGTCGGCTGCAGAAATGGGTTGCCAGGGAGAAGTTGGTGTTGCCACATCGATGGCCGCAGGGGGCTTGACAGCTGCGTTAGGCGGGACGAATGCACAAATTGAGAATGCAGCGGAGATCGGGATGGAGCATAACCTAGGCCTTACCTGCGATCCGGTCGGTGGTCTTGTACAAATTCCGTGCATTGAACGAAACACAATGGGTGCGATTAAGGCGATCAATGCTTCTCGGCTCGCCCTCCACGGAAATGGAGAGCACTGCGTTTCTTTGGACCAGGTCATTGCCGCAATGCGCCAAACTGGCGAAGATATGCAATCTAAGTACAAAGAGACTTCAGAAGGCGGACTTGCCATGTTTGTTCCAGTTAATCTTCCCGAATGCTAGTTTCTATAAAGATGTTCACTTTTTAAAGCTGGAAGTCTTAACTTGAGGAATGCTATGGATAAAACGCGATCGCCCCTTCAAAAAATTCGAGAGCAATACCAACCTCCGTTGCCAGAAATATTGTTCAATCTTTCTTGCGTGCATTTAACCCCTTCTGGAAAAGAGTGTGCTTTTCACGAAGATGAGGGGATCAAGACTCATTTTCCCAATACATATGGGCAGCCCCTGTTAACGGCAAGGCCTGGAAAGTCCAGGGATAGCCGATTGATGCGCATTGGAGTCGCCCTTTCCGGGGGGCAGGCCGCGGGTGGGCACAACGTGATCACTGGTCTTTTTGATGCGTTGAAGAAGCTTCATCCTCAGAGCCGGTTGTTCGGTTTTCTTGGCGGACCTGGGGGAATTGTCAGCGGCTCTTACCAAGAACTTGAGTTCGATACGATCAAAGCTTACCGGAACCAGGGAGGGTTTGACCTGATCGGATCCGGAAGGACAAAGATCGAAACCCCCGAACAATTAGCTGCTTCTTTAGAAACCATGCAGAAACTGCAGTTAGACGGCCTTGTGATCATTGGAGGCGATGATTCGAATACGAATGCAGCCGTGTTAGCGGAATACTTTGCCTCAAAAGAATGTCAGACCAAGGTGGTCGGAGTTCCAAAGACGATCGACGGGGATTTGAAAAACGAGCATGTTGCCATCTCCTTCGGTTTCGATACGGCCTGCAAAGTCTATTCAGAGATCATCGGCAATATTGCCCGCGATGCCTTATCGGCAAAAAAGTATTACCACTTCATCCGCTTAATGGGGCGCTCTGCATCCCACATTGCATTAGAATGCGCTTTGAGAACACACCCCACTTTCACCATCATCGGAGAAGAGGTCTTCTCCGCAAAAAAAACATTAAAGCAAGTGACTGAGGAGCTTGCCGACCTCATTTGCGCTCGGGCTACACAGGACAAACATTTCGGTGTCATCTTGGTTCCCGAAGGATTAATCGAGTTTATTCCGGAAATGGGGACATTGATTCAAGAGCTCAATGGAATTTTAGCGAAGCATGCAAACCCTGATATCGTAACCGTGTTGAACAACCTGACGCAACCTTCTCAACAGTGCTTGAGTTCGCTTCCTGAGCTGATTCAAAAGCAATTGTTGTTGAAGCGAGATCCTCACGGCAATGTACAAGTCTCGTTCATTGAAACGGAGCGATTATTGATGGAAATGGTTTCCAAGGAGCTTGCTTCCCGCAGCCAAGAGGGGAGTTATCAAGGAAAATTCAATGCAGTCCAGCATTTTCTGGGATATGAGGGCAGATCAGGATTCCCATCAAACTTTGATTGCAATTATTGCTACAGTTTAGGTTTTACTGCAGCATTGCTCATCGATTCAGGTCATTCTGGGTACATGTGCTTTGTCAACGATCTTGCCTGTCCAGTGAACAAGTGGCAAATAGGAGGAGTTCCCCTGACCTCCTTAATGAACCTTGAAGTCCGTAAAGGGCAGCTTAAACCGGTCATCAAAAAATCTCTAGTCGATTTAAAGGGCTCATCGTTTCGCATCTTTTCTGAGAAAAGAAGGCATTGGGGACTCGACGATTCCTTCTGTTTTCCAGGACCGATTCAGTTTTTTGGCGATACAGCCCTAACTGATTCACGGCCCTTCATACTAACCGATTCTGATTCCATATAGATAAATTCTATGGCAATATCAATCAAACTTGATAAATCCGCTGACCGTATTCAGCAGAGTGGTTGTACAGGAACCTTAGACCTAAGTCTTCCCCGTACAACTCTGTCATCATCTTGGTTAAGCCTGACAAAAATCACGCAGGCATTGGCAAATCAAAATCCTTTTGGCTTAGAAAAACACGGTCCGATTTTTGAATCCTTCAACGATTTTCATGAGGAGTTCAAGATGGTTCATCAGCAATTCATCCATGCTAATCCCCTATGAAAACCATCTATCGCCACGTTTTCTTATGCCTCATTGCATGGAAAGTTTGGTGGTATTTTGTGCGGGAAGAGAGGCGAGTGCGCCGCCGTTTCTATGACAACACGAGGTTTCGTTTTCGAGACCGTGCGCTTAAAAAGACTTACCGTTTTAACAATCCTTATCGGATGAACAAGGTCTTCTTGCGAACAATGGAAATGCAAGAGGTCGATACGTACGGGGAAACCCCTTTGACGACCTTGTACACGATTGCCAAAGAGTGCGGAATTACATCTGAAGACCATTTTATTGATCTTGGCTGCGGCAGGGGGCGCGGAACCTTCTTTTTAAACGACTATTTCGGTTGTCAAACAACAGGAATTGAATGGAATCCACAATTTGTGGCTAAAGCAGAACAGGTGGCTGCGGTTGATTCTTACCAAGCGCCAGAGTTTCTCTGTGCAGATATGTTGAGCGCAGATCTCTCAGGAGCAAGTGTGATCTATTTATTTGGCACATGTCTTCCCGATCCGATCATCGAGAAGCTCATTTGTTTGTTCGCCTGCTTGCCCCCTTCCACAAAGATCATTACGGTCAGCTTTCCTTTAAGCGATTATTCAACCGTATTTTGCACGACAAAAGAGTTTACAGGATCTTTTCCTTGGGGAGAGGCGAGCATTTTCCTCAACCAAAAAATCTAGATCTTGACATTGAAGGACCATTATTCAATAAATTGGGTTGATGAGGAAATTGTAAAACTTCATTCGAGCCCAAATCCGCGCTTTCTTCGTCGGATTTGATTTCTCGCAAATTATCCATGGCCCAACAAGTGATTTCAATTGGCAAAAAACCAAATCGGGTTTGAAATCATTGAACTTGAGCCATGTAGCGAGTTTGCAATTCCCCATAAACTAAACCCATTATTCAGGTTCTTATGAGAGGGGTCAAGATATGAATCCGCTTGTGAAAAAAAAATGCACTCAATGTGCCGTTGGCACGCTTGCATTAAAGGCAGACGCATTACAACCCTATGCTCAGGATCTAGCGCAAGGTTGGAAGATCGTTGGTGAGCACCATTTGGAAAAGCGGTACCGATTTAAGAATTTTAAAGAAGCGTGGGATTTTACAAACGATGTGGCCAAAATTGCGGAAGAAGAGGGTCATCACCCTAATATCATGCTTGCTTGGGGCGAGGTGGTTGTGACGATTTGGACCCACAAGATCAATGGTCTTTCAGAAAACGATTTCATCCTTGCTGCAAAAAGCGAGGCGAGCTACACCTCGCGGTTTGGGGCCTCTAAGCAATGATCACGCCTCTTCCTTCGGCTATATTTCGGAGCGGTGATCCTACGCTTGTGCAGACCTGCCGATGACTTGGGATCAATCCGGAGGAATATCTGAAGATGTGATGCAAGGTTCATGGGACACAACGCCCAGAAACTCGATGAGCTGTTCCTGACGGCGGGAACTCATGATACCCGATGGCGGGACATGAACCGAGTCTCTAGATAGTTGTCGTCACGAGAAGAAAAATATTTAAGTATGCTATTCTCTTAGGTTTCTTAATGGAGCCTATCCGAAAAGTGATGTAAAATTTCTACTACTGGCATAATATTTTCCTTTATAACCCGAAGGATTGGGAATCTGACAACCTGAATAATGGGTTTAGTTTATAACCTGAATAATGGGTTTAGTTTATAACCTGAATAATGGGTTTAGTTTATAGGGAATTGTTGCAGGTTGTGAGGCAATTTTCCGGAGATTTTGGCACGTTCAATAGCTGAAAGTTCCTATGGACGTGCCAAAATCTTCGAAAAGTGCTCGCAAGATGCGGTAAGGTTCTATGAAATAAACCCATTATTCAGGTTGACAAGGAGCCACCATGAATGTAAGTCAGGCAAAGCCTGCAAGGAAGCAGCTCAACTTGAATAAGTTGGGCAATGCAGGCGAAGTTCAAATTCATTGGCCAGCGACGCTGTCAAAAACCGATTTTTCAGGTTATTTCGATAGGACCCCTGGACAGTAAAACATTATTTTCCCCAAGCAGATTCATGATATCCAATGAAAAACTTGCTTGTTTCCATTAGCCAAGTGCTTTAAAATTCTGCAAAATAGAGGGAATTGCAACACTTGCTTTGTGATCTTAATTTGATGATTTTAAAGCCGGATTTGGTTTTTCACAAATTGACATAACCTTTTGGTTCTTAGGCGATTTGTGAAAGATCGAATCCTGCAAGGAAAGCGCGAATTTGGGCTCGAATGGGGTTGTGCAGCCTCCTCAATAATCTTGGTGAGCTAAACATGAAATACTGCGAATCCTATTCTGAAACGAAACGTTGGAAAACTCGCGAAGTCAAAGTGGGCAAAGTCGGTGTCGGTGGAGGCAATCCTGTCAGGATCCAATCCATGACCACTTCCAACACCCGAGATGTTGGTGCGACGATTGATCAGATTATGCGCCTTGCCGACTTCGGTTGCGAGATCGTTCGAATGACAGTCCAGGGGATGAAAGAGGCCGATAGCTGCGAAGCAATTAAAAATGGACTTCTTCAAAAAGGTTATGAGATCCCCCTCGTTGCAGATATCCATTTTTATCCTCCAGCAGCATCCCGCGTCATCGACTTTGTTGATAAGGTACGCATTAACCCAGGGAATTTTGTCGATAGGCGTGCGACCTTTCGAGTCATTGAATATGATAATGCGACATATACCGCTGAAATCGATAAAATTGAAGAGACTTTCACTCCCCTTGTCGAAAAATGCATACGTCTTAAACGCGCCTTGCGGATCGGGACAAACCATGGCTCCCTTTCTGATCGGATCATGAACCGCTATGGTGACACACCATTTGGAATGGTCGAGTCCGCCCTTGAATTTGCCCGAATATGCCGCAAACTGGACTACCACGATTTTATCTTTTCCATGAAAGCAAGCAACCCACTCGTGATGGTCCAAGCGTATCGCCTCCTTGTTGCAGAAATGATCAAACTCGGCTGGGATTATCCTTTGCATCTCGGAGTAACGGAAGCTGGTAATGGAGAAGATGGCAGAGTGAAGTCCGCAGTGGGGATTGGAACATTGCTCTTAGACGGGATCGGCGATACGATCCGTGTCTCCTTAACAGAAGATCCTTGGTTCGAGATTGCTCCTTGTCAGAGGCTTGTTCAGTTTGCTCATTCTTCCATCGGTAAAACAGTTTCCTTCTTTGAAGAGACTCATCGAAATATCAGCTCGATCCAAAAACGAGAAGTTCACCTGGCCTCCGAAAGCCGGCTTCATCGCGATGGATCGGTAGTTCTTTATGCCAAAGAAAATGATCTCCTACAACCTCATTTTTATGCCAAGATCGGCTGTAAGGTCCAACTGAAGCAACTGGAAAGGACCCCTTCAACAATTGACTACCTCTACATCAAGCATCTTTCTCAAGAACCAAGAGTTGTCCAGGCGATCAAAACGCTCGAAAAAGTGCAGATCGGCGTATTAACACACAGCCAGGGGATTTCTGGAACAGTTCCTGTTATTGCGCTTTCGGCTCTAGCATCAGGTGCAAGCCCTGATGCGCCTTACGTGATTTCCGTTGATTCTGATGATCCATCTATTTGGAAGCTCCTTGCGGAGACCTGCCCCCTGTTTCTATTGTTTGTTCCACAAAGATCACGATTGCATGCCGGTCGCCACTTCTTGGAATGGTTGAAATCTCAATCTCTGCAAATACCCGTTATCCTTGATTTTTCCTATACCTGTGAATGGGATGACATCGTGATCCATGCCTCGACTGAGCTCGGTGCCTTATTGGCGGATGGTTTAGGCGAAGGGGTGGCTGTCCAATCTGAGTGTGATTTGGATCAGATCCGTCTACTCAGTTTCAACATCCTGCAGGCCGTACGGATGCGCACATCCAAAACTGAGTATATCTCATGCCCAGGTTGCGGACGTACACTCTTCGATTTACAGAGCGTCACAAAACGGATCCGAGAACGGACAGCTCATCTTCCTGGTGTTAAGATCGCCATTATGGGCTGCATCGTCAATGGACCTGGTGAAATGGCCGATGCTGATTTTGGATACGTGGGTTCCAAGGCGGGGAAAATTGATCTTTACGTCGGGAAGACCTGCGTTGAAAGAAATATCGATTTTTCCGATGCGGACGAGCGTTTGGTCAATCTCATCAAAACTCATAGGCGTTGGCAAGAGCCAGAACCGCCTTCTGAACTGAAAACCCAGCTCGTCTAATATTCTCGAAGCTTCTATCAAAAAATCGAAGAAGCTTTGATTCAACAGCAGATTTGATGAAGTAGTGCTATTTTTTGAAACACTGAATATCAAGCGCTTGTGAAGATGAATTTAATTTTCAAATTCGCTGATAAACAAATTATTATTTTATAAATCGATGTGATTTATTATCTTATAGATTAAAGATGAATTTAGTTTGTTTTGTAATTAATCTAAAAGTGCTATATTAAATATGGAGGTTGGTGAGACTCCTCCTATTAAGCTCGCGACTGAGACTCACCTTGAGCGAAAAAAGTCTTTTAAATGGATCCAAAAAGCGTAGGGAAATTGTGAGATGATTTGTTCTTAAGGTTTAAGTACTTGCTTAGATCCCTGCGGATGGGGTTTTTTCTCCATCAAAGCAAGACGAATACTCCCTTAAGGGTTTTCAAGGTATCAAGGCCTCTCAGAGAGGTCAAAGATTATGGGTCTTGTTTCATTAACAACCCATTACATATTAGCTTGAAAAAACAAAGCATCTGACCTTCTGCTTCATTATGTTTATGATGATAAACAAATGGTGAAAAGCAGGGGGTTTTTTTATTTTATTGATACATATACTGAAATAACCTGAAGAATCGGGAATTTGACAAGGAGACGCCATGAATTTAAGTCAGGCAAAGCCGACGCCGAAGCAGCTCAACTTGAATAAGTTGGGCGATGCAGGCGGATTTCAAATTCAT